>Ga0326597_10006972_pt1 | contig 15405 bp, 8 predicted proteins | sample RVTome_12_FD_203789 | JGI IMG/M metagenome (GOLD analysis project Ga0326597, IMG submission 203789) | Soil microbial communities from uranium-contaminated site in the Upper Colorado River Basin, Wyoming, United States - RVT100D185 | ecosystem: Environmental > Terrestrial > Soil > Contaminated >...
AGCGTCGAGCTGATGCTTCTCAAGCGCGGCGTCGATGCCGTTCGTGGCGGTGAGCGCGATGTCCTTGGCGCGGTCGGCTTCGTAGCGGGCGCGGTCGGCCCTCACGCCCATCTCGTCGGAAATATCGAGATTCGACTGGCCGTACTGGATTGCGCCGTCCGCCGCGTGGGCCAGGTTGAACTCGCGCAGCTCGGTCAGCGACTTGACCGGAGCAGAGGGGCCGAGCGTGGCGAGCCACTGGTTGAAGTCGCGCTTCATGCCGTATTTCAAGACCGTAGAACAGTCCTCGTCCTGTCTCTGGTCCTGGCCCTTGGCGTCATCCACCCCCGAGCAGGTACCCCAGACAAGCAGATTGTCATCCAGGTCGGGATCGAGCACGCTGGGGATGTTGGCGGGATCGACGATCACCGCGCCCTGTTGCTTGAGGATGGTGATCGCCTCCTCCATCACACGCGTTTGATCGGCGTTCAGTCCGCCCAAAGGCCCCGGCACGCCGCGAAGTCTTACAGCGTCGTAGTAATAGGCGCGGGGGATGCCGATGCGGGCGCCCTTGAGCCCGTCGGGCTTGAGGAAGCGAGTGTAATCGCGGCCCGGCGGGGGAGCACATCTGCCGGTGGCCGGGTCGTTGGGGTCGGGGGAAGCGCCTTCCATGGCGCCGAGCAGGATGGCGGCGTCGGCTACGAACTTCGCCATCGGGCCGGGAGTGTCCTGGTCCGCCGTGATGGGAATCACGCCGTAGCGGCTGATGCGCCCGACGGTGGGCTTGATTCCGACGAGCATGTTCGAGTTCGAGGGACTCAGGATGGAGCCGGAAGTTTCCGTGCCGACGTTCGCCGCCCAGAAGTTCGCCGCCGTGCCGACACCGGAGCTCGAACCGGAGGGCGAGAGAGCCGGACGGCCGTCGTTCGAACCCGGGCGCGGATCGGGCCGGGGATCATAAGGGTTCATGCTGAAACCGCCAAGAGCACTGTAACCGCCCGGCATCGGCGTGGGGTCGCCCGCAACCCAGTTGGCCAGCTCCGTCATGGTGGTCTTGGCGATGATGATTGCGCCTGCGTCGCGCAGATTCTTCACGAGCGTGGCCTCGTAAGGAGGGACGAAGCCCTTGAAGGCCAGCGCGCCGCCGGTGGTCGGCATGTTGGTTGTGTGGATGTTGTCCTTGACGGCGATGGGAATTCCGTGCAGCGGCCCGCGGACGTGACCCTCGGCGCGCTCGCGGTCGAGCGCTTCGGCTTCGGCGAGGGCGTCGGGGTTCTCGGTGATGACGGCGTTCAGGAAGCTTTCGCGGGCGCTGATTTCGAACAGATATCGTTCGACAAGCTGACGCGAGGTAACGCGACCTTCCTCCACGGCAAGCTGCAACCAGCGGATTGGGAATTCAGCAATAGAGGGATCGGTGCTAGGGATACCGCCTCCGGGCGAGACATTTCCCTGGGCAAGCACAAGGATCGCCGCAGACACAAGGAAAAGCAGCAAGAGCGCGAGGCGCGGTTTCATGGGGGATATTCTACCGCAGGGGCAGTCAGTTTGCCTGCAAAGGAGCCGGCCAGAGGCCGGAGCTACGCCAACAAGCAGGTTCGTCGCTCCGCTCTTTCCCTCGATTTCGCTTCCCTCAGAAGCAGCCCTCGTGACAGACGGGGAAAGCAGGATGACCGCTCGGAGTTGGCAGACGCTCCTTTACAGTCGCGGCTCTGATGGGGCAACCGGCGGAAACAAAAAAGGCGCGCCGAAGCGCGCCTTCACTGACTCAGACTTGGCCAAAAGCGGGGAAGAGCGTCCGCTCCCCCGATGTCCTTATGCCAAAAGAGTAAGCAATCAGGAAGCCAAACGCTGCTGGTAAGGATAAGTCTTTCCATATAAACAAATCCGTAACCTGAAGGAGACTTGAACCAGCAAACGAGAATGTAGAATTTGAAATAAAAATATGGAATGTGGAATTTTCGGGGCTGGAATTTCTTGGTACTGAAGGCCCTGAGAACATTCGCGCGACCGCTTCAGGGTCGGGGTCATTTGTGCTTGGTGTTGCCCGCGGCTATTTAGGCTAGAGCGTTTTCACAAGTGGTGTAACCCGCCGCGTGAATGGAAGACGAACCCCAGGGGCTAAAGCCCCCAGGCCTTGCTGCGTTTTCGGCATGGCTGAAGCCATGCCCTGACGGGGTACACAAGAAGTGAAAACGCCATAATTGTTCTTCGGACAAGAAAAAGCCCCACAAGGAACTCCTGTGGCCGCAGGGTTTCGACACAGGCGACAAGACTTCCGGCTGCGCTCCGCTCGGTGCGCTCGGCGCGGGTGGGATAGGCAGAAAAGACCGCCCCTCAATTCGAGGAACGGAGGGAAAAGAACCAAAGCAGTTACTCTTGCAGGAAGGTGTTGCGAGCATGCGACGGCGTTTTTCCTTGACAGGGATGGGAATTGATAGAAAATGGATGACGCCAACGCAAGAAACCGTACCGGAGTTTTCGAACAGGCCTTCCCCCAGGCGATTCCGAAAACCCACATTGAGCACACTAACAACGGAAGTACGTCCACGTGATGTTGTACGATGCCGCCGGTGCATGCTGGTGCAGTTCCGGACGATGTCCGACAACTGCCGGCGCTGCACGACCCCGCTTCCGCCCGTTCCTCGTCTGGACGCGGCACCCAAGAACGGCCGGCTGACTCTCATGCCGCAAAACGGTTCCGGGGGGGGCTTCTCGGCGGACCGCCACCCGCCAATGGACTCGACGCAGCCGCGCGGCAAGACGACGCGCGAGCTGACGATCGGGCGCAAGCTGCGGGAGTTGCGGGAGCAGCGTCATCTGACGCAGCAGGACATGGCCTGCCGCGCCGGAGTGCCGAGGACCTACATCTCGCGCATCGAGAATGCGCGGCTGCTGCCGGGTCCGCTGATGCTGGGACGGATTGCGACCGCGCTCGACGTGGCCATCCTGGAGCTGCTGCCTCCCAACCGGAACGGGAACGGGCATGCGGACGCCGCGGACGGGCCGTACTGGGAAGAGCTGATGGAGAACTTCTCCTTGCTGAGCTCGGAGGAGATGTCCCGCGCAGTGTTCATCGCGCGCTCGCTGGCTGACCAGAGCGAGCAGCGCGACCTGGTTCCGGAGCTGGCGGTAAGCTAGGCGCGCGGCCAGGAAAATCTTGCAGTTTGCGCCCGCGCCCGCCCTGTGCGGACGCGGGCGTTCCCCCCGCCTCGGGCGTTGCTGAACTGTCTTGCACCAGACAGGGCCAGCAGGCCCGAGGCCCCTCCTTGCCCACCCCGATGCTCGGTTCCGGGGGCGAGTTGCGCATTCTCGAATCCTGGAACCCCCGCATGCTGGAATCCTCCCCTGCCGGCATCCTCGCGTCCTGTTATCCTGGTTATCCTGGACCGATTCGTGGGTTCCGAAACCAGTTCGCGGGTTCGGGAGTCGCAGAGGATTTTGCGGGTCAGGTCGACTATAATGGACGATGCGCCGGCCGCGCCGCGGCAGAAAGCGGCGTGGCAGCGATCCGGAGCGATCTTCAGTTATCCTCAGTGATCCGGGGGGATGCCTTGCGCTGTATGCATCTGGACGAGTCGGGGCGGCAGTGCCCGATGGAGACGGTGGAGGGAACGGAGTTTTGCGCGGACCACACGCGCTTTCTCGATCCCGACAACGAGCCGGACAAGCGCACGCCGCTGCTCTACCGCCTGACGGCGCTCGCGATGCTGCTGCTCTTCCTCTACAACTACTATCAGATCGTTCTGGGCTGGCTGGGGGAATAGAAAGGCGAGACTGCTCAATCAGTCCTGCGCAGGTTTCTGCGGGAGGCGGGCCTTGAGCCAGTCCAACAGTCGCCTGGCCCAGGGGAACTCGCGGGCAAGGATCATCAGGCCCGGAATGAGCCAGATCCAGCCGGGAAGGATCGGCAAGGCCAAACCCAGCAGCCCGGCAAGCACCAGAACCCCTCCCGCCGCAATGCGCGCCCAGCGTCTCAAGTCTGCACCTCGACCGTGAATGGCTTCCTGCGTCCACTCTTAGGATAACCGGGAGAGTCTCATACTTCAAAGAGAACTCGCAGGAGGCATGGATTCGTGGGTTTGCGGAAACGTACAGGGCTCGCGCGGGGGATGTGAAGGAAGGATTACGGCGACGAAGACGCGTGGTGGTGCTTCCCTTGAATCCGTGCTTCGCGCAGCAGAGCAACCGCTCCCGTGAACACGTGCTCAGAATCGCGCGGCAGGGCAACCGCTCCCTTCCGGTCGCGGCTCTGATCGCCAGCGGGGCTCCAGAGCCACGAGCGGATTCGTGGGCGGGATGGGACAGCGATTTTACTCCACGTACTCCTGGAAGCGGACGACGCGGCCCAGGCGCTGGTTCGGGAACCAGATGGAGGGCGGATTGGTGGACAGGTCGATGTCGATGTTGCGAACCTCTTTGGCGCGGCTGGGCAGAGGCCACTCGGTGATTTCCCCGGTCTTCGCGTCGGCTTTGACCATCAACTCGGTTACGTCCGGGGCCGTCCAGCCGGCGTCGCCGTTCGGGTCGCCGACGGCGTTGTAGGGCCGGGACCAGCGCGCCGGCATGGGGAATTCCCGAACCTGGCCGGTGGCGGGGTCCTTGTAGGTGATGACGCGGCGCCCGCGTCCCGGGCTATAGAGTCCGTCCCAGCCGTTGTAGCTGCGGTCGTTGTCACAATCCGCCAGAGAATTGTCGCCGCGCCCGACCTCCGTGAATTTGTCGGTATCCGGATCAACGAGCCAGTAAAGTTTGCGCGCCAGGCCGTCGCCGATCCGATAGAGGGTTTTTCCATTGGAGTCGCAGACGTTGACGCTGCCCATGCGGGCCCATTCAATCGGCGTCTGCCAGAGGTTGACGACCTTTTCCGCCTTCACGTCGAAGCGCAAGCCGGCGCCGGTCCAGATCTGCCCGGCCAGAAGGTAGCCTTGCGGGTCCCAGCGCAGATACTGGAAGCCCGGAGGACGGTCGGGCTTCCCCGCCGGGATGGGGAATTCCTTGATCTCGCCTTTCTTCGGGTCCACCCGTCCGATGATGTTCGAGCGCCAGTCCGTGTACCAGACGTAGCCCGTGTTGGGATCGACCAGAACCGCTCGCGTGGTCGCTCCCATGCGCGGAATGTCGTACTCGGTAATGACGGCGCGGGTGCGCTCGCCGGCGGCGCGGGGCCGGAAGCGGATGGGGAAGTCGGGGCTGTCGGGGCCGCGGAATTTCGTGAGCATTTTCGCGATGGCTTCATCGGAGATGAGCCCTTCTTCCGCTCCCGCATGGCGCTGGCTGGGGCGCGACATACGGGTCGGGGGAGAAATGTCGCCGGCCGGGGTGGTGCGTTTCTGGTCGTCCATGGCGGCGACAACCAGGTCCCAGCTATGGGCCGAGAAGCGGCTCTTGGCGATGTAGTACGCGCCGTGGCAGTCGGCGCAGCGATGGTCGAGGGCGTCGCGCTCCTGGTCGGTCAGCGGAAAGCTGTCCTGGAGCTCCGAGTTGCTGGCCTGCTCGATCAGCGCGCTGAAGTCCGTTTCCGGCTGGACCGCGAAATCCGCCGTGGCCGCTCGCCCCGCCCGAACGGCAACGCCGTCCTTCGTCACATGGCGGAAACCCTTCACGCGGGTGAAGACGGCGTAGCTGCCGGGCTCCAGGCCGCGAAAGGCGAACTGACCGCTCTGGTCCGTCATGACGTAGGTGGTAAACACCTTCCCGGCGCCATGGGCCGCCACGTAGGCGCCTTCGAGCGGGCTGCCGTTGGCCGTGACCTTTCCCTGAATCGAAACCGGACGCTGCTGCGCCCACGCCTGGTTCATGCCTGCGACTGCCAACGTTAGGATTGCCAAACGAGCGAAGTATGAAATGCGCATTCTCGATCTCCTGACATTAATAAAAACTTCGGGACGCGCAAGGCCCGCCCCGGTGTCTTACGGTTCGTACTCCTGAAAGCGGATCACGCGGCCCAGGCGCTGGTTGATGAACCAGACCGCCGGAGGGTTTTCCGAAAGCTGAATGTCGATGTTGCGAAGCTCCTGGCCGTGGCTCGGTAAGGGCCACGCCGTCAGCCGGCCCGTTGCGGCGTCGATCTTGATCATGTGATCGGTGACGTCCGGAACGGCCCAGCCGATCTTGGTCTTGGGATCGCCGATGGCGTTGTAGGGCCGCACCCAGCGATTCACCGAGGTGAGAGGGAACTCCTGGGTCATGCCGGTTGCGGGGTCGGTGTAGGTAACGCTGCGGGGGCCGCCGCCGGGACTCCAGCCGCCGTCCCAGGGGTTAACTTCAAACGGGTTCTGCTCGCACTGAGGGCGGTGGCCCTGGCCAACTTCGGTAAATTTCCCGGTTTCGAGATCGAGCGTCCAGCCGCCGCGCATCAGGTAGGTGACCGTGCCGTCCGGGTTGAGACAAGGTGTAATGGCGCCGCCGCGGGGAGCCTGACCGGTGCTGCGCTCCTCGGGGGGCGCCCAGACTCCGGTGACCTTCTCGTTGACGGTGTCGAACCGGGCGGTGCGGCCGGACCACATCTGGCCGATCCACATGATCCCTTTCCCGAGAGGGTCCCAGGTGGCCACGTTCCCCATTCCCGGCTTGTAGCGCGGCATGCCCGGCGGGGACGGGTCTTCGCGGAAGGGGATGTCGTACTCCTTCACTTCCCCCGTGGCAATGTCGATCCGGCCGATGAGGTTCGAGCGCCAGTCCGGATACCAGACGTAGCCGCCGCGGGGATCGACGCGCACGGACCGGACGATGGCGCCGGTCCGGGGAACCTGGTACTCGGTAATGACGGCGCGGGACCGGTCGCCCGTGGCGCGGGGCGAGAACTGGATCGGGAAATCGGGGCTGTTGGGGCCGCGAAGCTCGGCCAGGAGGCCGGCGATTTCCGCATCCTCAGCGCCCTCGGGCTGGGGCAGAGCGGCTTTCTGCCGGGCGGGGCGGCCGTCGTGCTCGCTCAACGGCGGACGGCGGTGATGGTTGGCGTTGGGGGAATCGGGGGGCTTCGAGATGTCGCCCGCCGGGGTGATCTTCCGGACGTCGTCCATGTGGCGGACAATCATCTGCCAGCCGCGCGGCGCGAAGCGGCTCTTGGCAAGATAGTATTCGCCGTGGCAATCGCTGCAGCGAAAATCCACGGCCTTCTTCTGGGCCTCGGAAATGGGAAAGCTTTCCAGCAGCTCGGCGTTGCTGGCCTGCTCGACCAGCTCCAGGAAATCAGTCTCGGCTTCGACGGCGAAGTCCGCCACGGCGGCGTTTCCGGGCTGCACGGAAATGTTGTTGCGGTGCGCCTGGCGGAAACCCGGAATCACCGTGAACAAGCCGTAGCTGCCCGCCTCCAGACCGCGAAAGGCGAAGTTCCCGTCGCGGCCGGTCATGACGTACTTGGTGAACGTCTTCCCGGCGGCGTGCGCTCCGACGTAGGCGCCTTCGAGCGGGCTGCCGCCGCTGGTGACTCTCCCGCGGATCGAAACCGGGCTCTGCGCCCAGGCCGGGCTCAAGCAGGCTGCCGCGCACAAGGCAAACACCAGCGTTTCGATCCTTTGTATCCTTTGCATCCTTCGCATCTTCTGCTTCCTTTGCATCGTCTGCGTGCTCATCCGTCAGCGGGCATTGCGAAGCATGGGCACTTCGGACGCCCAGCCTTCCTTGAGAAACTTCAAGATCAACTGAATCTGCTGCGGTTTCAGGGTGTACTGGAAGCCGGGCATGTTCGCGGCGCCCTCGGAGATGATCTCGGTGAGCGTCTGGTCCGTGACGGGCTTGCCGTTGGCGAGCGACCGGCCCTCGCGATTGTAAATGTCTTTCAGGCTGGGGGCGAACTTGTATTCCGTCCGGTCGAGATAATGGCAGAGATAACATCGCTGCAGGACGAGCTGAAACGCCGCCTCCTTTTCCGTAGGCGGTTCGTGCGTGGCCAGAGCCGGGCCGGGAGAGAGCATCACTGCCAGCCAAAGCGCCAGGCCGCAGGCAAAGCGCCGGGTTCGGGCTGTCTCTTGCTTCGGAATGGGCTGCGCGCTCCGGTATGATTCAATGCGATCCACGAGATCCCTCCTCATAATGCGCGGATGATGATGCACGGATGAAACAATGCCAAAACCACTTAAGAAGCATGCCTTTCGAGGACCATCTGAGCCATGCCGCACCTGCTCCGGGCAAGCCTAGCAAGGCAGTGGCGTTCGGGGGCTGCAACAGAAGCATTTATACCACAAAGAACAGGCCTGTTTCACGCCTTTTCGGGGATGGCGGATGGGACCATGGGAGACTATGGAAGCGGCTCTCGGTGGGGCCTGCGATAGCCGATGAGTGGAAAGATAAGGCTCATGATAAGCTAGAGATCGGACCGGGTTGGATTCTTCACGATTGATTTCAAGCAGCGGAACACGATTAGGACATCTCGGGTTGCGGGAAGGGACGAGCGCCGTGAATTGGGGCGTGCAGAAAAACATCCTGGCCGGCTTTGCCGTGGCGCTGATGGGGATCTTTGCCACCTTCGTGATCTCCTACCGCAACACGGAGAGCTTGATCGAGACCAGCCAGTTGGTGGCGCAGCGAGAAAACGTGCTGATCGAGCTCGAGAGGACACTCTCTGCGGTAAAGGACATCCAGAGCGGGCAGAGAGGCTATGCCCTGAGCGGGAACCCGGAGATGCTCGAACCTTACCGGATCGGCCGGGAAGCGGTCCCCGGGCTGCTGCAGACGCTCGATTCATTTGCCGTAGGGAATCCGGGAGAGCAACAGCAGATGAGGCTCCTGAAAGAAGCCATTGCGGAGCGAATGCGGACGGCCGAAGAGATTGTCGCTCTGGCGCAGGCCGGGGACGAGCAGGGCGCCGAGGCGATGATCGAAGCCGGGGACGGGAATCGCCAGATGGAGAGAATCCGGGAGATCGTGCTCGCCATGGCGGAGGAGCAAAGACAGCAGTTGACCACCATGCTGGGCGAGGCGCGAGCCAGGACGCGGGCAGCCCGGATCATAACCGTGTTTCTGAATTCCCTGATCATGGTGCTCTTTGTTCTGACCGCCGCGGTGTTCATCCGCCACATCCAGACGCGCAGCCGGGCGGATCGGGCATTGGTGGAAAGCGAATCGAAGTATCGCGATCTGTTCGAGAACGCCAGCGACCTGATCCAGAGCGTTTCGGCGGACGGCCGGTTCCGGTACGTGAACCCCGCCTGGCGCAAGGCGCTCGGCTACAGCGAGAAAGAAATCGGCGGGATGAATTTTCTCGACGTGGTCCACCCGGCGTACCACGAGCAGTGCAGCGAGCTCTTCCGGAAGCTGATTGCGGGGGAGGAGGCAGGGCGGGTCGAGGTGTTGTTCGTCATGAAAGGGGGGGGCCTGCTGCCGCTGGAGGGGAGCGTGACCTGCCGCTTTGAGGACGGCAAGCCGGTGGCAACGCGCGGGATTTTTCGGGACGTCCGCGAGCAGAAACGCGTCGAGCAGGAAATGCGGCAGGCAAGAGATGCGGCGGAGACCGCCAGCCGGACCAAGAGCGACTTCCTGGCCAACGTGAGCCACGAAATCCGCACGCCGCTGAACGGCATCATCGGGATGACGGAACTCACGCTGGGCACTCCCGTCACGGCGGAGCAGCGCGAGTACCTGTCGATGATCCGGTCATCGGCGGACACCTTGCTCAACGTGGTCAACGACGTGCTCGATTTCTCCAAGATCGAGGCCGGACGGCTGGATTTTGAGTCGGTCGAGTTCCGGCTCAGCGAGTGCGTGGGAGACCTGATGAAGGGACTCGCCTTCCGGGCCCATGAGAAGAAACTGGAGCTCGCCTACGAGATTCCGCCGGAGGTCCCCGAGCTTCTGGTGGGCGACGCGGCCCGGCTGAGCCAGGTCATCGTGAATCTGGTCGGCAATGCGATCAAGTTCACGGATCACGGCGAGGTGGTGCTGCGCGTGGAGCTGGAGTCTCAGAGGGAAGCGGAAGCCCGGCTGCATTTTTCCGTGGCCGACACCGGGATCGGGATTCCCCGGGAACGGCAGAAGGCGATTTTCGAGTCGTTTTCCCAGGCCGACGCTTCGACGACGCGCCGCTACGGGGGGACCGGCCTGGGACTGGCGATTGCGTCCCGGCTGGTGGAACTGATGCAGGGAACCATTTGGGTGGAGAGCGAGCTGGGCCGCGGAAGCACCTTCCATTTCACCGCCACCGTGGGCGTGTCCCGGACCCTGCTGGCCGAGCGGCGCAGCGAGGGAGACAGAAGTCTGGCCGGTGTGCGGGCCCTGATTGTGGACGACAACGCCACGAATCGCCGTTTCCTGGAAGATCTGTTTGCGCACTGGGAGATGACTCCGGCGACGGCCGGCGATGGAAGCGCGGCGCTGGCCGCGCTGGAGCGGGCGAGCCAATCCGGCGCCGCCTTCGATCTTCTGGTTACCGATTTCCTGATGCCGGACATGGATGGATTCGGGCTGCTGGAGCGCCTGCGGGCGAACCCGGCATTCTCCCGGCTCCCGGTCGTCCTGCTTTCCTCTGCAGGCCCTCACCATGTGGCGCGGAGCCGGGAACTCGGCGTGAGCGCTCATCTCATCAAACCGGCCAAGCAGTCGGAGTTGCGCGAGGCCGTTACCACAGCCCTCGGCAAGTCCCGGGCCGCCGAGCCGGTCCCGTCCGCGCTGGACGAGACCGCCGCCGCCAAGCACGCGCCGCTCTCCATCCTGCTCGCCGAGGACAACCCCGTGAACCAGAAGCTGGCTACCCGCGTCCTCGAAATGAGCGGACATGCCGTAACCGTCGCCGCGACGGGCCGGGAAGCACTCTCGGCCTTGGCCTCCGGGGCGTTCGACCTGATCCTGATGGACGTCCAGATGCCGGAGATGGATGGATTGGACGCCACGGCGGCCATCCGCGAGCAGGAGCGGCAGTCCGGCGGGCATATCCCGATCATTGCCATGACGGCCCATGCGATGGCTGGAGACCGGGAGCGCTGCCTGGCCGGAGGCATGGACGGCTACGTCACCAAGCCGCTGCATCTGGAGAGCTTGTGGAAAGCCATTACCGAATGCGTCCCGAATGCCGTTCGTTCGAGCGTTTCCAAGGCGGGGAAGCCGGATGGGCCGGGAGGAAATGGCAGCTTCGATGAGAGCGCCCTGCTGTCTCACGTTGCTGGAGATCAGGCCCTGATGCGCGAGGTTGCGAAATTGTTCCTCGAGGAGGCGCCCCGACAGATGGAAGCGATCCGGAGAGCCATTGAGCAACGGGACAGGAAGGGGCTCGAGTTCTCCGCCCATTCGTTCAAGGGTTCCGCGGGCCACCTCGCCGCGCGGCGGGCCAGCGAGTTAGCCGGGCGGCTGGAAACGATGGGTCGCGAGGGGGACATGGGTTCCGCGGCAGGGTGCTACGAGTCTCTGGTCCAGGAATGGGAGCTTCTCGCAGAGGCCCTGTCGGAGTACGCCACCGAAGGAGATTCATAAATTCTGCCCGGTTGCCGATATGTGAATCGTGTGCTCCCCCGATCCCAACAGGAAAGGATTCGACGGATGAAAGTCTTAGTAGCCGAAGACGACGCCGTTTCGCGCCGGATTCTGGAAGTGTTTCTGGACAAACTGGGCTATGAAGTGGTGGTATCCACGAACGGTGCCGAGGCTCTGGACCTGTTGCAAAAGCCCGATGCGCCGCGCATTGCCATCCTGGATTGGATGATGCCCGGGACGGACGGCCTGGAGGTCTGTCGGCAACTCCGCCAGCGGGGTGCGGAGTCCTATGTCTATATCCTTCTGGTTACCGCGAAAACGCAGCAGCAGGATATCATCGAAGGTCTCGAAGGCGGCGCCGACGATTACCTCACCAAGCCGTACAACATCCATGAGCTCAAGGCGCGGCTCCGCGCCGGGCTTCGCGTCGTCGAGTTGCAGGCGCAGCTCATGGCGGCGCGGGATGGCTTCGAGTTTCAGGCCACCCACGATGCGCTGACCGGCTTGCTGAACCGCCAGGGCATCCTGGAGCGGCTGGATACGGAGATGGCCCGGGCGGGCCGCGAGCGGAAACCCGTCGGCATTGTGATGGCCGACCTCGATCATTTCAAGAAGATCAATGACGCCCACGGCCACCTGGCGGGCGATGCCGTGCTCCGGGAAGCGGCGAGCCGCATGCGCTCGGCAGTCCGGGCCTACGACCACATCGGACGGTACGGAGGGGAGGAATTTCTGGTGGTGCTGCCCGGCTGCGGCGAACAGGGAGCGCTGCAGCAAGCCGAGCGGCTTCGCGTGTGCGTCAGCGAATCCCCGATCGCGACTCCGGAAGCGCCGTTTCAGGCTACGCTCAGCCTGGGAGTCGCTTGCATGGAGCCGGGCCAGAACCAGACGGGTCTGCTGCAGGCCGCCGACGAGGCGCTCTATCGGGCCAAGCGCAACGGCCGCGACCGCATCGAAGCGGCCACGTTTTCGACATCCACGTCTTCGAAATCCACCGGGAGCTAGCTACCGCGGCGGTGCAATCACGATATTGACGAGCTTGTTCGGCACGACGATGGTTTTCAGGATCTTGCTGCCGTTCAGAATGTGGGCGATGCGGGGGTCGGCGAGCGCAACCTCTTTGAGCTCTTCCTGCGTCAGATTTTCCCGCACCCGGATCTTGCTCCGCAGGCGGCCGTTGATCTGCACGACCACTTCGAGCTCGTCCTCCTTCGCCAGCACCTCGTCGTAGGACGGCCACTCCACCTGCAGCAAGTCCTCCGTGTGTCCGAACCCGGTCCAGAGTTCCTGCGCCAGATACGGCGCGAACGGCGACAGGAGCTGCAGCAGCGCTTCCAGGGCCTCGCGCAGAACCGGCTTGCTGGTCTGCTCCTCGGATACGTAGAGCTGATTCACCAGCTCCATCAGCGCGGCAATGTCCGTGTTGAAGTGCCAGCGCCCTTCGAAGTCCAGGGTGATGCGGCGGATCGTCTGGTGCAGCTTGCGCAGGACCTGGCGGTCTTCTCCCGAGGCGCTCCGCCCGCCGAGCGCGCTCGACGCCGCCACGCCCTGCAGCTCGGGGATATGCTTGGCGGCAAAGCGGTGGACGCGCGTCAGAAACCGGTAAATTCCCTCGATCCCGGCGTCGCTCCATTCCAGATCTTTTTCCGGCGGCGCTGCGAACAGGACGTACATGCGCGTCGTGTCCGCCCCGTACCGTTCCACCATGTCGTCCGGGTCGACGATGTTCCCTTTGTTCTTGGACATCTTCGCTCCGTCTTTGATGACCATTCCCTGCGTGAACAGGCGCGCCACCGGCTCGTCCACTTTCGCGAGGCCAAGGTCGCGCATCACCTTGGCGAAGAACCGCGAGTAGATCAGGTGGAGGATGGCGTGCTCGACGCCGCCGATGTACTGGTCGATCGGAAACCAGTAGCCAATCGCCTGCGGGTCGACGGGCAGCTCCGCAAACCGGGGGGCGGTGTACCGGTAGAAATACCAGGAGGAATCGACGAACGTGTCCATGGTGTCGGTTTCCCGCTCCGCCGGTCCCTGGCAGCGCGGGCATGTGGTCCGCAGGAACTCCGGCGAGTCCCGCAACGGCGAATGCCCCAAGCCGGTGATTTGGACGTTCTCCGGAAGCAGGATCGGCAACTGATCGTAGGGGACCGGGACGACCCCGCACTTCGCACAGTAGAGCACCGGGATGGGAGTGCCCCAGTAGCGCTGCCGGGAAATCCCCCAATCTTTCAGGCGGTACGTGATTTCCGTTTTCCCAAAGCCCTTCTCGGTGGCGTCCGAGGCCATCTTGAGGAGGGCATCCTCGGAGGAAAGATCGCTGTAAGGCCCGGAATTCACCAGCACGCCGTAGTCGGTGTAGGCCGTCTCCATGCGCTTGGGGTCGAGGTCGTGCGCCCGATTCTGCACCACCACGCGCACCGGCAGGCGGTATTTCTGAGCGAACTCGAAATCGCGCTGGTCGTGGGCCGGGACCGCCATGACGGCGCCCGTGCCGTACTCGAGGAGAACAAAATTCGCGGTCCAGATCGGCACCTGCTCGCCATTGAACGGGTTGACGGCGAACCGCCCGAGGAAGATGCCTTCCTTGTCACCCTGACCGGGCTGCAAGGCGGCCTTTTTGGCCTGCAGTTTGCGGACGGAGCTCAGAATGCTGGGGCCGCCCGGGATGCCTTGGAGCAGGGGCTCGATCAGCGGATGCTCGGGAGAGAGCACGAGCGCCGTGGCGCCGTAGATGGTGTCCACGCGGGTGGTGAAGACGGTGATGGTCTCCCCGCGGCCCGCGACGGGGAAGTGGACTTGCGCGCCAACCGACTTGCCGATCCAGTTCCTCTGCATGGCCAGCACGCGCTCCGGCCAGTCGGTGAGCTGCCGCATGTCTTCGAGCAGCGCGTCGGCGTAGGTCGTGATGCGGAAGAACCATTGCTCCAGCTCCTTGAGCTCGACCGCCGTGGTCTCATGGCGCCAGCAGCATCCGTCCACCACCTGCTCGTTCGCGAGCACCGTCTGGCAGGCCGGGCACCAGTTCACCCGGCTCATCTTCCGGTAGGCCAGATCGCGCTCCAGCATCTTCAGGAAGAACCACTGGTTCCAGCGGTAGTACTCCGGATCGCAGGTCGCCAGCTCTTTCGACCAGTCGTAGGAAAAGCCGAACCGCAGGAACTGGCGCTTCATGGAGGCGATGTTATCGAGCGTCCATTTCCGGGGATGCACCTTGTTCTTGATGGCGGCGTTCTCGGCCGGGAGCCCGTAGGCGTCCCATCCCATCGGATGGAGCACGTTGCAGCCGCGCATGCGCTTGTAGCGCGCCAATGCGTCGCCGATCGAGTAATTTCGGATGTGCCCCATGTGCAGTTGCCCGGAGGGATAGGGCAGCATTTCGAGCACATAGTACTTCGGACGATCGCCCTTCGGCTCCACCGTGAGGTCTGTCCGCTCGGCCCAGGCTTTCTGCCACTTCTCCTCGATCGCTTTATGGTCGAAACTCATTCCGATACCCTTGCTCCCGCCGCGAGCTGCATTCGCCCCTGCGAGCTGCCCCGCGGGGGTCTTGCGGCTCGCTCTCGTCCGCGGACGGTTCTCGTCTCTCTGCGGTCCCGGGGGCTCCGGGCGGCGCCGTTTCCGGCGGCGCGCAGCGACTGCAGCATCCGCAAATTCCGCCGGTCGTCGCCCGGCTGGTCCACCGGGGTCTCCAGGATAAACACCTTGTCTCGCAGCGATGGCTCATTCACAATCCGCCGGAACCCCTCGCGCCCGATTCCGCCCCGTCCGATGTGCTCGTGCCAGTCCCGGTGCGACCCGAGCGCCGACCGCGAGTCGTTGGCGTGAATTACCTTCACTCTTTGCAGGCCGATGGTTGCGCCGGCCTCGGCAAGCGCCTTCCGCAGACCCTCGGGCGTGGCGACGTCCATGCCCGCCGCAAAGCAGTGGGCCGTGTCCAGGCAGCAGTCGACCGGGAGCCCTTCGAGCAGCTCCAGAATCTCCTGAATCTCCGCGAAGCTGCCCCCCAGAGTGTTCCCCTGG
>Ga0326597_10006973_pt1 | contig 15405 bp, 13 predicted proteins | sample RVTome_12_FD_203789 | JGI IMG/M metagenome (GOLD analysis project Ga0326597, IMG submission 203789) | Soil microbial communities from uranium-contaminated site in the Upper Colorado River Basin, Wyoming, United States - RVT100D185 | ecosystem: Environmental > Terrestrial > Soil > Contaminated >...
CTCCCACGCAATCCCAGCAGTCCCCGGCGGCGGCAACGGCTCAGCCGTTGCTCGCCGTCAACAACATCGAGGTAATCTACGACCACGTGATCCTCGTGTTGAAAGGCGTTTCCCTGTCGGTTCCCGAGGGGGGCATCGTGGCCCTCCTCGGGGCCAACGGGGCCGGCAAGACCACCACACTCAAGTCCATCTCCAACCTGCTGCGCGCCGAACGCGGCGATGTGACCAAGGGTTACATCGAGTACCGCGGGGAGCGGGTGGACCAGCTCACGCCCAACGACCTGGTCAAGCGGGGCGTGATCCAGGTGATGGAAGGGCGCCACGTCTTCGAGCACCTGACGGTGGAGGAGAACCTGCTCACGGGGGCCTACACCCGCACAGAAGGGCGCAAGGCGGTGGCGGACGACCTGGAGCTGGTCTTCCACTACTTCCCGCGGCTCAAGCAGCGCAAGGACGAGCTGGCGGGTTACACCTCCGGCGGAGAGCAGCAGATGACCGCCATCGGCCGGGCCCTCATGGCCAGGCCGCGCCTGATGCTGCTGGACGAGCCCTCCATGGGCCTGGCGCCGCAGTTGGTGGAGGAGATCTACGAGATCGTCGACCAGCTCAACAAGAAGGAAGGCGTGAGCATGCTGCTCGCGGAGCAGAATACATTCGTGGCCCTCAAGCATTCCACCTACGGTTACATCCTGGAAAACGGCCGGGTGGTGCTGGAGGGCGACGGGCAGACCCTCGGCGGCAACGAGGACGTCAAGGAGTTCTACCTGGGCCTGGAAACGGGCGGGCGCAAGAGCTACCGCGACGTGAAGCACTACCGCCGCCGCAAGCGCTGGCTCGCCTGAGCCGGCGCGGTTTCATTGCAGGCACCCTTCCCGCCCCCGGGGGAGGGCATCTTTCCTGGAACTTCCGCCGGCGGGAAATCTGCCGTGGCTACGAGCTCTTGAGGGCTTCTTCCGTCACGGTGCCGATGGGCAGGCCGGCTTCGTCCGTGTGCGGGCGAAACAGGTTGATGGGCACCTTCAGGTAGCGCACTTCGTTGCGGCTGGCATCCGGCAACCGCCCCGCGTCGATGTTCACCTGCACGCTCTGGAACAGCAGCTTGGGCGCGCTGAGGGTCTTGTCGCGCTCCGTGCGGAACTTGACGAAGTCTGCCTCGCTGCGGCTCCCGGGCAGCTGCACGTTGCTGCGCTTGGATTCGCCGATGGTGGTTTCGTAGCGCAGCTCGCGGCCGCCGGGTTGGTAGTCGTGTCCGACGAACACGCGCGTGCTGTCGGGCAGCGAGTAGAGCTTGCCGGTGATGGATCGGTACAGGTCGCGGGCGCTGCCGGCGGGGAAATCGCAGCGGCCCGTGCCGAAATCCGGCATGAACAGCGCGTCTCCCGTGAACAGCATGTCGTCCACCCGATACGTGGCGCAGGCGGGCGTGTGGCCAGGCGTGAACAGCACCTGCACGGCCACCGTGCCGGCCTGCAGCGTCTCGCCCTCGTGCAGCAGGCGGTCGAACTGGTGACCGTCCGGCTGGAAGTCTTCCGGGAGGTCGAAGGCTTCCTTGAACACCTGCTGCACCTTGACGATGTTGGCGCCAATGGCCAGCTTGGCCTGCGGAAAGGCCTTCTTGAGCGCCTGCGAGCCGGAGAGATGGTCGGCGTGCGCGTGGGTCTCCATGATGTAGTGCACGCGCAGGCCCTGCTGCTCCACGAAGCGCACCACATCGTCCACCGACTTGGTGTCGGTGGAGGACGCCGCAGGGTCGTAGTTCAGCACGGGATCGATGACCACTGCATCTCGCGATGCCGGATCGTATACCACGTAGGTGAGCGTGTTGGTGAAGTTGTCGTAGAAGGCCTTGACGTCCATGGGTGCTCCTGGAGGTCAGATGGTGCATGTGCCCGCCGGGCCGCAGCGCCGGCTAGGCATCCGTCGGTGCCGTCGTCATCGGGGGCCCGCCCGCGGAGCCGGCCGCCTTGCGCCGGGACAGACGCAGCCCACCCAGCGGGGTGTAATCGAACAGCAGCGTGCCCGCCAGCATGGAGAGCACGAACACGATCGCGACCGGATGGCCGGATACTAACGCAGTGACGGCCGGCCCGGGGCAGAAGCCCCCGATGCCCCAGCCCACACCGAACACGCCGGACCCCAGCAGCAGCCGCCCGTCGATTTGGCGCACCGGCGGAATCTGGAAGCGCACGGCCAGCACGGGGTGTCGCTGGCGCAGGATCCAACGGTAGGTGAGCATGGACGTGCCCACGGCCCCGGCCAGCACGAACACCAGGCTCGGGTCCCATCGCCCCGCGACGTCCAGGAAACCGATGATGCGGGCCGGCTGGGTCATCCCGCCCAGGCCCAGCCCGATGGCGAAGACGATGCCCGCCCCGAACGCGATGGCATTGCGCATGATCATGCCCCCGCCAGCAGGTGGTTGAGCACGTATACCGTGAGCGCGCCCGTGGCCGTGAACACGGCTGTGGCTACCCACGAGCGCGCTGAAAGGCGCGAAAGGCCGCACACGCCGTGGCCGCTCGTGCAGCCGCTGCCCAGCCGCGCGCCGAAGCCCACGAGCACGCCACCGAGCACCAGCACGGGCCAGGAGCGGTGCACCTCGATCGCGAAGGCGCCCGGCGCCACCGCGTATACCAGGAAGCCACCCACCAGCAGCCCGGCCAGGAACCAGGCGCGCCAACTCCATTCTTCCGCCACCGGCTTGAGGAGGCCGCCCACGATGCCGCTGATGCCCGCAATCCTGCCGTTGAAAAGCAGCAGCGCCGCGGTGGCCAGGCCGATGAGCACGCCACCCAGCAACGAGCCGGCAATCGCCGTGAAGTCCATGCGTTCCGCTTTGCAGTGAGCCCTGCGATACCACGCCCTGGCTCGAACGGGCGGCGGCCCCCATGGCCACCCAGTTTCTTGTTCCCACCTTATTGCAGGTACGTCCGAGAGACTGTGACGCAGTCACAGTCGTCCGGCGCCGCTACGGATACGGCTCGAAGTGCGCGTCGCCGTCGGCCTCGATCTGGCGCACCAGGTCCACTTCCCAGGTGAGGTACTCCTTCATGGCCGCTTCCACGCCCCCGTCTCGCTCGTAGGGCTTGGGGAACACGTCCAGCGTGTCGCTGGCCATCCGCTCAGCGCCTTCGGTCATGGGCTGGCCGGCTTCCCGCCATGCCTCCGTTCCGCCGCGCAGCACGAGCACTTCGGCCGCACCCGCCGCTTGTGCCTCCGGGGCGGCCAGCCGGGCCAGCGTGCCGTCCGGCGAGGTGAGCACCAGCGCGGCCGGCGCCCCGGCCCGCTGCAGGGCCGCCGGCAGTTCGGAGCGGATGGCGAACCATGCGCCGGGAATATGGCCGCGCTTGTAGTCCGGGCTGCGCGCCAAATCCATCACGGCGGGCCCCTTGCCGCCTGCCAGACGTCCGGCCAGCCCGGCCGCCTCGATCTCGGCGACGCGGATCGCATCCAGGCCGGGCACCTCGGGCCGGTGCGGTCCGCGCTCCAGGCCATAGGGGAGAAAGCCGCCATCGAGCACATAGACGTTCTGCCAGCCCATCTGGATCAGCCAGGAGGCGGTCATGGTGGAGCGCACGCCCGAGTCGTCCACCAGCACCACGCGCGCGTGGCGTGTGCCGATGTAGGTGTCCGTGGCCTGCACCAGCTGGCCGCCGGGCGCATTGCGCGTACCGGGCATGTGGCCCGCCTCGTATTCCTCCGGCAGGCGCACATCCAGCAGGTAGAGCGAGTGCTGTGCCGCCTCGCTCTGCCAGCGCTGCAGCGTCTCGCGATCCACGGTGCGCACGCCGAAGCGCTTGGCCACGCGCTCCGCGGCGAGGCGTGCGTGCTCGATGCTCTTGGTCGAGGGTGGTGCCGCGGCGCGGCGCTTGCCGCGTTCCAGGCTCAGGCCGGCCAGGTGCCAGCCCATGGTGCCGTTGCGCAGGGCCACCACCTTGTTGGGAATGCCGGCATTGATGAGCGACTGGGCGCCAATGATGCTGCGCGTGCGGCCGGCGCAATTGACAACCACCAGTGTTTCCGGATCGGGCGCGAGTTCGTGGACGCGGTAGACCAGCTCCGCGCCGGGCACGTCCACCCCGCCGGGGATGTTCATGACCGAGTATTCTTCCATCGGCCGGCTGTCCAGGATCACCAGATCGCGGCGCTGATCCAGCAGCGCCTTCAGCTCCTGCGCGGAAACCGACGGGGTGCCATATGTGTGCTCCACGAATTCGCCGAACGCCTTGCTGGGCACGTTCATGCCGCTGAAGAGCTCATAGCCGGCCGCGCGCCAGGCCGGGTTTCCGCCCTCCAGCAGGGCCACGTTGCCGTAGCCGAATCCGGCCAGGCGTTCCGCCGCGCGGGCCGCCAGGCCGTCTCCGTCGTCCAGCAGCACCACGCGCGTGCCCCGGCGCGGCACGAGGTCGCGGATGCGCAGCTCCAGGCGGCTCAGCGGAATGGGCACGGCGAAGAGCAGGTGGCTCGCCGCGAAGCGGCCCTCCTCCCGCACGTCCAGCAGGGCCAGCTCCTTCCCGTCCCGCAGCATCCGCTTCAGCTCCGGGGCGGCGATGCGGTCCGTCATCGTGCGTCCCGGATGTTCTGGTTGGCGCCGAACTTCTTGTAAGTGCCTTCCTCTTCGTTGTAGCGCACGCGCTCGTGGAGCTGGTCCAGGGCCAGCCCGTACATGTGCAGGTGCATGGTGGCCATCTCCCCGTGGGTCTCGATGTGGTGAATGTCCTCGGGCATCATGCACACGCCCGTGCCCGGACGCACCGTCTCGTGGCCGATGCGGCGCAGCGTGCCGTGGCCCGGCTGCGTTCCGTCGTCCGCACGCTCGTAGAAGGTGTTCTCCTCCTCGCCGGAAACGCCCACGATCACTGCCCAGGTGGTGTGGTTGTGCGGCGGCACCCTTTTGGAGCCCTTGGAGCAGGACATGTAGAGCGCGAAGCGCCGGTCGTCGTCCTCGGCAAGCAGATAGATCGGATTCTGGCCGCGCTCGTCCAGCACGATCGGGAAGTCGTGCTCCGGGAACAGCGCCTGCTGTGCCGCCAGCCCCTTGAGGATCTCGCGGATCTCCTGCAGCGCCGGGCGATTGACGCCCTGCTCCCGTTCCACGCGCTTGATGCGCGCGATGGCCTCCGCCACCGCAGCAGCGCGCAGCGCCGCCACGGAAGTGGCCTGTTGTGCCTGTGCGATCGCCATGGCGCTCTCCTCCTGTCCTCGCTCTCGATGAAGCGCGGGGACGGGCCCTCCCCCCGCTGTCACAACCGTAGGGTACAGCGGCTATATTGGTTGGAATGGGGCGGAATTTCAAGGCGCGCACCCGCCTCCCTCCCCCCGGGGCAGCGGCGACCTGGACGGCCTGTGACGAATGGGATGCCGGCTTGTGGAGGTGCTGCTCCCGCGCGATGCTGCCGAGGCAGCGCGCCAGCGCTCTGTCCCGGCAGGGAGCACAGCCCCCTGCACCCCGATCAGAGCAAGCATTTGCGCGGCTGCCAAGCATCCGCGCAAAACCATCAGGGAAGCGCGAGAGGGCTTGCTCCCTCGCGGCAGTTGTTGTTCACAGGCTTTCTAGGGCTCGAACAGCACCGTGCGGGTAACCTTGTCCACCGAGGCGCGGTTGAGGGAGAAGTGCAGCTCCAGCAGCTCGTGCTCCGGCGTGCAGTTCTCGATGCAGAACGCGGAGGCGGGCTCGGTGAGGATCACCGTGTCCACCTGCCGGATCAGCTCCAGGGCGTGCTTGGGCAGCTCCAGGTTGGCGCAGCCCACGAACGTGCCCTCCGGGGCCTGGGCCGCCACCTCGCGCCCGATCACCTCTTCGGTGTTGGCATCGTGGCAGATGAAGCCCAGGCGGCAATCCGGCCGCAGCTCGCGCAGCAGCTTGCGCGTGGCCGGGTGCAGGTCGTAGGTGATCGGGTGCACGCGGCGCCGCGTGGGCGCCACGAGCTCGCGCACCTCGTCGAAGTGGAAGATGCTGGTGACGATGTGTTGCAGGTGTGCGGGCATTTCGGCCGGCGCCTGGCGCAGTTCGTCCAGCAGCAGGTGGTGCACGCGGATGCCGAAGGCATCCCCCAGGTCCCGCGCGCTCTCCTGGGACTGGTGCGCGGTGCACTCCACGAAGGCCACGCTGGGGTGGCGGGCGTCATAGCCGGGGGCGCGCTGGCCGATCAGGCGCGAAAGCGTGATGGCGTTGATGCCCAGGGCGTTGGCTTCCGAGAAGTAGCGCTCGATCAGATCGTCGGCCGCGTTGAGCTCCTTGGTGCTGACGGCCTCGGTGAGCGTCTCGCTGACGAACACGCCCTTGCCGGCCTTGGAGGAGAGCAGGCCACTGGCCTGCAGCTCCAGGTACACGCGGTGCACCGTGTTGCGATGGATGCCCAGCTGCGCCGTCAGCTCCCGGATCGAGGGCAGCGGGCTGCCGGGCTGGTAGTCTCCGCTCATGATCGCATAGCGGATCTGCTCCTTGAGCTGGATGTGCAGGGGCACCGCGGACTGCTTGTTGATCATGAACTGGGTGTGACTTCCAGTGCGACGCTTGCGCACCGCCACCGGTCCGCTCGCGCCGCCCTCCGTGCCGCCGCCCGGGCGCTGCAATGGGATCACCTTGTCTGTCATGGGCTTGTCGGCTCCTCCCCCGCCCGGCGGCCATCTTCGCAGGCCCGGCGGGATGCGTTACATTGGTTCTGGACACCTCGCATTGCCTTGAGGATAGGCCATCGACGGCAACTTGCAAAGCCGCGGCGGCCCGTGCAGCACCGTTAGACCAAAGGAGGCTCCCCGAGATGGCGAAGCTCAGCGTCGAGCAACTGGCAGTCGCCGGCAAAACGGTGCTGGTGCGTGTGGACTTCAACGTGCCGCTGGAGGGGGGGCGCGTGACGGACGACACGCGCATTACCGCTTCCCTGCCCACCATCCGCCACCTGATCGGCCAGGGCGCGCGCGTCGTGCTGATGAGCCACCTGGGCCGGCCCAAGGGCCAGCGCAAGCCCGAGCTCTCGCTGCAGCCGGTGGCGCGGCGCCTGGGCGAGCTGCTGGGCGCTCCCGTGGCCTTCTCGCCGGAGGCGATCGGTGAGACCGCGCAGAAGGCCGTGGCGGCGCTGCAGACGGGCGGCGTGCTGCTGCTGGAGAACCTGCGTTACTACCCGGAGGAGGAGCAGAACGACCCCGCCTTCGCCAAGGCGCTGGCCTCGCTGGCCGATGTGTTCGTCTCGGACGCCTTCGGCACGGTGCACCGCGCCCACGCCTCCACCGAGGGCGTGGCCCGGAACTTCCCGCAGGCCGCGGCGGGCTTCCTCATCGCCAAGGAGCTGGAGTACCTGGGCCAGACGCTGGGCAAGCCCAAGCGCCCGTTCGTGGCGGTGCTGGGCGGCGCCAAGGTGGGCGACAAGATCGGCGTGATCCAGGCCCTCCTCAAGCGGGCGGACAGCGTGCTGATCGGCGGGGCGATGGCCTACACGTTCCTGAAGAGCCAGGGACATTCCATCGGCAAGAGCCTGCTGGACGAGCCGCACCTGGAACTGGCCCGCACGCTGCTGGCCGAAGCGCCCAAGCTGGGCAAGGCCCTGGTGCTGCCCATCGATCACCGGGTGGCCACGGAGATCTCGCCCCAGGCCCGGGCAGAGGAGTGCGGGGTGGACATCCCGGAGGGGCGCATCGGCCTGGACATCGGGCCGGCCACCACGCTGGCCTTTGTCAATTCCATCCGGCGCGCCAAGCTGGTGGTATGGAACGGGCCGATGGGCATGTTCGAGCTGCCGGCCTTCGCCCAGGGCACCTTCGCCGTCGCCCAGGCCATGGCCGAGACGGAGGCTGTCACCATCGTCGGCGGGGGAGATTCGGTGGCGGCCGTCAACCAGGCCGGCATGGCGGACCGGATCAGCCACATTTCCACCGGGGGCGGAGCCTCCCTGGAGTTCCTCGAGGGCCGCAAGCTGCCGGGGATCGCCGTGCTCAGCGACGCTTGAGCCGCTGCCGAGTGAACCGGGGCCGCCCGACCCGCAGCCACCTGAACCGCGGCCCGGTCTGCCGCCTCTTCTGTGCCAGGGACGGATGGAACCCGCAAGGATTGCCATGATACTCGCAAGGAGCCCCGCGCGGCGGCTGCACACCGTGGTGCCGGCACGTGAAGTGGTTTCAAAAACAAGATTGTGGGGGAACAAGTCCCCCCACACCCCCCGGATGGGGGGTTCTCGTGTTGCGTTGCGATGCGACGCAGCCCGCGCGCTGTCCGCCTTGCAACGGGTGCAGGGAGCCACGCTCCCTGCCGGGGCAGAGCGCTTGCGCGATGCCTCAGCGGCATCGCGTGGGGGCGGAGCCCCCAACGAGCCTCTGGGCGCATTATTGAGACTGCTTGTAGCGCTGGTGCTCGCCCTGGGATGGGGGCTGGCCGCCTGCACGCTGACGCCGCCGCCGGTGCAGCAGGGCGAGGCCTACAAGCGCCTGGACCCGCCGGCCAACGACCAGCAGTCGCTGGTGTTCGGCTACCTGGACATGAGCCAGGCCCCCACCGGGCTGGGCTGGATGGAATTCCGCCAGGTGGCCCCGCGCACGGACACCCCGTTTTACCAGATGCGCGTGCACGAAGGCGTGTTCTACATGGAGAAGTTCCCGCCCGGCGTGTTCGTGATGGGCGAGTTCGGCGGCGAGCGGCGCGACGGCAAGCACCTGGCCTATGCGCTGCCGCGCAGCAGCCCCGCGGTGCGCGTGGTCATCGAGCAGCCCGGGCTGCACTTCGTGGGGGCCTACCGCTACCGCGTGGTCAAGCAGGATGGCCAGCAAGTGGGGCGTTTCGAGATCGACGCGCTGCCCACCTTGAGCGCGGCGGAGGTGCTGCAGCGCATCCTCCCCTATGCCCGTGGCACGCCCTGGGAGCCGCGCATGCAGGCCGAGATCGACGCGCGCCGTTAGGATCGCGTCAAACGACGATTTCTTGGATGTCCGCGTCGCTGCCTCCCCTCCAAGCCCTCCCCACCAGGTGGGGAGGGCTTTGACCCCCTCCACTGGGTGGAGGGGGTGTCACGCCGCAGGCGTGACGGGGCCGGACGCATCGGCCCGCGTAGCGTGATGGATGGCGGGACGCGCCCTATCCGCAAACTGGACATTGGCGAACCGTTCGAGGCGCGGCCCCGGCATTGGGCCGCTGGGCAGCCGCCCGACCCTTCGAGACGGGCTCCTGCGGAGCCCTCCTCAGGGAATCGGGCTCTGAGCCGCATCCCTGAGGAGTCCCGCGGAGCAGGACGTCTCGAAGGGTGCGGCGCACGCCGCGCTTCTTGAGACCGCATTGAGCGCGCCGTGACGCCGCCGCCTGGCGGTTGCCGCGGCGGTGGCGGGCGCGTATGGTGGCCTGTGCACCCGCGAGGGGTTACCCCCCGCGGCACCTGCCGGGGGGCGCCCCCGGGCAGGGAAGTGGGCCATGGGACTGGACGAGCCGGAACGCGCGGCATGATCAATCCGCACCCTGAATTCGCCATCGATGCGGCCACCCTGGCCGACGTGGACGGGATCGACCGCATCGAGCGCGAGGCCTTCAAGACGCCCTGGAGCCGCGACCTGCTGCGCGCGGCCATCCTCAACGAGGCCTACCGCGTGCGCACCCTGCGCACCGGGGGCGAGGGGCTGCTGGGCTTCTACATCGCCCATGCCATGCGCGGCCGCAGCAATCTGGACAACCTGGCCGTGGACCGCATCCTGCGCAGCCGCGGCTGGGGCAGCCTGCTCCTCGACGACTGGATGGGCGATGCGCGCGCGCAGGGGCTGGACTCGCTCTCGCTGCAGGTCAACACGGCCAACATCCGTGCCCAGAAGCTCTACGAGCACTTCCACTTCAAGACCACCAAGCTGCTGGTGGCCTACTATCCCAACGGCGACGACGCGTACCAGATGGAGCGCAGCGTGGGTCCCGCACCCTCCCTGCAGCGCGCGCCGGGCAGCCGCCGCTACTGGCTGGCACCCCGCCGCGGCGGCTGGCTCGGCGGCCGCTAGGCGCGCCGGGCTGATCGGCGCGCCCCGCCCTTCCCCCGTCGCGCAATCGGTGCTAGGCAATGCGGGAACCGGCCCACGCCGCCGTGCGGCGGGGTGGGCGCGTCCCCTTGCCTTGCCGCTGGATGGCCGACCGTTCCATGCCCACCCCCTGCGATTTCCTCGTGATCGGCGGCGGCGTGATCGGGCTGAACCTGGCCCGTGAGCTGCGCCGCAAGTTCTCCGACGCCTCCGTGGCCCTGATCGAGAAGGAGCCGGAGCTGGGCCTGCACGCCAGCGGGCGCAACAGCGGTGTGCTGCACGCGGGGTTCTACTACTCGGCGGACAGCCTGAAGGCCCGCTTCACCGTGGTGGGCAACCGCACGCTGCGCGAGTACTGCGAGAGCAAGGGCATCGCGCTCAACCGGTGCGGCAAGCTGGTGGTGGCCAAGGACGAGCGCGAGCACCCCGTGCTGGACGAGCTGCTCAAGCGCGGCGAGCGCAACGGGGTGACGCTGGAGAAGATCACCGCGGAGCAGGCCCGCCGGATCGAGCCGCGCGTGAAGACCTGGCGGCACGCGCTGTGGTCGCCCAGCACCACCTCGGTGGACCCCGCCGCGGTGATGGCCGCCATGCGCGCGGATGCGCTGGCGGAGGGCGTGCGCATCCACACCGGCGCGGCATACCTGGGCCGCAGCGGCGAGACCGTGCGCACCCGCGCGGGCGAGTTCCAGGCGGGCTACGTGGTCAACGCCGCGGGGCTGTACGCGGACAAGATCGCGCGCGACTACGGCTTTTCCGAGCACTACCGCATCCTGCCCTTCAAGGGGCTCTACTTGTACTCGGACGAGGCGCCGGGCGCGATCCGCACGAACATCTACCCCGTGCCGGACCTGCGCAATCCGTTCCTGGGCGTGCACTTCACGGTGACCGCGGACGGGCACGCGAAGATCGGCCCCACCGCCATCCCGGCCTTCTGGCGCGAGCAGTACGGCGGGCTGGGCAACTTCCGCTTCTCCGAGCTGGTGGATATCGTCTGGCGCGAGATGGGCCTGTTCTTCGGGGCGGGGTTCGACTTCCGCTCGCTCGCCGTGCAGGAGCTGCGCAAGTACGTGCGCTCGCACCTGGTGAAGCTGGCCGGCGCGCTGATGGAGGGCGTGCGCGTGCAGGACTACCGGCACTGGGGCCGGGCGGGCATCCGCGCGCAACTGCTCGACGTGCGCCAGAAGAAGCTGGAGATGGACTTCGTGTTCCAGCACGACGACCGCTCCATGCACGTGCTCAACGCGGTCTCGCCGGGCTTCACCTGCGCCATCCCGTTCGCGCACTACCTGTGCGAGCACATCCGTTGACGCCCGCGCCGGCGCGTGCCGGCGCCCGCTCCGCCACTCTCCGGGGGACCCCGACATGAAAGCCGTTTGCGTCGATCACGGCGCGCTGGGCCACGTGGCCATCGCCGACGTGCCCGAGCCGCAGCCCGATTCCCACGAGGCCCTCGTGCGCGTGCAGGCCGTCTCCCTCAACCGCGGCGAGGTGCGCCGCGCCGAGGCCGGCCAGCCCGGCATGCGCATCGGCTGGGACCTGGCCGGCGTGGTGGAGCAGCCCGCGCAGGACGGCTCCGGCCCCAAGGCCGGGGCCCGCGTGGTGGGCTTCAGCAAGGCCATGCGCGGCTGGGCACAGCGCTGCGCGGTGCCTGCGCAGGCGCTGGCGGAGCTGCCCGCGGGGGTCGCCTGCGAGGATGCCGCCACGCTGCCCGTGGCCGGCCTGACGGCCCTGTACGGCCTGGAGCGCGGCGAGCGCCTGCTGGGCAGCCGCGTGCTGGTCACGGGCGCCAGCGGCGGCACGGGCCTGTTCGCCTGCACGCTGGCCGCGCTGATGGGCGCACACGTGGTGGCCCACGTGCGGCGCAAGGAGCAGGAGCCGCTGGTGCGCGATGCGGGGGCGCACGAGGTCGTCGTGCACCCGCAGGGCGAGGGCGTGGAGCGGCACGGCCCCTACCGGCTCATCTTCGACGGCGTGGGCGGCGCGCTGCTGAGCCGCCTGGCCCCGCTGCTGGATGCCGACGGCCGCTGCGTCGTCTATGGCGTCACGGCGGGGCAGGAGGCCACGCTGGCCATCCGCACGCTGATGACCACCGGGCGCGGGCGCATCGAGGGCTTCCACCTCTACCGCGAATCGGAGCTGGAGCCGGCCGGCAGGGGCCTGGCGCGCCTGCTGAGCCTGCTCGCGGACGGCCGTCTGCGCACCCACATCGAGGTGCGCGAGGACTGGCAGGCCGTGGGTCGCGTGGCCGAGGCGCTCATCGCGCGCCGCTACCTGGGCAAGGCCGTGCTCACCGTCGGCGCGTAGGCCACTGTGGCACGGTCGTCCGCCACGGGCGCGGGACGCTGGGAGATTGCGGAAAAACTGCCAAATGCGAGGGAGCAAGCCCCCTCGCGCTTCCCTTTTGGATGGGCGCGGCTGCCATGCAGCCTCGCCCACACTTGCTGCAGGTGGGATGCAGGGGGCCATGCTCCCTGCCGGGGGCGGAGCGCTTGCGCGATGCCTCAACAGCATCGCGCGGGGGCAAAGCCCCCGCAAGCCTTCATCGCTGGTCTTTCGAAAGTCGGTGCTAGACAAGCTCGCGGCGGTACATGGCGAACACGCGCTCCCAGTTCCGCTCCGCCTCGTGCTTGTTGAAGGTCTTGCGCTGGGGGAAGACGAAGCCGTGCTCGGTGCCTGGGTGCACCTCCACCAGGGCGTTGGCGCCCTGGCGCTCGCACTCCTCCTTGAACCTGGCCACCATCTCCAGCGGCGCCCAGTGATCCTTCTCGGCGAAGCCGTAGTACTGCTCGCCGTTGAGCTTGGGGATGAGCCGGTGCGGGGAATGCTCCTCCTCGGTCATCATGCGCACGCCGTGCAGGGCGGCCAGCGCCTTGAAGCGCTCCGACCAGTGCGCGGAGACCCACACCACGAACGGGCCGCTCATGCACCAGCCGATGCAGCCCAGCGGGCCCGTGCCGTGCGCGGCCGGGTCGCCGTCGATCACGTCCAGCATCGCCTCCGTGTCGGAGAGGATGCGCTCGCGCGTGAGGGCGTTCATCAGCCGCGTGAGCTGATCGCTCTGCTCCTGCGTGCGGTCGGAGGCGGGCGGAAAGCTGGGTCCGCCGTCGCGGTAATACAGATTGGGCAGCATGCAGTAGTGGCCCACCGTGCCGATGCGCCGGGCGAAGTCCTTCAGCTCCTCGCGGTAGCCGGGCGCGTCCATGTACAGGATCACGGGCGGGTGCGGCCCGCCCAACTCCGGGTGCGTGATGAACGTGGGCATCGCCCCGTCGCGGGTCGGGATGTCGATGGTGCGTTCCTTCATGGTGCGCTCCTGCCTGGGCCAATGGTGGGGCACGCGGAGCAGGCACGACCTGGCGGCGCCGGCCCCGGTCGCGGAGGGTCCCGCCCTGCTTAGCAAGGGCCACCGCAAATCGCAACGCACGCACCGTCGCCACGCAACGCGGCATTGCGGGCCGTACGCGAGCCGGGCACAGCCGCGCTTGACAGCGGGGCGCCGCTGCCGGACGGTTTGCGGACAGCCGCAGACACCGCTGCGTCACACCCTGTCCCGGCCGCGCCGGGTGCCGGGCAGGCGGCGCACGCGATGCAATCCATGCAACCGGTGCATGCGATGAACAGACAAGGGGAGGCACCATGAAGGTGGCATTCGTCGGACTGGGAATCATGGGCAGCCGCATGGCCGTGCACCTGCAACGCGCGGGGCACGAGCTGACCGTGCACACCCGCACCAGGGCCCACGCCGAGGCGCTGCTGGGGGCGGGCGCGCACTGGGCCGATTCGCCCCAGGCGGCGGCGCACGGCGCCGAGTGCGTCGTCACCATGCTGTCGGAGCCGGCGGTGGTACGCGCCATGGCGGAGGGGCCGCAGGGCTTCCTGGGCGGCATGAACGCCGGCGCGCTGTGGGTGGACTGCTCCACGGTCAATCCCTCCTTCGCCCGCGAGATGGCCGGCGCCTGCGATCGGCTGGGGCTGCGCTACGTGGACGCGCCCGTCGCGGGCTCCAAGGGGCCCGCGGAGAAGGGCGAGCTGGCCTTCCTGGTGGGAGGATCGCAGCCCGACGTGGCCCACGCACGGCCCCTGCTGGAGCTGATGGGTAGCACCCTCACGCACGTGGGCCCGGCGGGCAGCGGCTCGGCCATGAAGATGGTCTCCAACCTGCTGCTGGGCGTGGGCGCCATCGCCTTCGTGGAGGCGCTGGTGCTGGGCGAATCGCTGGGCATCGCCAAGCAGACGCTGCTGGACAGCCTGCTGGGGGGACGCATGACGCCGGGCTTTCTGGCCGGCAAGAAGGACAACTTCGCCAACGACCGCTATGAGCCGCACTTCCCCCTGCAGTGGCTGCACAAGGACCTGCAGCTCGTCACCGCCACGGCTTACGAAACCGGCGTGGCCCTGCCCGCTACCCACGCCACCAAGGAGATCTTCGCCATGGCCCGCCGCGCCGGTCTGGGCGAGCAGGACTACACGGCGGTGTATCGGGCCCTGGCGCGCAAGGCAGGGGTCTGAAGGCATCGCGACGCGGCTTGCATTCCGGTTGGGCGGGGGCTCCAGCGCAATTGGCGACACCGCACCGGCGGCTGCCGGATTGCACTTGCAAATCGATCCCGAACCCGGTTTTACTGGCGGCACGACCGGGGGGTCGCATCCCTTCGCTATCGAGCGCCCGCGCAACGGGGCCAGGCATCAGGGGGAATCCCAAAGCCTGCCCGCGTGGTAAGTTTAGGATTTGAATGTAACAAATAGGGGCGATTTATGAAACTGGGAACCAAGCTGCTGCTGATCTTTCTGGCGATCAGCATCGTGCCGCTGGCGGGGAGCGGGTTGGTGGCGCGGTATCTCTCGTCGCAGTCGCTGCGCGAGAAGGCCTACGATCAGCTCGTGGCCATCCGCGACGTGAAGAAGCTGGAGATCGAGACGCGCATGCGGCAACTGCTGGCGCTGATGCAAAACGTACGCGCGGATGCCCGCTTTGTCGTGGGACTGCCCGAGTTGGCGGCCGGCTTCGCCGATGGGGGGCTGGAAGGGCTGCAATACACCATCGTCCAGGCCGAGCGCGATATCGGGCTGCAGGTGTTCATCAAGTCCTTCGGCTTCACCGACGTGCTGCTGGTCGATCTGCATGGCAACGTCGTCTACACGGCCACGCAAGGCAAGGACCTGGGCACCAATCTGCGCACGGGTCCCTACCGCGAGTCGGCGCTGGCTCAGGCGGTCGTCGCCGGGTTGAACGACACGCGCTTTATCGACTTCGCTCCGTACGCGCCCATCGGCGAGCCTGCGGCGTTCCTGGTGACGCCCATCCTCGACTCCCAGCTCAACCCGGCGGGGACGGCGGTGTTCCGCATCGGGGTGGGCATGTTCAACGAGATCATGCACGCCCGCACGGGCCTGGGCGAATCGGGCGAGACCTACCTGGTG
>Ga0326597_10006974_pt1 | contig 15404 bp, 17 predicted proteins | sample RVTome_12_FD_203789 | JGI IMG/M metagenome (GOLD analysis project Ga0326597, IMG submission 203789) | Soil microbial communities from uranium-contaminated site in the Upper Colorado River Basin, Wyoming, United States - RVT100D185 | ecosystem: Environmental > Terrestrial > Soil > Contaminated >...
GCAGCGCGGCGTTCTTGTTCCCCTCGACCTCGACAGCGCCCGACAGGCGTTGTCCTCCCTCAATCACCAACGTCGACATGAAACTCTCCGAGATACACGATCTCCTCTTTGAGCTCGACCCCAAACAGGTCGCGAACTCTCCGCCTACAGCGCGCGATCAGGCGCCGGACGTCTTCCGCCGTGGCGGTGCCGTCATTGAGAATGAAGTTGCCGTGCGTCGACGAGACGCGGGCGCCGCCGACACGCGCACCCTTCAGCCCGGCGCGATCCACGAGGGCACCCGCTGACCATGGGATGTCCTTAGGTACCACATCACGTCCTGGCTGCGGATTCTGAAACACACAGCCCGCGGTCGGCACCCCCAGAGGCTGGGTTCGCTTGCGATGCGCGAGCGACGCCCGCGCGGTGGACCGAAGCTCCGACGGCTTGCCCGGTGACACCCTGAACACGGCGGAGAGCAGCACTTCTCCACTCCACTGCAGTCGGCTGCGATCGTAGCCGAATTCCATCGCTGCAGCGGGCAATCGAGCGACATTCCGATCCGGGCCCACGACTTCGACCTCTTCGATAATGTCGCCTATGAGGTGCCCCCCAAAGTGGGCGTTCCCGTACACGGCCCCTCCGACGGTTCCCGGAGTGCCAGCCCATGCCTCAATACCCGCAACCCCGTGCACGATGCTCCACCGCACCAGACCGTTGATCAGTACAGCCGCATCGGCCCGCACGCACCCCTCGTCCAGCCGGTCGATCGTTCCTCCCCGAGGGCGAATCACAAGCCCTCGGATGCCGGCGTCGGCCACCAGCACGTTTGACCCACCACCGAGAATGGTCACCTGTACGCCGGCGTCTTGTGCCAGCGCCAGTGCCGTACTTAGCTCCGCTCGGCTTCGCGTCTCGATGAACCACTGAGCCGGGCCGCCAACGCGAAAAGTCGTGTTCGGAGCCATCGGGACATCCGCCCCGACCCGTTCAGCCGGGAAGACCGCTCGCAGCGACCGTGTGAGATCCATCACCGGGCGCCTCTTGGGCCGCGATATGCGCGATCTTCAAATGCCGTGAGGATACGCTCTTCGGCGAGTAGCGCCGCCAGGGCGGCACCGTGAGTACAGACCTCGAATGCAAAGGCGTCGCCGGGCGACGTTTGTCCAACAATAGCGAGGTCAGCCGTGATCACGGTGGCCAGCTTTGGATAGCCGCCGGCGGTCTGACGATCCGCGGTCAGGAGCACCGGCTGGCCAGACGCTGGCACTTGCAGCGCGCCGAGCGGTGTCGCGTCGGAAATGATATCCGCCGGGCCGAGATGCTGAAGCCGCGGGCCTGTCAGACGAAAGGCCATGCGGTCGGAGTCCGGGGCCACGGTGTATGGCGCCGACTGCAGCACGTCAAGCGCATCATCAGCGAACCGGTCGCGCTGTGGGCCGGCCATGACGCGGACGCGACAGGTCGATCCCGTCGGAAATCGGGCCTCGATGTGGTCACAGACAGCCCTTGCGACCTCGCGGGTCGCCGCGATTGAAGGCTCGCTCATCTTCCCGAGCGCGAGGTGGTCCCCAGCCCTCAGCGCTCGACCGCGAATGCCGCCCATCCGGCTGGTCAGATGGGTCGCCCTGCTTCCAAGCGTAACCGGAACGTCAATCCCCCCTGAGACGGCAAGGTATGCGCGAGAGCCGCAGAGGCGCCGCCCGAAGCGCAGGCGGGACCCGGCCTTGACCGGGTGAGCTTCGTGGTCGGTCACCGGACGTCCATCCACCGTCACCTCGAACATCGCGCCAGATACCGCTATCAGTCGCTCGTCGTCGAACGCGAGCTCGGGTCCGATGAGCGTGATTTCACACGTCGCAGCATCTCGTGGGTTGCCCACGAGCGCATTGGCGACACGGTGGGATCGAGGGTCCATCGGACCGGCGACCGGTACACCTCGGTCCTGAAAACCCCATCGTCCGAGATCCTGGACCGTCGTCTGGAGACCTGGCGCGATCGTCAAGAGGGTTGCCACGTTACGCCACCCGGAGGAACCGCACCAGGTCGCCGGCCTGGAATAGAAACGGGTCACGGCGCGATAGATCGTACGGCTCCAGCAACGAGCGTCCGACCAAGAGCCAGCCACCAGGTGAATCGATCGGATAGATTCCGGTCTGCTGCCCCGCAAGCCCGACCGATCCGGCGCGAACACGCACGCGCGGCGCAGCAAGCCGAGGGGCAGCAATCCGCGGATCGACAATGCCCATGTATGCGAAGCCGGGGAGAAACCCGAGCATGTACACGCGGTACGTCGTGGCGCAGTGAATGTCAGCGACTTCGTCTTCACTCAGGCCCGCCCGAGACGCGATGTACGAGAGGTCGGGCCCCTCTTCTCCACCGTATCTGACGGGGATCTGAATCGGCTCGCTTCCACGAACCTCGGAAGTGGCCGGACTGTTTGCACCACCCTCCAGAAGACTGTGCAGCCGATCGTAATCAGTTCGAAGCGGATCGAAGTAGACCGCAACAGAGCGGTAGCTGGGGACCACATCTCTCAGACCCTGCAGGCCTGAGGTCCGGATCAGCCGGGCGAGAGCGACGGCCCTGGCGTTGATATCGGGATCGATCCGCTCCTCGAACTCGACGCTAACAGCCGAATCGCCGGCGGCGACAATACGAAAGGGGCCGCTCATGTATCCGTGTCAGCCGACCGCGTCTCCCCTCCAGAGGCCAGGGCCTCGAGCAGTCTTCCGTGGATCCCTCCGAAGCCTCCGTTCGACATCAGCACGACGAGATCGCCCGGCCGGTGCTCGTTCACCAGACGCGTCACGATCGCATCGATCGATGCCGCCGCCTCTGCGGACTGGCCGCGATGACGGAGGGTGCTCACCAGCTCCGCAACGGAGAGTCGCTCCGCATCAGGAAGCGTCGACCGAAAGACGGGCGCAAGAATGGTCTCGGTGGCATCGGCGAACGCTCGAGTGAAGTCATCTTGGAACACCCGCCGACATGAAGATGCGGAGCGCGGTTCAAAGACGGCCCAGATCCTGGCGTTCGGATTCGCAGCTCGTACACCAGCCAGCGTCTGTGCCACAGCTGACGGGTGGTGAGCGAAGTCATCATAGATCGTCACGCCGTCCGCCCGTCCAACGATTTCAAGTCGACGTTTGACCCCGGCGAATCGCCGCACACTTTCCGCGATCCGTTCGGGACCGATCCCAGCGTCGGTTGCCACGGCTATCGCCGCCAAGGCGTTCCGAACGTTGTGAGCCCCCGCCATCGGCACCTCAAAGCTTCCAAACGGGCTACCCTTGTGACGTACCAGGAAACGCGTCGACGCTCCGCGCGGCGCAAGATCGAGTGCCTGCCAGTCTGCACCCGAACCCATCCCAAACGTCTCGACTCTTGACGGTGCCCCTTCCCTCAACGCCAACGCGTCTGGACTGTCGGCGCCAACGAGCAGTAGTCCTCGCCTCGGGATCAGGTTGACGAGACGCCGGAACGCGAGTGTGATCGCCGCGAGGTCAGGATAGATGTCGGCATGGTCGAATTCGATGTTGTTGACCACCACGACGTCGGGCAAGTACTTGAGAAACTTTGCCGTCTTGTCGAAGAACGCGCTGTCGTATTCGTCGCCCTCGATGACGAAGTCTCGACCACGCCCGAGCCGGTAGCTCGCTCCTTCTCGTCCGAAATTTCTGGCGATGCCACCGACGAAGACGCTCGGGTCGAGTCCGCCGTTGGTGAGAATCCATCCGGCCAGTGACGTCGTCGTGGTCTTGCCGTGTGTGCCGGCAATCACGATGGACCGCGCGCCCCAGAGAAAGAACTCGCGGATGGCTTCGGGCAGAGAACAGTAGCGGATTCGCCGGTCGAGAACTTCTTCGAGTTCAGGATTCCCCCGTGAAATAGCATTTCCCACGATCACGAGGTCCAGGTCTGGTGTGACGTGTTCCGGCCGATACCCTTCCAGCGTCGGGATGCCTTCCTCAGCGAGGAAATCGCTCATCGGCGGATACACATTCTGATCGGAACCTCGTACGTCGACACCTTTGTGCTTCAGCATCGCCGCAAGCGTCGCCATCGCTGTGCCGCACATTCCGATCAGGTGCACGCGACTTGGAGTGGGCGCGGACGTCACTGAACAGCGCTTTCCACTATCACGAGTCTGGAGCGATGACCGCCCACGAGTCTCGTCTGGACCCCAAGCGGTAGCGTCATCGCTGGTCCGAGCGTGTGCCCCGAGGGGAAGCCGATCAGGACAGGTCCGGGAAAATCCTTGAGGATGTCTGCCACAACGCCTCGACCGCTCGGCCCACCGTTCGGCTCGTCGCAACCGGGCAGCTCGCCAACGACGACCGCGCTCGCTCTCGCGAGCAACCCGCTCTGCCTCAGCTGGGTCAACATGCGATCGAGGCGGTACGGCCGCTCGCCGACCTCGTCCAGAAACAGCACGTGTCCCGCCGGTGGATCGAACGCGAATGGCGTCCCCAGCGATGCCACCAGTTGCGTCAACGTCCCTCCGGCCAGTACCCCTTGCGCCTCTCCAGTTCTCACGGCCTCGATGGCGTCACTTCCGATCTCGCCGGCGGGCGCTCGTCTGCAGAGTACTCGTTCAAACGAGTCACGGTCGTAGCCGGCGTCGCCGATCCCAAGGCGGCCCGCGAGCATCGGTCCGTGAAACGCGACCATCTGACAGCTCACCGCGTGAAACGTCAGCAAGGCCGTCAGATCGCTGTAGCCGATGAACGGTTTGGCGGCCCGCCTGGCGTCTGCGGGGTCGAGCAACGGCAGCACCTGAGCGGATCCGTACCCGCCGCGAACCCCGATGAGCCCTCCGATGGACGGATCGTGCCACGCATCGCGAATCGCGGCTGCCCGCACTTCCGGCGTGCCCGCGACAAACCCCTGCCGTGCAAACACGGACTCTTCATACACGGGCACGAACCCCAGGCGCTCCACTTCAGCCACTCCAGCGTCGAATTCAGCACGGTCGAATGCGCTGGCTGGAGCCACGATCGCGAGGCGATCGCCCGGACGGAGCGCGCGGGGCTTCAGCATCACGCGAAACGCGCCATTTCCTCTGCGATGGCTCGGTGAGCCTCGGACCCAATGACCTGACGGAGCGCACTGGGGCTGCTCGGGCGGGCAGAGAGTCGGGAGCTCAGGTACCGTTCCTTCGCGCGCGCTTGCCTTCTGAGTGCTTCTTCGACCCGCGCCCGCGGCACACGCTCGTCCTCGACCGCATGAATGAGCGCTTCGAGGGCGGCCGCCTGGTCGCCGTAGTTCCCGCCGCAGACAAGCACACCGTCGCAGCCGGCCTGAACCGCCAGCACCGCCGCTTCCGCGACGGTCCACCGGGCAGCGATCGCTTGCATCTCCAGGTCGTCGCTGAGGACGACGCCCTCATACCTGAGTTCGTTCCTGAGTACATCGGTGATGACACGCCGCGAGAGTGTCGCGGGTCGCTGCTCGTCTAGCGACGGAACCAGCACATGCGCCGTCATCATAGTCGCCACGTCGGCAGCGATGGCGGCCCTGAACGGCACGAATTCGACAGCCCGGAGCCGGTCGGGCGGATGCTCGACGAGCGGCAGCTCAAGGTGGGAATCCACGCTCGTGTCACCGTGCCCTGGGAAGTGCTTACCGCACGCGGCCACTCGTTCCTCCTGCAAGGCACGAATAATCGCGGCCCCGAGCTCCGCCACGTCATCAGCGCGCTCGGCAAGGGCCCTGTCCCCGATCACCGGGTTCGCCGGATTCGTGTGGATGTCGAGAATCGGCGCGTAGTCCAGGCTGATTCCGACGGCGCGTAGCTCCGCGGCCAGTGCCCGAGCGAATCGCTGGGCCAGAGAGACGTCTTGGCTGCGGCCAAGCGTGGCCATTACCGGCCACGTTGTGAAGGGCTCTTTCAAGCGTGCGACCCGCCCCCCCTCCTGGTCGATGCTGACCCAGGGGGGAAGATCCGGCGTCAGCTGCGCGGCCGAATGGCACAGCTCCGCTACCTGCTCGGGCTCGCCGACGTTCCTCCCCATGAGAATGACGCCGCCCAGGCCAAACTCATCGGCAATCGAGCGTATCTCGACCGGTATCTCCATGCCGTGGAACCCTGCAATGAGCAGCTGTCCAATCTGGCGGCGGATGGCGATCGGCGACATGACAAGACAAATTATAATTCTCGGCGTGCGAATCGCAGCATCAGCTCCGACCCGAATCGACCTCGCCGGCGGCACCATCGACATCTGGCCTCTCTATCTGTTCCACGAAGGCGCATTGACGCTGAATGCCGCGATCAGTCTGCGAGCACATGCCACGGTCGAGACCGGAGCCGACGGAGTCGTCGAGCTCCGGTCCATCGATACGGGCCGGCACTGTCGAGTCTCCCACTGGTCCGAGCTCACGGAATCGAGCGATGTGCCGCTGCTCGCTCTCCTCGCCCGTCACTATCGGCTCGAAAACGCGACGCTCACCACGCGCGGCGAATCACCGGCAGGAGCCGGTATCGCGGGGTCGTCGGCACTCGCGATCGCGGTAGCTGGGGCCCTCGCCAAGCATACCGGTGCCTCCACGGATGCCGAACGCCTCATTGGCGTCGCGATGAACGTCGAATGCCAGGCCATCAAGGTACCGACGGGAGGGCAGGACTATCGCCCCGCGTGCTACGGAGGCATCGCAGCGCTCGAGCTCGGCGTGGGCGGGATGCACCGGTCTCCCGTGAACGTGGACACGAAAGAATTGGAGCGCCGAATCATTCTGGCTTACACCGGGGCACCGCGAAACTCTGGCACGAATAACTGGGAGATTACCAAACGGCACCTCGACGGCGATCGCTTCGTCTTCGACTGCTTCGAACGGATTCGTGACACGGCAGTCGCCCTCAGAATGGCGCTCGCCAGCGGGGACTGGGACGAGGTCGGCGTACAGATCGCCAGAGAGTGGGACAACCGACGACGACTCGTTCCGGGCGTGACCACGCCCGCGATCGACGCCTTGATTGAGCGCGCCACGGCCGCTGGGGCGGCGGCAGGCAAGGTCTGCGGCGCGGGCGGAGGCGGCTGTCTGTTCTGCTATGGTCCTCCGCACGCCAAGTCCACGATTGCGGAAGCCCTCACGAACGGGGGCGCCCGGGTGCTGGACTTCGCAATCGACACTGAAGGCCTCCGGTTTGAGTAACGTCGCTATCGCGCTGATTCTCCGAGAGATTGCCGACCTTCTAGAAATCAAGGGTGATAATCCGTTCAAGATCCGCGCCTACCGGAACGCCGCCGACATCGTCGGTAACCACCCCCACGCGCTCGCGGTGCTCGATGCCGCGCAGCTGCGCGAGATTCCCGGCATCGGGAAGGACCTTGCCGTGCGTATCCGAGACATCGCGACCACCGGTGACACAGCGGTTCACCGCGAGCTGATCGCCGAATTTCCGGCACGCATCCTCGACCTGCTCGGGTTGCAGGGCGTCGGGCCCAAGACCGTCGCCGTGTTCTATAGGGATCTCGGTGTTCGGTCACTAGCCGACCTGGAGCGTGCTGCCGCCGACGGTCGCATTCGAGCTCTCAAGGGAATGGGCGCCAAGAAGGAAGCGCTCATTCTCAAGGCGCTCGAAGAGCGTCGCCGGCGTACCGGTCGGCTGTTGCTCTCAGATGCCGATGCGATCGCCACGTCGCTGATCGCCTATCTGCAAGACGCCGTTCCTGGTGCCGGACTCACGCCGGTCGGCAGCCTGCGACGAGGACGAGACACGTGTGGTGACCTGGACCTCCTGGCCACGGACGGCGATGCGTCGTTGATGGACGCATTCGTGCGAGCCCCTCGGGTCGAGCGCGTGCTGGCCCGCGGTGAGACGAAATCCAGTGTGCTCTTTGACCGTGCGTTTCAGGCCGATCTGCGGCTCGTGCCTGCTGAGAGTCGTGGTGCGGCGCTCCAGTACTTCACCGGGTCCAAGGCGCACAACATCGCCCTCCGTGACCGCGCGGTCGGCTTCGACTGCAAACTCAACGAATATGGTCTCTTCAGGCTGTCCGATGAAGCCCGACTCGCTGGAGAAAGCGAAGAAGCGGTTTACCGCTCACTCGGGCTGGACTGGATCGCGCCCGAGCTGCGAGAAGGACGGGGCGAGATCGAGGCTGCGGCCACGGGTCGGCTCCCTCGACTGATTCAACGGTCCGACCTCAAGGGCGACCTGCACATGCACACATCGGAGACCGATGGGTCGGACGACATCCGCGCCATGGCGACAGCGGCTCGTGAATCTGGTTTGGACTACATCGCCATTACCGACCATAGCCAGGCGCTCGCCATGGCGAACGGGCTGAATGAGGAACGCGCGCTCGCTCACGCATCCCGCATTCGCGCCGTCGATCGAGATGGCGGGATCAGAGTTCTCGCAGGAATTGAGTGCGACATCAAGCCAGACGGGACCTTGGATCTTGCTGATGATTGCCTGGCCGCCCTCGATTACGTTGTTGCGTCCGTGCACTCAGCTTTCAATCAGGACCAGCGACAGATGACCGATCGCCTCGTCCGGGCCATTGCCTGTCCATATGTCGATGTCATCGGACATCCCACCGGGCGACTGCTCCTCCGTCGTGACCCGTACCCGGTTGACATGGAGGCACTGGTCGACGCTGCAGTCAAGCACGGTGTGGCGCTCGAGATCAATGCGCAGCCGCATCGGCTCGACCTGAATGACGCCCACGCCATCCTCGCGAGGGAGCGCGGCGCGTCGCTGGTGATATCGAGCGACGCACATTCGCGTACGGGCCTGGCCGCCCTGCGGTGGGGAGTCGCCGTCGCCAGGCGCGCATGGCTCGAGCCGGCACACGTCCTCAATTCGCGACCGTTCGAGGACTTCAAGGCTGCCCTCAGGCGGAATCGACAATGACCCAGCTGAAGATGCTTTCAGCCGACGATGCGTTAGCCGAGATTCGTCGGCTTTACTTTCGTACGTCGAAGGCAACGATCCAGGACGACCTCTCGCGAGCCGTCGAGTTACTCAAATCGGTGAGCGCTGAGAACGAGCGCGAGCGAGCCACCGTGTACATGGAAGGACTGACCCAGATGCGCTCTGACTGGGCTCGCGCCGACAAGCGCGCTGCTGGCGGCAGGGGGGGCGCCAAGACCCGAATGAAGAAGAGGTAAGTAGCGAGTGCCTGAGTGACCCGCTCAGCGCCTGGATGCTGACGCCACGATTTTCTTGCGAGCAGCCACTCGGAGAGGGTCGGGAACATTCCGGTCAATGGAGAGCATCTGGAGATCGCGATCGTGAAGGCGGGACAAGAAATTCAGCGACATCGCGAGAGGGGTCTTGGGATTCTTCGTGAGCCCAACGATGACCTGGTAGTTTCTCGTCCAGCGCCTGTTGGCGCCGATAATCCGCAACGTTTCCTCGGGTAGGTTTGCCATCCGAGCGAAGGCTTCGATTTCGGATGCGGTCAACTTGGGACTGCTCAATACCGCCGCAGAGATGGTCTTGTTCGAATCGCGAATGAGCAGAGAACGCATTTCGCGCGTTCCTTTGACCGCCGCCTGCAGCCGCTCGGGGAAGCGCATCATCGCGATCTGCTGCGCTGCACTCTCTCTTGGCGCGCCTTTCTCGCTAGCGACCTGCTCCACCGAAGGCACCTCCGCGGATTCCGGATCCGCAACGGTAAGGGACTCTTCATCGGCGGGACCCGCCGCTGTTGGATCCGGTAGTATGCCTCGGCCGGCAAAGAACGTAATCACTCGATCGGAGACCTCTGGGCCGGCAAGGTAGCCGGCGAGTCTCGAATGAGGAATCTGTTGGAGAGTCTCCTCCGCCGCTTTCTTGATGTCGCCGTCTGCATCGTTCAAGAGCAGCAGCAAGATCTCAACCTGCTCTTGCGCACGCGGAGCCAGAACACCCTGTGCCGCCTGCAAGCGGGTCTCACGATCCGCTTCACCGCGTTTGAAAAAATCAAGAAGAAGATTCGGCGAACTCACTGAGTCGGAAGCAGGTGTTCAAAATTGTCGGGCGTGACGTTCGTCGTGACGATCTGGCCGGCACCACCAAGGGGCCTGGCGTCCACGCCGTTGAACGCGACCGCGAGAGCCGAGGCATCTCCCGCTGTAAGGACAAGGTCGGTGCGAACGACGATCGTCTGTTGCTCACCCGCCTCGAACTCCCGACCGATCGCGCGTTCGCCATCCACGATGGCAGATACCCAGCACGGGGCGGTCGCTCTCAACTCCACGGTCAGCTCGCTCGATGGCGTACCACGGGTCGTGGCCTGCTGAGGCGACGTGCTTTCCCCAGTACCGACGGACGATACCGCCTCTTGTGATGGGTTCTCGCCGGAGTGTTCTCGGGTCCCGAAGGGTCCGGCCAAGATGCTTGCATACTCAGGTACGCTCGCGACCGTCTGCAGCTCGACGGACGGAACCACGGACGGCCCGGGTCTCGTTATGATTGCCGGTTCATGGCTCGGCGATCCAGACTGCGCGAAACCGACGTACACCAGTCCTCCAACGACCGGTGCTCCAAGAAGGGCCACCCACATGACGGCGGTCAGTCGACGGCCGTCACTCGTATGGCCGTCTGTCTGCTCTTGCTCCTGCTCGAGGCGAGTCGTGGTCGGATGCCCGGCAGCGACGAGCTCATGCGGAAACTCGTCGAGGAACGCCTCGACGATCTTTTCAGCGTCAAGACCTACCTCGAGCGCATAGGATCGCACGAAAGACCGGCTGAAGAGGCCACCAGGTAACCGAGAGATGTCGTTGCGTTCCAGGGCCTCAAGGTAGGAAATGGAAATCTTCGTCGAATCGGCGATCTGCCGCAACGAAACGTTGCGACGTGTACGGGCTTCACGTAGCTTGACGCCAACACCACCGGACGCTCGCTTCGTGTTCATCGAGACTGTAGCTCCATGTTAGGAAGCCGCTCGATACCTGTCAAACGTCATGAATGCCGTTAGTTACAGTTCTTACCGAAACTGCACTGGACTGCACCTCAAGTAAAATCTTCTTCCTCACCAACGTGAAGCGTCGATAGCCTGTCGAGACCTCGTAGCACAAGAGCACGCTGCAAGGATTGAGCGCAGATGGCACAGTCACCAGTGACGTTCTGCCTCGCCTTCGACGTTGGAGCTGGCCGATCTGACCCTGTCAGTGTGGAGTGGAGGATCAGAACCGGACTTCCTGCTGCCCGGCCGTCTCGAACACGGGTCTGAGCTCGAGGAATCCGGCAAACAGGTTGACGAGACCCAAGCCGCTGACTGCGCCCCGTACGAAATCATTTGTCAGGACCGGTTGCAGGGCTGGCCACGCGTACACGAAATAGTTCCGGTCCCAGAATGTGGACCATGGAATGACGATCAAGAGAAGTCCGATCTCGATGAAGAACGCGACAAGCAGCAGACGCCGTATCACAGAATTACCCTCGTGCCTGCGCACGCGCCAAGCGCTCGACGCGATGGGAAATATCACGATAGCTGCTCGATTCAGCCTGGAGCTCCAGACAGACGGCCAGGGCCCGGGCAGGGTCCTCCGCGAGCTCGAGTAGATCAGCCAGTTCGTACAGCACTTGACACCGATCGTGCGTGTCGGGTGTCGGCGCATCGGCCGCTCGGTCGAACCATCGGATCGCCTCATGGATCGCTCCCCGCTCACGATGCACGCGCGCCACGAGCGCTGCGCTCTGGAACCCGACACTCGGATCGCCGACAGCCGCGGTCATGGCAGCAACACACCCGTCGAGATCGCCGGCATCGTAGAGCGAGAGTCCGCGCGCATACTCTTCCGCGGCCGACCGGGGCGACTCAGCCTCTCCCCCTTCAGACTTTGGCGTTTGCTCTGGCACTGCAGATGCCGCGCGCGTCTCAGGAACGAGCGCGGCCGCTGGCCGCCCAGTCCGGGCGTCGGGCTTCCCGAGCCAGCCCTCAACCCCTGAGAGTAAGTCAAGGCGATCCGTTGCTAGATCTGTGCTGGCAAATGGCTGTCGCCCAGCGAGCCGCTCCGCGACGACGGCGTCGGGGTCGCGTTCTCCCTGAAGCGCGAGCGCTCTCTTGAAGCGTTCGACATGCGCGCGTTCCCACGGCTCCCTGGCGAGTAGATCCTCGACCAGTCGCTCTGCCTCCGCAGCGGCGCCGCTCGCGAGGTACACGTCGACGAGCTGGGCCTTCGAACTACCCAGGGTTGCCTCCAGTCCGCCTTCAGTGCAGACCGCAACCAATCGCACGAGCGCCAGGGCGTGGCCAGGCACACGTGTGACAAACTCCTGCAACGCCGCCGCGGCGAAAGCCCAGTCTGCATGCAGCACTGCGGCATCGGTGGACAACGAGACCAGTCGATAGCCATCCTCCGGAGCCTGCAGAGCCGCCGCCCAGCCCCAGGCCACGATTTCCTGCCGAGCAGTCGGATCGATTTCGAGCAGCCGGCGGGCAAGAGGGACCACCTCGGCAAACGAATCACGATGGAGCCGCTCCTCGATGGCCGCGCGAAGCGAGTCCGCACCGTCGAGGCGCTCACGAGCCGGCGCGCTCGTCACCTTCGTGCCTATTGCTCTCGCCGGCGCGGTCAGACTCGCGACCATTCGCTTCGCATGTTCGTGATCCGGCTGGAGCGCGAGGACCCTTTGGTAGACCGTAAGGGCCTGCTCGTGACGGCCGTCTTTGATGAGACCGTTGGCTGCCCGAACCAATTGAACGACGGCCTCGGCAATCTGCCCGGCACGCACATAGAGGTTCCCCAGGAGTACAGCGGCCTTCCAGTCGTCAGGTCGATCCGCGGTGACACTGACACATGCCGCAATTGCTGCGTCGAGCCTCCCTTGGCGAAGGAACTCCTCGGCTTGACGCAAAGTGGCAGCGCGTTCGATCGGCACAGCAATCAGTCCATCGTATCAAACAGGGACGACGGTCGGAACGTTCGCCGATGCACATCTGAGTACCCGAAACGAGCGACGGCCTCCAAATGAATGGCGGTGGCATACCCTTTGTGGCGATCGAACCCGTAGCGAGGGTCCTGATTGTGTAGCTCTCGCATTCGACGGTCTCGAATGACCTTCGCGACGATCGACGCCGCGGCGATTGCCGAGCAGCGCCGATCACCGTGCAGCACCCCACACTGGGGTATCGGTAAGTTGGGAATGCGAAATGCGTCGACCAGGACCATATCCGGAAGTGGCATCAGACTGAGCACGGCACGTGACATGGCACGGAGCGACGCCTGATGGATGTTGATCTGGTCGATTTCGGCTGGTCCAAGGGATGCAACCGCCCAGCCGGCCGCCTCTCGAAGGATGGTTTCAAACAGACGTTCTCGCTCGCCGGCAGATACCAACTTAGAATCGCGAACGTGGGGAACATGTCGATCCGGGTCGAGAACGACGGCTGCGGCCACCACCGGTCCCGCGAGGCTCCCGCGACCGACTTCATCGACCCCGGCGATGCGGCAGAACCCCACGCGCCTCAGCGCGTTCTCGAGACTGCGAGTCGCAGGCGTGCGGCCCATGCCACGAAAGGGGACCGAGCCTACTCAGGTTTCCCTCGGTCCTTCATGCGGGCAGCCTTGCCTCGAAGGGCCCGCAGATAATACAGCTTGGCTCGACGCACTTTGGCCGTCCTCATGACCTCAATCTTGCTGATGCTCGGCGAGTGCAGCGGAAAAATGCGCTCGACACCCTGGCCAAACGACACCTTGCGCACAGTGAACGACGCGCGGGTGCCCCCCCGGTGCATTCCGATGACCACTCCTTCAAAGACCTGGATCCGCTCCTTGTCGCCTTCGCGAACCTTTACGTGCACGCGAACCGTGTCGCCGGACTTCATCGCCGGTCGTTCGGTCAACTGCGGCTGCTCTACGATGTCAATCGCGCCCATTGGCGGTGCTCCTTGTCTCGCCAGGTTCCAACGACCCGACCTTGCCTGTGTTACGCGCGTCTCTGAGTTCGCGCAGAATCTGCCGCTCCTCCTCGTCGAGGACCGCGGTCTCCAACAACTCCGGGCGTCGCGCGAGGGTTCGACGAATCGCCTCACGCTTTCGCCACCGCCGGATCGCTCCGTGATCCCCTGAGAGCAGGACCTCGGGGACCGCAAGCGGTCCCCGTCCGGCCATCTGAAGCGTTGCCGGGCGCGTGTAGTGGGGAAAGTCCAGCAGTCCTCGGCTGAACGAGTCCTCCGCCACCGATTGGGCATCGCCTACCACGCCAGGTATGTGCCTCGCCACGGCATCAACGACGATCAAGGCTGGCAGTTCCCCACCGCTCAGAACGTAGTCTCCCGCGGATACCTCCTCGTCGACCCGTGCGCGCACGCGCTCATCGACACCTTCGTACCGACCGCAGATCAGCGCCAGTCGTCCCACACGGCTCAGCCGCTCGGCCTCCCGTTGTGTAAAGACTGCCCCTTGCGGCGACGTCAGAATCACCGTCGGAGCCACGCCGTCGGCGGCACTGATGGCATCCAGCGCTCGAAAGATCGGCTCGGCCTTCAGCACCATGCCGGGCCCTCCCCCGTAGGGCACATCGTCGACGACCCGATGCCGATCGGTCGTGAAGGCACGCAAATCGTGAACGACGACCGATAGCGCCCCTCGCTCAATCGCGCGACCGACGATCCCCGACGCGACGGCTTGTTCGACCATCGCCGGAAAGATCGTGACGATGTCGAACCGCATCGTTTAGCTCCAAAAGACCCTCGGGCGGATCGATGACGATTCGCCTCTCGCCGATGTCGATCGTATGACAGATCTCCCCCGCTAACGGCACGAGCACTTCGCGATCCTGCACGGTCACAACCAGTCGGCTGCCACGCATCGTGCCCTCGACTCGACTCACGACACCCACCGCTCCCCCGCCGATCGTCTCGACTGCGCACCCAACCAGGTCGTGCCAGTAAAACGTGCCGTCTGGCAGCGACGCCAACGACTCGCGTGGCACTCTCAATTCACTACCAGCGAGCTCGCTCGCTTCGGTGACATCGGACAGGCCTTGAAGCCCGATGATCGGCCGATCACGGTGAAACCTCACCGTCGTGACCGTCACGCTTGACAGCCGCCCTTCTCGGTAGATGAACAGCTCTGCGCCAGGACGAAAACGATCCTGAGGGAAGTCCGTTTCCGGATTCACCACTACCTGGCCCCGCAGTCCGTGTGGTCGAGCCACGTGCCCGACAAGAGCCATCTCTTCCCAGTTCAAGGCTTTCCGTCGCGTATCTCGAGCGTCACGGTCTTGCCGAACTTCTCACCAGCCGAAGCGACGAGCGTACGTAGCGCGGAGGCCGTCCGTCCCTGCCGGCCGATGACTCGCCCAAGCTCGCCAGGCGCCACGTACAACTCGACCAACGTAGCGCCGCGCCGCTCGGACTCGATCACCGTCACTTCGTCCGGGCGGTCGGTAAGCGCCCGCGCGAGCACCTCGACGACTTCCCGAATCCCGCTCATGGCTCCTTCGCAGTCGTGACAGGGGGAACCTCTTCGGCGGACGCCAC
>Ga0326597_10006975_pt1 | contig 15403 bp, 15 predicted proteins | sample RVTome_12_FD_203789 | JGI IMG/M metagenome (GOLD analysis project Ga0326597, IMG submission 203789) | Soil microbial communities from uranium-contaminated site in the Upper Colorado River Basin, Wyoming, United States - RVT100D185 | ecosystem: Environmental > Terrestrial > Soil > Contaminated >...
GGAGTGGGAGGGCCGCCAGCGCCGCTATCGGCTGGAATTCGATGTGACCGGCACGACGCTTTCGGCGGCGGGGCCGGGCGGAGCCGCGCGGGACGCGATCATCAGCGTGAGCAACGGCAATTTCCGTTGCGAAGGCAACGGCAGGGTCCTTGCCGAGCGGCTGCTGGACGAAGGCATGCGCGCGGCGCTCGTGTCCATCGACCGGCTGAAGGGTGGCGGCGGCGACCTGTCGGTGCACCTGTCGGCCGGCCAGGTGCGCATCTACAAGCAGCAGCGCCTGTCCGCGAGCCGGACGCACGAGCTCGTGCTGCTGGGGATGCCGGTGATCGAGAGCGCCATGGCCTTGCTGCAAGAACAGTGACGAGTGACGGGATCGCCCGGCATTCCGCCGCGCGCAAGACCGGTCGCGCCACCGGCGCCGGGCCGGTTGTCGACCACGACGGTCTGCCCGAAACTCTCGGCCGCCGGGCCGGAGATCACCCGCGACAGGATGTCGGTGCCCCCGCCGGGCGGAAACGGCACGACCAGGCGGATCGGCTTGGTCGGATATTTCTGCGCGAGCGCGCTCGGGGCAGGAACTGAAACCAGAAGGGCTGCGGCGACCAGAAGAGCGGTTCTCATCGCGGTTCCTCCTCCTTTATTGTTCCGTGAGTCACGGTTTCGAGATCTAGGGAATGGCGAGCAGCTCCACCTCGAACACCAGCGTCGCGTCGGGTGGAATCACGCCGCCGGCGCCCCGCGCGCCGTAGCCCAGCGCCGGTGGAATGGTCAGCTTGCGCTTGCCGCCGACCTTCATGCCCGCGACGCCCATGTCCCAGCCCTTGATCACGCGGCCCGCGCCGAGGGGAAATACGAAGGGCTCGTCGCGGTCCCGGCTCGAGTCGAACTTCGTGCCGTTGGTGAGCCAGCCGGTGTAGTGCACCTGCACGTTCTGCCCGGCGGCGGCGACGCCGCCCTCGCCCACGACGATTTCCTCGATGACCAGCTCGGTTGCGGCGGAAGTCATTTCATCTCCTATAAAGACCGTGAACGGTGAACGGTGCCCGGCTCGACCCACGACCCCCGAGCCGCGGGATTTCAAAGCGCGATCTTGTACTTGGCCGCGATGGCCTTGAAGCGGTCGATTTCGCTCCTGAGGAACGTGCCGAACGCCTGCGGCGAAAGCGTGTGGATGTCGGCGCCGAGGCCGACGAGGCGGTCGCGCAGGCCGGGCATGGCGACCGCCTGGCGCACCGCCTCGTTCAGGCGGTTGACGACGGCCGGCGGCGTGCCCGCGGGCGCAAGCAGCGCGTACCAATTAGTCATGTCGACCTGCGGGTAGCCGAGCGCGTGGATGGAAGGGATGTCCGGAAACAGCGTCGTGCGGTTCGCGCCGGTGACGGCCAGCGGGCGCAGCTTGCCGCTGCGGAAGTGGCCCACCAGCACCGGCAGGTCCGCGACCATCGCCTGCGCGTGGCCCGCCATCACGTCGGTCACCGCGGGTGCGGCGCCCTTGTAGGGAACGTGGGTGACCTTCAGCTTCGCCGTATCCGCGAGCATCTCCAGCGCGAGGTGGGTGTTGCTGCCCGCGCCGGTCGAGGCGAACACGAGCTGATTGGGCCGCGCGCGCACCAGCGCGACGAATTCGCGGAACCCCGGCGCGGGGAAGCTCGGAGTGACGAACAGGATGTCGGGCACCCGGATCACGGTGGTGATCGGCGCGAGATCGGTCACGGGATTGAACGGCATCTTGCGATAGACGGCGGGATTGATCGCGACCGTGCTGGAAGTCGGCATCAGCAACGTATGGCCGTCGGGTTTTGCCCTCGCCACGTGGTCCGCGCCGATCATGCCGTTCGCGCCGCCGCGGTTGTCGACGATCACCTGCTGTCCGAGGATCCCGGTCAGGGGGCCTGCCAGGTGCCGCGCGGTGATGTCGGTGGGGCCGCCCGCCGCGAACGGGACGACGATGCGGATCGCGGATTTCGGCGTCCACTGCGCGGTTGCGGGCGGGACGGCGAGCGCGGCGGCGAGCGCTGCCGCGAAACCAATGGCGCTTTTCATCGGGCACTCCGGAAGAGGGAAGGCGTCATTCTATTCCGTTCCAATGGCCGTAACTCGCGGCTGCCGGCTCGCGGATCGTGTCCAGAAAATTGGAGGGCGGCACAGCCGCCCTCTGTCTTCCCCCAGCCGCCAGCCGCGATCCGCCAGGCGCGCCGCATCGAGCTCAGCCGCGAGCCGCTATCCGCGAATCGCGCGCGCCCGGGTTACTGCGCCCAGGGCGCGACGGGGGCTTCGCCCTTGATCGTCGTGCGGTGCAACACGCGCCGCTGCGCGACGTCGATTTCCGTGCGGTAGTGCATGCAGCAACGGTTGTCCCAGAGTACGACGTCGCCCACCTTCCATTTGTGGGTCCACGCGTACTTCGGCTGGGTCGCATGCGCCCACAACCGGTCGAGCAGGCGCTCGCTTTCCTCGTTCGGCAAGCCGATGATGTAGTTCGACGGCCAGACGCGCCGCCGCCCGAGGTACAGCGCGCGCCGCCCGGTCACCGGGTGCACGCGCACCAGCGGGTGCGTCGGCCCTTCCACTTCCTCGGGCTTCGCAGGGAGCTTCACGCCCGGTCGGAGCACGCCCGCGCTGTTGCGGCTCGAGTCGTGCACCTGGTACTTGCCCTCGATCGCGCGCTTGAGATCGTCCGGCAATTCTTCATATGCGAGGACCTGATTGTTGAAGGCCGTATCCCCGCCGCCATTCACCGGGATTTCCAGCGCGTAGAGCATGCTGCCGGCGGGCGGCACGGCCACGTAGGAATTGTCGGTGTGCCACACGACCTCGTAGCTCCCGAGGCCGCCGTTGTCCAAAACCGGCTTTCCGCTCGCGTCGAGATTCGAAATGATCGAGATGCTGGGATGGCGCGACACCATGTAGGTGTCGTCCACGCCCTGGCCGGCGTCGAGGTGATACTTGCGCGCCGCCGCATGGTGCGGCGGGCCGAATAGGCCGGACAGCTCGAGCAGTTGCTCGTCGGTCAGCGTCTGCCCGCGGAAGAGCAGCACGAGGTGTTCGGACCAGGCCCGGCGCAGCGCCGCCTTCACGTCCTCCGGCACCGCCAGCGAAAAGTTCAGGCCCCGGATCTCCGCGCCGAGCGCCGCGCCGGTCGGCGCCACCTGCATTGCGGCGAGCGAATTGGCCGCGCCGGCCGGCGCCGTGCGCGCGGAACTGGCTTGAGAAGCGTGCTTCATTGCCTTACCTCCTCATTCGTCACGTCGTTACCGCGTCGCCGCCTCAAGTCATCGCGGAAATTCCTGGCGTAACCTTTAATCGCGTGCGAGCGGCCATTTTACCCCACGGCACGCGGTGAAGCCGAAGGCGAAAGGCGAAAGGCGAAAGGCGTATCCGACCTGGCCGCGCTGAGCGGCGGGTGACGGAGCGGCGCCAAAGTGCCAGACTCGGGAATGACGACTGAGGGCTGGCCGCTGACAGCTGATGATGGCCGACATCAACGACCGGGGGGACGACGATGGACGTGAAGGAGCTCTACGAGCGCGGGCTGGCGTTGCGCAGGAAGCTGTTCGGGAAGGAGGCGGTCGACCGCCGCATGGAAGCGCTCGGGGACTTCGGCGCGCCGCTGCAGCACATCGTGAACGCCTACGCCTACGGCGACGTCTGGAGCCGGCCGGGCCTCGCGCTCGGCACGAAGAGTCTGGCGATGCTCGCAATGACCGCCGCGCTCAACCGGCCCCAGGAATTCCGGGTCCACATGAACGGCGCGCTCAACAACGGATGCACGCCCGAGGAGATTCGCGAGGTGCTGCTGCTGGTCGCCCTCTACTGCGGCATACCCGCGGCGAACGAGGCCCATCGCATCGCGCTCGAGGTCATCAACGAGCGGGTGACAAAGTGAAGCGGTGACGAAGTGACGCGATAAAACCCCGAAGAAATCGGTTCGTCACTGCCTCATTGCGTCACTTCACCGCCACCGAGCTCGCGCCGATGCGCCCCACCAGCGGCAGCTTGATGGCCGGGCCGAGCGGGTCCACGCCAAAGGTCAGCCCCAGCACGTTGATCTCGAGGCCCTCGACCGCGCTGGCGGTGACGCCGAGGAGGCCGAACAGCGAGAGCTGCATGCCGCTGCCGCTCGGCGCGGTCGCGAGGATGCGCCCGCCGAGGAAATCCTTGCCGATCGCCGTCGGCGGCAGGTCCACCTCGAGCTCGGGGACGGCGCGCGCGACCCATGCGGTGAACGTGTTGGAATTCGGGCCCGGCCAGACGCTGTATTCGCCGGCATAGGGGTACGCGCGCGCCGCGCGGTCGATGCGCTCGATCAGCGCGTCCACGCCGGGGCCGCGCTTGTCCGCGAGCAGCTCCGGCGCGTTGCCGAACCAGCGCCCGTCGGGCGCGCGATCGTGGATGATCACGGCCGAGTCGGCATGGCGCAGGCGCCAGCCGGTGACCTCGTAGACGGCGTAGCGGCGGGCGTCCGTGGGCTTCACGGCGATCCAGGTGTGGATGCCGAAGTAGCCGCGCCAGCGCACCGCGCGCGCGCCATACACCTGGACCACGGCCTCGCGGGTGACGGCCGGATTGGGCGCGAGCCCGACCGGCTCCCGGCTCGCGGTGCGCCAGTCCCCGGCGCTGCCGCGGCCCACGACCACGAAGGCGACGACGAGCCCGGCCAGGCAGAGTCCCGCAAGCTGGAGAGTGGTCGGCATTTTCATATTTGCGGCTTCAAGTGGGCGGCCCGCAGCCATCCGGCGCGCGCTGAGCGCGGCGCGGGCCATTATCGCCTGTTCGAGCGGGTCGCGCTAAGTTCCCTGCCCGGCGCGGGCGCGGTTGCGCGCGAGCATGCTTTGCGTGTTGGGCACGTAGAGCCCGTGGGCCATCTTGCGCACGAAGTGGTCCTCGTACGGGTCGAGCCTGCCGTCGGCATAGGCAATTCGCCAAAGATGCTCGATCAGGCGCACGCGCTCGGTGAGCGGCAGGGCGCGCTTGATCGCGCCGAGCGGCGCGAAGTACGAGGTCAGGTGCTTCGCGCGCTCCCGCCCCTCGGCGATCAGCGCTTGCGCCTCCGCGGCGGCGACGCCGCAGAGCTCCTGCAGCGCCCGCGCGGCGGCGGCGTGCTCCTGCGGCGCCTCGGCGAGGTCCATGCGGGTGACTTCGTACAGCAGGCTCGCGACCGCGACCTGCAGGTGCCGGCGTTCGTGCCCGGGGAGCGCGCGCGCGGCTTCCGGCTCGCCGTCGAACAGGTTTTTCAAGGCTCTCAACAAGGCAGGATCGCTTCGTTCTGGCTGGAAACGATCTATTAGTATCCCGTGCAACGGGGAAGTTCCGCCGTCAGCTGCCGGTCGTCGGTCGCAAGCCGTCAGTCGCCAGTTGTCAGCCGCCCGTCGTCAGCCGAATAGAACGCCTCTGCATTTTTTCGAGGCGTCATTCCGTGCGCTCCTGCGCGTTGATCGGCAGCGCGCTGTCCGTTCCAACGCGCAGACTTAAGCTGGCGCAAAGCGTCCGGTCTTAAGGCGACTTGACAATCCCCAAGCCCCCCCCTAGCCTGAATCCGAACCCACAAGCATTCGCGTCCGGAGGATGGATCAGGTCACCACCCCGCGCGGCGGCGCCGTGTCCGCGCCCGCGCAATCGCCCTGGCTGCTCGAGGTCGAGAACCTGCACGTGCACTTCGTGACCACGCGCGGCGTGGTGCGCGCGGTGGAGGGCGTTTCCTACAAGGTCCGGCCGGGCGAGACCGTTGCGCTCGTCGGCGAGTCGGGTTGCGGCAAGTCGGTGTCCTCGCTCGCCATCATGCGGCTCCTCGCGAAGCCCGCGGGCCGGATCGTCGCGGGCCGCGTCCTGTTCGAGGGCCGCAACCTGCTCGACCTTCCAGAGGACGACATGCGGGAGATCCGCGGCCGCGACATCGCGATGATCTTCCAGGAGCCGATGACCTCGCTCAATCCCGTGCTCACCATCGGCTTCCAGATCGCCGAGCCCCTGGTGATCCACCTCGGGATGAATTCGGAGGCGTCGCGCGGGCGCGCAGTGGAGCTGCTGAAGCTGGTCGGCATCCCCGATCCCGAGCGGCGGCTCGACCAGTACCCGCACCAGTTCTCGGGCGGCATGCGCCAGCGTGTGATGATCGCGATCGCGCTTGCCTGCAATCCCAAGCTCATCATCGCCGACGAGCCCACCACCGCGCTCGACGTGACGATACAGGCACAGATACTTCAGTTGATGAAGGATTTGTCGCGCGACCTCGGCATCGCGATGGTGGTCATCACCCACAACCTGGGCATCGTGGCGCGCTACGCGGACCGGGTAAACGTGATGTACGCCGCCCGCATGGCGGAGCAGGGCGCCGCCGGCGACGTGTTCGCGAAGCCGCTGCATCCGTACACGGCGGGCCTGCTGCGCTCGGTGCCGCGCCTCGACCGCCCGCGGGGGCGCCGGCTCGAAACCATCGAGGGCCTGCCGCCCAACCTGCTCGAGCCGCCGCCCGGCTGCCGGTTCGCGCCGCGCTGCCTGGCGAAGCAGGACGACTGCGTGAAGGCGCTGCCGGAGCTGGTCGCGGTCGAGGCGCATCGCTATTCCGCCTGCATCCGCGCGCCCGAGATGGCGCGGGTGGGCGCCACGGGTCTCGGCCTGCTGAGCGCCTCCTCCGACCTGCCGGAACCCAAGCGCGTCAACACGTCCCGCGCGCTGCTGTCGGTGCGCGACCTGAAGACCCACTTCGACGTCGGCTCCGCCATGGGGCCGTTCTCGCGCCGCCGCCTCGTCGTGCGCGCCGTGGACGGCCTGTCGATGGACGTGTTCCGCGGGGAGACGGTGGGGCTGGTCGGGGAGTCGGGCTGCGGCAAGACCACTGTCGGCCGGACGCTGCTGCGGCTCGAGGATCCGACCTCCGGGGAGATCTTTTTCGACGGCGCCAATGTGACGCGCGCCGAGGGGCAGGCGCTCAAGGACTATCGCCGCAAGATCCAGGTGATCTTCCAGGACCCCTACAGTTCGCTCAATCCGCGCATGACCATCGGGGAGATCATTGCCGAGCCGATGCGCGTGTACAAACTCGAGCCCAACGCGAAGGCGGCGCGGGAGAAAGTGGCGGCGCTTCTGAAGCAGGTCGGCCTGTTCGAGTACATGGCCGAGCGCTATCCGCACGAGCTGTCCGGGGGGCAGCGGCAGCGCGTGGGCATCGCGCGCGCGCTCGCGCTGCGGCCCTCGTTCATCGTGTGCGACGAGCCGGTGTCGGCGCTCGACGTCTCGATCCAGGCGCAGATCATCAACCTGCTCGAGGCGCTGCAGGAGCAGTACGGGCTGACCTACCTCTTCATCGCGCACGATCTCGCGGTGGTGCGGCACATCTCGGACCGCGTCATCGTGATGTACCTGGGGCGGGTGATGGAGGTCGCGGACCGCGATACCCTGTACGCCGATCCGCTGCACCCGTATACGCGGGCCCTGCTGGACGCGGTGCCGATTCCGGATCCCGGAATAGAGGCCGGCCGCGCGCACCGCGTGCTGGGGGGCGAGGTGCCGAGCCCGCTCGACCCCCCCAGCGGATGCGTCTTCCGGACGCGGTGCCCCATGGCGGACGAAGCGTGTAAGATGGTGGTCCCCGAATTGAAGGAAGTGCGGGCAAAGCATTACGCTGCCTGCATCAAAATTTAAGATCGCGGTTCGCGACTGGCGGATCGTGATTCGGATCCCGGCGCCATGGGTCGAGTCACGAGCCGCGAGTCACGATTCACGACGATAAGGAGGAGGGACAATGAAACGACATACGCTCTTATTGCTGGCGGGCGCGGCGCTGATCGCCGTGTCGGGCGCTGCGGTGGCGCAGAAACGCGGCGGCGAGCTCAAGTTCGCGGTCAGCGCGGAGCCGCCCAACTACGATTGCCACGCGAACACCTCGTTCGCGTTCATCCACCCGGTGCGGCCGCACTACAACACGCTGCTCAAGTTCGATCCGGCGAACTATCCCAAGGTGAAGGGCGACCTCGCCGAGTCGTGGACGGTCTCGAAGGACGGCCTCACCTACACCTTCAAGCTGCGTCGCGGCGTCAAGTTCCATGACGGCTCGGATTTCAGCTCGGCGGACGTCAAGGCGAGCTACGAGCGTATCTACAACCCGCCGAAAGGCGTCGTCTCGATCCGCAAGGGCGCGTACTCCGACATCGCCTCGATCGAGACGCCGGACGCCGGCACGGTCGTGTTCAAGCTCAAGGCGTCGAACTCCGCCATGCTGTCGCTGTTCGCGTCGCCGTGGGACTGCATCTACAGCGCCGCGAAGCTGAAGGAGGACTCGAACTTCCCGCGCACCAACGTGATGGGCACCGGGCCGTTCACGTTCGTGGAGCACGCCGCGGGCTCGCACTGGGTCGGCAAGCGCTTCGAGAACTACTTCGAGAAGGGCAAGCCCTACCTCGACGGCTTCCGCGCGATCTTCATCCGCAATACCGCCGCGCGCGTGAACGCGCTGCAGGCGGGCGAAGTGCTCGCCGAGTTTCGCGGGCATTCCCCGGCCGACAAGGACAAGCTGGTGAAGGCGATCGGGGACAAGGTGAACGTCTACGAGCAGCCGTGGTGCTGCGCGCTGGTCGTCACCTTCAACACCCAGAAGAAGCCGTTCGACGACGCGCGGGTGCGCCGCGCCCTGTCGCTCGGGATCGACCGCTGGGGCGGCGCGCAGGCGCTGTCCAAGATCGCGCTGGTGCGGTGGGTCGGCGGCGTGCTGCGGCCGGGATACGATCTCGCGCCTACCGAGAAGGAGCTCGCCCAGTACCCCGGCTTCGGCAAGGACGTCGGCGCGGCGCGGGCGGAGGCGCGGCGGCTGCTGAAGGAGGCCGGCGTCTCCGACCTCAACTTCAAGTTCACCAATCGCAACGTGCCGATGCCTTATACCCCGGTCGGCGTGTTCCTGATTGACCAGTGGCGCCAGATCGGCGTCACGGCCACGCACGAGCAGCTCGACACCAAGCTCTACCAGGCGGCGCTGCGCGCGGGCAACTTCGAAGCGGGTCTCGATTTCAACTGCGATTTCATGGACGAGCCCAACCTGCAGCTGCAAAAGTACCTGTCGGCCGACCGCTCGCCGATCAACTACGGCCGTTACAACGACCGCACGCTCGACGAGCTGTTCGAGAAGCAGGTGCGGTCGACGAGCCGCGCCGAGCGCATCAAGTACTTGCGCGAGTTCGAGAAGCGCGCGCTCACCGAGGCGTATACCTTCCCCACCATCTGGTGGCACCGCGTCATCGTCAACTGGAAGCAGATGAAGGGCTGGCACATGTCGCCGAGCCACTACCTTAACCAGGACCTGAGCGAGGTCTGGCTCGATCAGTAGGAAATCGGTGACCGGTGACCGGTGACCGGTAACGGGGCGGCGGCCTGCGGGCCGCCGCGCTGCTATTCAACGGCGTCAGTAGCTCCAGTCACCAGCCACCAGTCACGAGTCACGCCGTATCAGGCCAATGCTTCGCTACATTGTCCACCGCTTGCTGCTCATGATCCCGACCCTGATCGGGGTCGCGATCCTGGTGTTCATCCTGCTGCGCATGATGCCGGGCGACATCGTGGAATTGAAGCTGCTGGCGGAGGGCGGCAGCGTGGATGCCGCCGCGCTCGACGTCGAGCGCGCGCGGCTCGGGCTCGACAAGTCGATGTGGCTGCAGTTCGTGGACTGGATGACGGGTCTCGCAACCTTCGACTTCGGCATCTCGATGTGGACCGGGCGGCCGGTGGTGGACGAGATCGCCTCCCGGCTCGAGCTCTCGATGCAGGTGGCGATCATGGCGACCGTGCTGGCGATCCTGATTGCCGTTCCCCTGGGCACGCTCTCGGCGCTGTTCAAGGACACCTGGATCGACCATGTGATCCGCGTGTTCGCGATCGCCGGTCTCGCGGTGCCATCCTTCTGGCTCGGCATGATCATCATTCTTCTGCTGCTCATCAACTTCAACTGGATTCCGCCGCTCACCTACACGCCGATCTACGAGGATCCGTGGCGGAACCTGTCGCAGCTGGTGTGGCCCGCGATGGCGGTGGGCTACCGCTACTCCGCGGTCGCGACGCGCATGATGCGCTCGACGATTCTGGAAGTGCTGCAGGAGGACTACATCCGCACGGCGCGCGCGAAGGGCGTGTTCGAGCGGCTGGTGATCGCGCGCCACGCGCTGAAGAACGCGATGCTGCCGGTGATCACGGTGATCGGGCTCGAGTTCGCGTTCCTGATCGGCGGGCTGGTGGTGACTGAGCAGGTGTTCAACCTCAACGGGCTGGGCAAGCTCTTCGTCGAGACCGTCACGCGCGGCGACTTCACCATGGTTCAGGCGCTGGTGATGCTGATCGCGGCGTTCTTCATCATCGTGAACTTCGTGGTGGACCTGCTGTACGCGGCGTTCGATCCCCGCATCCGCTACCGCTGATGCGGAACGATGCCAACATGAAGCATGCGGCGACATCATGGCGCACCGGGCCGTCACGGGTGGCGCCGACTCATCGTTCCGCATGGCAGGGCCGGTCCTCCGGTAATGACGGCGCTACGGCCCGGAGAGAATAATGTCCACGGCCGCTTCCGCGATCGACTATGCAGTCCCGAAACGCCGTCATCCGGCGCTGCAGTTCGTCACGCAGCAGCCGCTCGGCGCGGCGGGGCTGGTCGTCATCATCCTCATGACGGTTGCGGGCGTGTTCGCGAAAACCGTCGCGCCCTATGACCCGCTGACGGTGGACTACGGGGCGATGCTGGCGAGGCCCTCGTTTGAACACTGGCTCGGCACCGACGCCTTTGGGCGCGACGTGCTCTCGCGCATCATCTACGGCGCACGCACCGCGCTGCTGGTCGGGTTCCTGGCGTCGTTCGTCGGCTCGACGCTGGGCGCCGTGATCGGCGTGGTGTCCGCGTACTTCGGTGGACGCATCGACATGGTGATCCAGCGCTTCATGGACATCCTGCTTTCGTTCCCCATCATCGTGCTCGCGCTGGCGGTGGTGTCCGTGCTCGGCAAGTTCCCAGTCGGGGGCCTCGACCTCTATCTGATCATCGCCATTGCGGTGCCGATGGTGCCGAAGGTGGCGCGCGTGGTGCGGGCTTCGGCACTCGCGGTGCGCGAGATGCCCTATATCGACGCCGCGCGCGCCGCCGGCTACACGAACACTCGCATCATTTTCCGGCACATCGTGCCGAACGTGGTGGCGCCGTACCTGATCATGTTCACGGCGTTCGTCGCGCAGGCCATCTTGCTGGAGGCCTCGCTCTCGTTCCTGGGGCTGGGCGTCACCGAGCCGACGCCGGCGTGGGGGCTGATGCTGTCGGGCTCCTCTGAGGAGTTCTACCGCGAGGCGCCGTGGATGATCGTGTTCCCGGGGCTCGCGATCAGCCTCGCGGTATTCGCATTCAATCTCTTCGGGGACTCGCTGCGCGACTGGCTTGACCCCAAGATCAAGCTTTGAGCGGAGCGCAAAGCTTGATCTTCGGTGACTCGTGACTGGTGACTCGTGACTCGAACTCCCGGAGAGTGCCGGCAAGCCGACTGCGGCCCAGTCACCAGTCACTAGTCACGAGTCACGCCTCTCGGGCGTAGCGGCGCACTTTGGTCTCGTCCACCTCGATACCCAGTCCGTTGCCTTCGGGCACCGAGATGTGGCCGCCCTCGAAAACGAACGGCTGCCGCAGGATGTCGTCCACCAGGTACTGGCTGGAGAAGCCGACGCCCCAGTCGACCGCGGGCAGGGCGGCCGCGAGGTGGAGCAGGCCGGCGGTGTTGATGCCGGTTTCCGCCATCTTGGAGGCGAGATTGACCTTCATGCCGAGCGTGTCGCACAGCCGTCCCGCGTCCATCACCGGCTGCATGCCGCCCAGCTTGATCGTCTTCAGGCTGAATCCCCGGGCCGCGCCGGCTTCGTGGTGCCGCCGCAGGTCGTGCAGTGAATGCAGTCCTTCGTCGCAGCCGATGGGAACACGGCTCGCGCGCGCGACCTGCGCCATGCCGGCAATGTCGTGGCCGGCGACCGGCTGCTCGAAGAACGTGAGGGAGGTGTCCTCGACCGCGCGCACGTACTCGATGGCCTGCTCCGGCGTCCAGCCCTGATTGGCGTCGGCGCAGATGAGAAGCCGCCCGTCGCCGTCGAGCGCCTCGCAGATCGCGCGGGTGCGCGCCGCATCCTCGCGCGGCGCCGCGACGCCGACCTTGATCTTGAAGGCCACGTGGCCCTCGGCCCGCGCGCGCCGCGCGTCGTCGACGTCCGCTGCCGTTCCCTTCCCGGTGCCGACCATCCGCAGTATCGGCACGCGCCCGCGCTGCTTGCCGCCCAGGAGATCATGGGCCGGCCTGCCGGTCGCGCGTCCGAGCGCGTCATGCAGCGCGATTTCGATCACCGACTTGGCGGAGGGGTTGCCGTACAGGTAATTGCCCGCGCGCGCCATGACCGCGGCGATGTCCTCGAGCGGCATGCCCTCGAGCTTTGGCGCGAGGTAGCGAATCGCAGCCGACATGCTTGCCACCGTCTCGCCGGTCATGGTGGGCGCGGCGGCGGCGCCGCCCCAGCCCGCCACGCCGCCGTCGGTTTCGAGCCGCACCAGGACGTTTTCGGCGCTCTTGACCTCCTCGAAGGACATCTTGAGCGGCTTCACCATCGGCAGGCTGATGGCGAGGGTTTCGATGCGCTTGATCTTCATGTCGATGAACCGGTAATGCGTAATGGGCAATGAGTAATGCATGCCGGGCAAATGAAGTTGGGTTTCAACGCATCACCCATCACCCATCACCCATCACCGCGCGCCTGCGGCGCGCTAGAGCTTGCCGACCTTCTTGATGATTGCGGCCATGCGCCGGTGATCCGCGTCGAAGAACCTCTGGAAGGCTTCCCCGTCGCGGTAGTCGGGCACCACCCGTACCTTTTGCAGCGCCTGCTTGAAAGAGGAGTCGGACGCCACTTTCGCGATGAGCTGGCGCATCTGGGTGAGCACCGGCCCGGGCACGCCCTTGGCGGTAAACAGCCCCACCCACAGGTAGGCCTCGACGTTCTTGTAGCCCATCGACTGGAACGTCGGCACGTTCGGCAGCGCCGGGTGCGCCTTGACGCCGAAGCTTGCAATCGGGCGCAGCTTCTTGGACTGGATGTGGCCGTAGAGCGCGGCGGGCCCGCCGGACGTGACCTGCGAGTGGCCGCCGAGCGCTTGCAGGATCGCCGGGCCGCCCCCGGTCGTCGGCAGGTGGCGCATTCTCACCCCGGTCGCGTCCATGTACATCGCGACCGGCATGAACGTGATGCCGTACGGGCCCGATGTCGAGAACACGATCTCATTGGGCCGCTTCTTCGCGATCGCCGTGAGCTCCTTGACCGTGTTTACCGGCATCGAGGGATGCACGACCAGGATGAGGGGGTCGGCGGACATCAGGGCGATCAGCTCGATCTGATCGAGCGAGTACGGCGACTTGATGCCGTAGAGCTTGTCCTTCTCGATGACGAGGTGCATGTTGGCCGTTGTCACCAGCAGGTGGTGGCCGTCGGCCGGCTGGTTGGCGACGAACGCGGTGCCAATGGCCGCCACGCCCCCCGGGCGATTCACGATCGGCGCCGGCTGCGACGTCATCTTCTCCAGCACCGCGGAGAGCGGCTGCGCGTGGATCTGGTTCATCCCGCCCGGCGGGTTCGGCACCACGATGGTGATCGGCTTGGACGGGTAGGTCTGGGCGTGGGCGGCAACCGCGAACGACAGTGCGAGCACCGCCAGGATTCCGTTCTTCATCGTTTTCCTCCTCGGTGAATACCGGCCGCGACGGGCCGATTCGACTGCTGCCCGATGACGTTAAACGACCGGGGGGGGGTTTGGCAAGACCGCGCCGCACCACGTCACGCAGTATCATGTCACGCTCCATCCCGTCACCGGCTTTCCAGAATCGTGTCCGCGACGAGTTTCCCGTCCGAGTCGGCTGCCTTTCGCGGGGGCGCGCGCGAGGCGTTGGGCGTGCCCGCCGCGGTGCTCGGCGCGGGCTTCGTCGGCTATGGGTCGCTCGCGGGCGAGCACGGATACTCGATCGCGCAAGTGGTCGTCGCCACGGCCGCGATCTGGGCATTGCCGGGCCAGCTGATCCTGATCGAGATGAACGCGGTCGGCGCCTCCGCCCTCGCCATCATCGCCGCGGTCGCGATGAGCGGCGCGCGTTTTCTGCCGATGACGATGACCCTCACCCCGGTCCTGCGCGATGCGCGTTACGGGCCGGGTACCCTGTATCCGGCCGCGCAGCTGGTCTCCATGACAACGTGGGCGGCGGCCATGCAGGGCAGTCCCGGCATCGCGGCCGCGTGGCGGGTGCCGTATTTCGTGGGGTTCGGCGCCGCCTGCCTCGCGACGAGCGCGATCTGCGCGGCCGCCGGATTCCTGCTCGCGGGGGCGCTGCCTCCTCTGGTGCGGCTCGGTTTCGTTTTTCTCGCGCCGGTGTACTTCTTCGTGATCCTGATCGGCGACGCGCGCACCCGGCTCGCGGCGGTGGCGCTCGGCTGCGGCGCGATCGCCGGTCCGCTGTTCCATCTCGTGAGCCCGCAGTGGAGCGTGCTCGGCGCGGGCTTTGCCGGCGGCACGCTCGCCTATTTCCTTCAGAGGATGCATGGACGCGCAAGCTGATCTGTGGTGGCTCATCGGCGCGTGCGGGCTTGGGACCTATCTCTGGCGCGGCCTCGGCATCGCGCTGTCCGGCCGCCTCTCACTGGACAGCGAGTGGTTCCGGTGGACGGCGTGCGTCGCCTACGCGATGGTGGCGGGGCTCATCATGCGCATCATCCTCATGCCGACGGGCATGCTGGCGGCCACCCCGCTCGAGGATCGCCTCCTCGCGTGCGCCGCCGCGCTCGTCGCGTTTTACGCGACCCGCCGCAACCTGTTCGCGGGCGTTGTTGCCGGTGCCGGGACGCTGGTCGCGCTGAGTTACCTGCGCGCGGCGTTGTAGAATGGCTGCCCTTGCTCAAGGCGCAGCGACGCAGTGACGACACCGACCATACGGGTTGAGCGGGACGGCGAGATCGCGACGGTCCTGCTTTCCAATCCGGACAAGCTCAACGCGTTGACCGTTTCGATGTGGCAGGCGCTCGCGCGGAAGCTGCGCGAGCTGTCGGCGGACGACGACCTGCGCTGCATCGTGCTGCGGGGGGCGGGCAACAAGGCGTTCGCGGCGGGCGCCGATATCGCGGAGTTTGCAACGGCCCGGGACAACGCGGCGCAGGGCAGGGTTTACCACCGCGAGCACGTCCAGGGCGCGCTGAAAGCGGTGGACGAATGCCGGCATCCGACGGTCGCGATGGTGCGCGGGCCGTGCGTCGGCGGCGGCCTTGAGATCGCGTGCATGTGCGACCTCCGCATCGCGGGAAAATCGGGGCGCTTCGGGGTTCCCATCACCCGGCTCGGGTTCGCGATCGCGTATGACGAGCTCGC
>Ga0326597_10006976_pt1 | contig 15403 bp, 9 predicted proteins | sample RVTome_12_FD_203789 | JGI IMG/M metagenome (GOLD analysis project Ga0326597, IMG submission 203789) | Soil microbial communities from uranium-contaminated site in the Upper Colorado River Basin, Wyoming, United States - RVT100D185 | ecosystem: Environmental > Terrestrial > Soil > Contaminated >...
GGAGCGCCTCTCGCAATTCCTCAAAGTTCGGCGCTTGAATGACATACTGGACCGGTAGGCCAAAGCGCGCGCCCCCTCCTCCCACACTGATCGTTTGCTCCTGCGTGACAAATGTGCGCGCATCATTCAGTTGCCTGACAGCCCGGGCAAGGTCCGCTGCAATCTCTTGTTGCTTCCGGCTGCGCCGCTCCGGTGGCACAAGCGTAATAGTTGTTGACCCGGAGTTTGCTCCACCAGCGAAACCGGACGTATTCGCAATGACTGCTTCCACCTCCGGAACCCGTGTGCGAACCAGATCAACCAACTGGTCCATGTAGGCATCCATACGCTCGAATGATGTACCCTCCGGTGCCGTGGAGTTCATGCGCATCCGACTCCGATCCTCCACTGGAGCAAGTTCCTGGGGAAGTGTGTTCAGGAAGAGCCAGACCATCGTTGCGGAAAACGCTATTGCGACAAACCCGAGCCACCGTCTCTCCATGAAGCCGGCAAGGGAGCGTTCGTATCCAGCGAGGAGTCGCCGGAAGAATGGCTCCGTCGCGTTGTAGAATCGATTGTGGCCGCCGTGCACTTTAATCAGGCGAGTGCCGAGCATGGGCGTCAGCGTCAGCGCAATGAAAGCCGAGATCGCAACCGAACCACCAACGACGATCCCGAATTCCTTGAAGAGTCTTCCGGAGAGCCCTTGCAAGAATACGATGGGCATGAAGACGACTATGAGCGCAACGGTTGTGGAGATGACTGCAAAGAACACCTCCCTCGAACCCTTGAACCCTGCCTCCATGGGATGCATGCCATCCTCGATCTTCGCGTAGATATTTTCCAGCACAACGATGGCGTCATCGACCACAAGACCTATTGCGAGTACGAGGCCGAGCAGCGTCAGAATATTGATCGAGAAGTCGGCAAGGTACATAATGAAGAATGCGCCGACGAGCGAGATGGGGATCGCAAACACGGGGATAACTGTGGTACGCCAGTCGCGGAGAAACAGGAAGATAATGATGACGACCAGTGCGAACGCAGTGAAGATCGTCTCCCGCACTTCGGCAATCGAAGTGCGAATATACCTGGTCGTGTCAAAACCAATGCTCAGGTCGAAGTCGTCCGAAAGGTCTTTCTTGATTTGATCGACGCGGCGGTAGAATTCGTCCGCAATGGCAATGTGGTTGGACCCTGGTTGCGGAACGACCGCCACTGCAACACGAGGACCCGCCAAACCCTTGGAAATGGACCGCTCGTTCTCCGGACCGAGCTCGGCCCTGCCGATGTCGCTAAAGCGGACGATCTGGCCATTCTGCTCCCTGATGATAAGGTTGTTGAATTGCTCTGGCGTTTCAAGGCGGCTCAACGTACGCACCGTGAGTTCGACGTCATTCCCCTCAATCCGCCCCGCCGGCAGCTCAATGTTGTCCGCGCTAAGAGCGTTACGAACGTCTAGAGGAGTGACCTGATACGCTGCCAGCCTCCGCTGGTCCATCCACAGCCGCATGGAATAACGCTTCTCGCCGAAAATGCGCACCTCGCTTACGCCGGGAATCGTCTGAAGCCTCTCCTTGAACACCTTGTCGGCAATCTCACTCAATTGCAGCAGGCCGCGTGCGTTGCTGCTGATGTTCAGGACGATGATCGGTGTTGCATCCGCGTCGGCTTTCGAAACGACGGGTGGATCAGCATCAGGGGGAAGGCTGCCAACACCACCGGCGACCTTGTCACGCACATCATTTGCGGCAGCTTCCAGATCGACGCCCAACTCGAATTCAAGCGTGATGGAACTGCGTCCATCGCGGCTAACGGAGTTGATCGTCCGTATCCCGGGGACGCTGCTGACATCCTCTTCCAGCCTCTGAGTAATCTGAGATTCGATGACGTCCGCGTTCGCACCTGTGTACGTCGTGTTCACCGTGATAATTGCCGGATCAACATTCGGGTACTCCCGCACCCCAAGGTATGTGAATCCGATGACGCCAAATAGAACCACCATCCCGGACATGACAATCGTAAGGACAGGGCGTTTGATGCAAACTGCAGAAAGGCTCATATTCCCTTATCCGTTCCGGGATCTCATTCGGTGGGTTTCACTACCATGCCTGGTCGAAGTTGCAGGATTGCCGAGGTAATCAGCGTATCTCCCTGCTGCAATCCCTGGACGACCTCAATATTCTCGTCAGTTCGAATCCCTATCTCAACCCTGCGTGACTCGGCTCGTCCGTCCTTGTATACAAACACCCGATGTCCTTTCAGCTCGGGGACAACTGCATACGCCGGGACCAAGATCGCATCCCTCTCGTCCATTGAGATGTCAATGGTAGCAAGGGAGCCGGGTAATAGTGCGCCGTCGCGGTTCGGACTTGAGGCACGAACGCGCAATGTGCGGGTCGCAAGGTCGACTTTCGGTTGGAGCGCATACACGGTGGCCGTGTATACCTTCGGACTTTTTTGCACTCTCAGGGATACTTTGTCCCCAACCTTGATGCTTCCTGTGTATTTCTCAGGCACCGCAAAATCAATTTTGACGATGCCAATATCCTGGATGGTTGTGATCAGCATGGTGGGCGTAACATAACTTCCTGCACTCACAAACCGCAGACCGATGTTGCCATCGAACGGCGATCGAATTTCGGTCTTGTTGATTTGCGCCTGAATCAACTGAGCTTCTGCCTGTGCAAGATCAAGGTTGGTGAGAGCGTTGTCGTACTCTTCCTTGCTCGTCATGCTCTTTTCAAACAGTTGGCGCTGGCGCGCCTCTTGTTGTTCTGCAAGTTTCTGTCGGGACCTTGCGCGCAGTAGCTGTGCCTGCAACTCGTCATCGTTCATCTTCAGCAGAAGGTCTCCCTTTCTGACTCTGCCACCTTCTTTGAAGAAGAGCTGTTCGATCCTTCCCGATATCTCGCTCCGGATTTCAACTTCTTCGTTGGAATAAATCGACCCAACGGTTGCAACCCTGTCACCAAGCTTCCCAGCTGTAACGATCTGCGTCTTGACCTGCATCCGCGCATCACGCGAAACCTCAACGTCAGGGCTGTTCCTTCTTTCCTCAAAGATACCGGTCTTGGGAATCGCCAGGCCAGCAAGTATGATTCCAGCAACCAGCGCCGTGTTTCTTGTCCTCTTGCTCATATTGGCTGTCACTATTGATATGATCCTGCTGTAGACAGAACGAATAGCTTACGTTTGCAGTTCCTGTAAATCACCAGAGGATGGTACAGATGCTTAGGAGGATCTTCGAATTCGCTCCAGCGAAATGTTCGTAGTGAATCTACTCATTTGCGCATGCATGCACAAGAGCACCGCTGGAAGCAATATTCAGACCTTTGCTCGTGAGATTAGGACATTACCATTTTCCTCGCCTTCTTGCCCTCAACTCAAATAATTCGTAAGTTGGTCGTGTTCCGCTCTCTGTATATACCTCTATGACAATGAGAAGCACAATTTGGTTGAATGTGTGCGCTGCGGTGTCGCTCCTGCCACTGCCGATGTACGCCCAGAGCACAAAGGAAAACGCTGACTTCAAGCTGGCAATCAACCTATACAACGATGGGCTGTACGATCTTGCCGCCGAGCAACTCAGACAGTTTATCGCCACGTACTCGGGCGCCGACCAGAGCGTCGAGGCGCGATTCTACCTTGGCCTCTCCCATCTCAAGCTTGGTCGGTACGATGATGCACGCATGACATTCCAGACGTTTGCGCTTACCTACCAGGACAACCCGAAGGCTCCTGAGGCATGGCTCCATGTGGGTGAGTCATACGCTGCCGTGAAGAACTTCCGGGAGGCAGCCCTGGCGTTCGAGCGTGCAAAAGTTTTCCATCCAAAAAGCAGGGTTGCAGCAGAGGCGTTGTTGAAGGCAAGCAGGTATTTCAGCCTCGTCGGTGAACCAGCTAATGCACGGCGCGTCCTCCGTATCATCATCCAGGAATATCCCTCCAGTCCCTCCGTGCTGGCAGCGCGGGCAGAATTGGGCAGGCTGTATTTCGAAGAAGGAAATCTCGACCAGGCCCAGAACGAACTCAAACGCGTCATCGATGGGGATCCTTCACCAGATGCAAAGGCGCACGCCCTCCTTGTACTCGGAAACATCCACCAGTCAACCGGCCGGGATGACATTGCTCAGAATAACTACCAGGAGATCATCACCAAGCACAAGACCACGTCGGCTGTTCAGGCGGCGTACCTGAACATCGGTCGGCTGTTTGTTGCGTCTGGAAAGTTCATGGAAGGAATTGACAGCTTCAAGAAGGCCATCGGCGAGAAAGCAAGCGGCGACTCCTCTCTCGTACGCGACGCTCTTATCAGCGCCGGCGATGCCTATGTGGAGCTCAAAGATTACACAAACGCTGTTTCATATTACAACAGGTTCATGACCTCCTTTCCGGGAGACAGTCTGCTACCCGGTGTCCTCTGGAAAAGTGCTCGCGTAAACAATAAGGCCAGAAATTTCAAGCGATCCAGTGAACTTTGTGTTCAGATACTGAGAGCAAATGCCAAGGAGGGCCTCAAGCGCAGGGCACACCTGTTGCTCGCTTTGAATGCCCGTGACCAGAAGAACCCCCAGCAAGCAGTGGAATTCTTTGCCTCGTGGATAGACCAGTACGGTGACGACCCCACTGCACCGGAAATTGTTGTTCGCACCGCTAACACACTCGAACAAGATGTGCGAGACCTGCGAAAAGCAGCCTCACACTATGAGATGCTGATGACGCGGTACTCTGGTTCATCCCTCGTTGACGATGCCTTCATAGGCGCGGCACGGTGCTACGAGCAGCTCAAGGAGCATGACCGGTCGTTGAAGCTCTACCGCGGGCTGGTTGAACGATTTCCCGCATCGGAGTTTCGTCCCCAGGCTGAGGAACGAATCAGAATGATAGAAACGTTCGAGGCCAAAGAAAAAGACGCAGGGCTTGAGAAGCTGGCTCTGCTCCTCGGGGACGTGGTTGCAGAGAAAGACAGGGTGGGGCTCGCGTTCAGGCTTGGCGAGATTTACTTCAACGATTTGAAAAACTACCAGGCTGCCGCGGCGCAGTTCACGAGTGCCATCAACAGCGGTATCATAGTCAGCCGGTTCATGGATGCACTCTACCTCAGAGCGAAGTCATACGAATATGCCAGTCTGAAGGATGAAAGCTTCCGTCAGAGGGCTCTTGAGTCGTACCGCGCGTTCCTCGAATCATATCCTTCCGAAGATCGCAGCAGGGAGGCGGCTCTTGCAGTGTTCAACCTGAGTGCAACATCACTCGACGAGGCCCGTGCAGCCTACGCCGCGACAATCAGAACCTATCCTAAGCTCTCACGGGATGAGATGTTGCTGCGCATCGGCCTTCTTCAGCAGGAGGCGGGTATGACAGACTCGGCACTCACAACGTTCAGGGCGATTGCAGGAACTTTCCCCTCGACTCCTTCAGGCAAAGAGGCAGCGTTTCGAATCGTCCAGATTTTCAAGGAGCTTGGACGGGTCGACTCCGCATACATCGCCGGGGTTTCTTACATCGACCGTTACGATAAGGCTCCAAACTCAGCACAAGTGCTCGACTGGACCGGAGAAATAGCGTTACAATCCAGGGATCGACGGGCACCAGAGTTCTACAAAAAACTGCTCGACAACTTCGGATATACCCGGTTTGCAGGCACGGCAAGAACCAATCTCGCAAAAGCATATCTCGCCACCGGTATGCATGAGGAAGCCATTGAACTGCTCAACAACGTGATCGCGCAGCAATCGGCCAATCCTCTTCCGGACACCGAACTGGACTATGACCTTGAGCTTGCGCTGGCACGGGCGTACCAGGCTTCCGGAAACACAGGCGAAGCGAAGAAGCATTACCTCCAATTCCTTGCGCACGAGCGGACCGGCGAACATGCAGGATACGCGTACAGCATGCTTGGCATGATACACAGGAATGAAGGTGCGTTGGCACTTGCCACCTCTTACTTCCGTCAGGCCAGCATTGTTTCACCGGAGGCCGGCGCAAGCCGGGATATAGCAGAGCTTCTGTTCGACAGTGGAAATTATGAGGATGCCATCAGGCAATACACGCGGCTTGCCGAATCGACAAGGGACGAACAGGAACGGCTGCACTTTGATTCACAGGTTATCATTGCCCGACTGAGGAGCAACCAACTTCAGGAAGCGGAGCGCGGAATTGGCGTGTTTGTGAAGAAGCACAAAAATGTCGGTGACCACATTGCGACGTTCGAACTGGAGAAGGGAACCTACCACTACCGGCGGCAGGACTACGCTAACGCGCGCAAGTCATTCGACCTGGTTGTCAAGAAACATAACAACACGCAGGCTGCACCGGAGGCGTTGTACTGGACAGGGAAGACACTTGAGGCAACCGGGAAGATGCAAGAGTCGCTGAAACTCTACGAACGGCTGATGAAGGAGTACCCGAAGGCCCCGATCCTGCCAAGGGTGTACCTCGCGCTTGGCAACATCCACTATAACATGGAGAAGTGGAGCGAGTCGGCGCAGTACTACAGGCGCATCGTCGACAACCCGAACCCGGATCCCGCACTACTCCCCTTCGCCATGAGCAATCTCATTGAGACTTATGAGGCCGCCGGTGTGTTTGATGCAGCGCTTGCCATCACCCGAAAGTACCTCGAGACGTATCCAAACAACGAAGACGCGTTCGACAAGCGGATCAAGATCGGCATACTCTACCAGAGGCTCGGGTATAACGACCAATCGGTTGCGCACCTTCAGGACTTGCTGGACGAGGCGGGTAGCGATCTTGAGGGGGAAATCCGATACTACATTGCCGAAGCGAATTTCAACAAGGGTGACTTCCAGCAAGCAATTCTGGACTTTCTCAAAGTTCCTTACCTTGTCACGAAAAGGGGGAAGATCGATTGGACGGCGAACTCACTCTATATGTCGGGACAGTCGTACGAGAGGATGGGTCGGTACGACCAGGCGCTGACCATGTACCAACAAATCGTAGAGAGGTCTGGAATTGATGAAACGTTCAAGGCCGCAGCCAGGAAGGAGATCGACAGGGTGAAGCTCGTCCTGAAGAAACAGACCAATTGACCAGTCTATTTCTTGTCGATACCCTCCCTTATACTTCGTAACACCTCGGCGGGCATGTAGGGCTTCTGGAGGATGCGAAGAACACCGCCACGCAGGTATTCCGCTTTTGACTCTTCTTCGAGGTAACCGCTTGCAAACACGATCCTCACCTGCGGATTGAGTTCCTTCATCTTCAGGTAGGCATCCCACCCGGAGAGCCTGGGCAGATCGACATCGGATAGGACGAGCGCGACTTCGTCCATGTTGTTACGGTACACTTCCACCGCTTCAAATCCATCATGTGCTACAAGTACTCTGTAACCCTTTATTTCCAATAATGTCTTTACCAGATCTACCAGCATTTCTTCATCCTCGACCAGCAGGATGGTTTCCGAGCCACCTTTAACATCCGCAGCAGGAAGGTCCGCTGATTCCTTCATTTCTGTTTCACCCGTATGGGTTGGCAGATACAAGGTGAACGCAGTGCCCTTCCCCATTTCCGTTTCCACATCTACAAAGCCGTAATGACTTCGCACGAATCCATATACCACGGCGAGCCCAAGTCCAGTCCCTTTCCCCTTCTCTTTGGTGGTAAAGAACGGATCGAATATCTTGCTCAACGTTTCTTTCTGAATTCCCGTCCCGGTGTCCTTCACCGTGATGAAGACATATTCTTCAGCAATGGCATCTGCAAACCTTCCCTCAAGCAGAGATCTTTTTTGCACACCTGTCCTGAACGTGAGTGACCCACCCTTCGGCATGGCGTCACGTGCATTTACACTTAAGTTCAGCAGGGCTTGATGGAGCTGACCTGCATCTGCCAGAATTCCCGGAAGCGCCGGGCGGGAATCAACAGAGATTCTTATGGTCTTGGGAAATGTCGCCTCCAGCATCTTCAGCAACTCTCTAAGAATGCTGTCCACTTTGACAGGCTCCAACTGCACGTCGGACTTGCGCGCAAACGTCAACAACTGGCTCACCAACCCGCTGCCGCGGAGAACCGCCTTATGGATTGCTTCATAGCTCTTCGGGACTTTCTCCGCTGGGACATGCCCCCGTTGAAGCATCGAGATGTATCCCAGGATAATAGCAAGAATGTTGTTGAAGTCATGTGCTATACCGCCCGCAAGCACACCGATACTCTCCATCTTCTGTGCCTGTCGCAGTTCTTCCTCAAATCTCTTCCGCTCACTCACGTCCCTCGAAACGACGACGACCTTCTCGACATCCCCTCGTGGATTCTTGATAACGCTTCCGTGCGATTCCACGTAACGTACCGACCCGTCTTTCGCGATGAACCGGAACTCTGACCTGCGACCGATCCCCGTTCGCACAGTCTCAGCGAACACGCCCCTGACCCGCTCGCGGTCATCCGGATGAATCTCCAGGAAAGAGTCTGTGCCCATGAGGTTATCCGGGTCGCCCAGGATGCTCTCATAGGAAGGACTGCTGTACAGTCTTTTTCCATTCAGGTCAAGCACTGCGATGAGGTCATACACATTCTCCGTTATAAGCCGGAACAACTCCTGGCTTCTGAGCAGCTCCGCTTGAGCACGCCTTCTTTCCTTTCGTTCCTGAACCTCTTTCAATGCCCGCTGAACCGCCGGCACGAGCCGCTCTGCCCTATCCTTCAGAATGTAGTCAGTTGCCCCACGCTTCAGACTCTCGATTGCGCGCTCCTCTCCAATGGTCCCTGAAACGAAGATGAATGGAATATCCGGGAATTCTTCTTTTACAAGCTCGAGTGCTGCCAGGCCGTCAAACGACGGAATGGAATAATCGCACAGGACCAAATCGAAGCGCACATTACCAAGTGCGGAAAGTAGTTTCTCGCGGGTATCGACAAGCGTGCAGGAACAATCGAGCTTTGCAGCGAGCCTGTTCTGAATAAGCTCGGCGTCGAGGGGGTTGTCTTCGATCAGGAGTATTCTAAGGGGTTCTGCCACTCGACAAGAATAGATGGTGAATTTTCTTGCTCAAGTTTACTAAAAACAGTTGCAAATTTCCATGCTTGAGATCAAGATCGGTGCATTTTACTTGCCAGGGTAATCATCCCTCCGCTGTCTTCTTGTCTTATACTCAAATATATCGTAAGTTTCAGGCAGATTTCTCCCAGGATGTCGGTTCAATCCCATCAAGAGTACCATGTTGGAACAGGAAACAGAAGCAATACTGAGCAACCTGAGGACCCGGTCCATTGCTGATCGAGGAGCCATTCATCTCAAGGAAGTACTCTCCTCCGATCTTCCACAAGGCATCAAAACGTACCTCAATGCCGAAGTGGTGCGATGGCTGATTGATGACCTCGCGAGGTCTCGGCATTTTTCATACGTTGATGCATCCGAGTCAGATACGTTGCGGCTCCGGAGAAATTTCGCGCGGACTCTCTCGGCGGAATATGTTTTCCCACGGGAACAATTCCTTACAACACTCGATCACGCGGTCCACTTTGTGGAGAACTATGTGTGCAGGCCACAGTGGACGCTCGACAACTTTCTGCTCGACCGTCGGGATAGCCTTCCGGTCAGCGAATTGTTTTTCAAACTTCAGTACCTGGCGGACTACTCTTACTTCCCGAAATTGATAGACCGGTATGTTGCACAGAAGCAATGGCGTGAGGTCTCAGCGGGGGACCTTCGCATGCTGATCAGCAAGATCGATGAACAGATTGTGCAGCAGCATGACCCAAGAGAGCTAGGGCTTCTTGCCAAGCCGATATTCGACTTCCTCCTGCTCGATAACACCCCTTCCGAACGCGCAATTCCTCTCAAACCCGTGCTGGTGTTCTTTGACGACAAGGGGTTGCGGACTCAGAAAGAGTATCTGGAGCGTGTATGTCACGTGAGGGCAAAGACTTCGATAACCCTGACCGAACTGGCTGAGATTCTCGTTGACCTTGCCTTCTCTGCACCGGAGGTAGCTGAGGCCGCCAAACGAGACGAACCTAGCGCTGAGCCTGTTGCTTCAACACTGATAAGCGAAGTTCTACCCTCTGAAACCCCCACGGCTCCAATCGATTCCCTAACCCATTCCGGGATAACCTTCATTGAAGAGGAATCACCCAAGAAGGGTGAAGAAAAAGAGCAGGTCCTTGCGGAGCCGGGTGCCAACCCAAGACCGGTTACCCCAAACGAGGATCACGCCACGGAGGTGGCAGAACCGGGAAGAAAGAACGTCGCTCTTTCCCTGACTTTTGCGGGTATGACCGCAAAGACTCGCAAGCCTTCCATGTCGAACCTTGAAATGTTCATCAGCGATGAACAACGGTCGAGATTTATCAGGAAAATTTTCAAAAAGGATGATGCCTATTATTCCAGCGTCATCCTCGCCCTGAACAGGGCCAGAACTTGGAAGGAAGCATCCCACTACCTGAATGACTTCTTTGAGATGAACGGACTCGATCCATTCTTGGAAGTGGTCATCGAGTTTACCGATGCTGTTCACCGGCGGTACAATCCCCAAACCAACACCGGACGATGAAATTCGTCGATCACGCCCGCATTCACGTTCAGGCAGGCCATGGTGGCGTTGGCTGCGTCAGCTTCCGCCGTGAAAAATTTGTTCCAAAAGGTGGACCCGATGGCGGGAATGGCGGGAGAGGCGGGAGTGTTATCATTCGCGCGAACAAACAACTGAACACACTGCTCGACTACCAATACCGGCGAAGTTACAAGGCACCTCGCGGTGAACACGGCCTTGGCAGCAACAAGACCGGCAAAAGTGGTGCGGATATTATTCTCGAAGTCCCCATCGGTACGGTCTTGCGCGACGCAAACACAAGCGATATGCTGGGCGACCTCCTCAATGATGGCAACGAGATTGTCGTTGCAAAGGGTGGCCGTGGTGGCCGGGGAAACGCTGAGTTTGCAACACCAACCAATCAGGCGCCGCGCGAGTATGAGCAGGGAGATGAGGGTGGGGAACGTGAGATCGAGCTCGAGCTGAAGCTGCTGGCTGATGTTGGCCTGGTAGGTCTCCCGAACGCGGGGAAGTCCACGCTGATTTCGGTAATTTCAGCGGCAAAGCCAAAGATCGCGGAATATCCGTTTACAACGCTCGTTCCAAACCTCGGCATTGTGCGCGTCGATGAAGGCACGAGTTTCGTCGTTGCCGATATCCCCGGACTGATCGAAGGCGCACACCACGGCAAGGGGCTGGGCATCCAGTTTCTCCGCCACATAGAGCGGACACGAGTGCTGGTCTTCCTCATCGACAGCACAAGCAAGTCCCCGAAGGATGACTACAAGGTGTTGATGAGGGAACTGAAGCTCTTTAACCCCACACTTCTTGAAAAGGCCCGGATCGTTGCAGTGACAAAGCTCGACCTGCTTGATGAGAGGACTTTGAGAACGGCAAAGAAAGCGCAATTCGAGAAGATTCCTACTCACTACATCTCGGCTGTCAGCGGTGAAGGAATAAGAAAACTGGTTGGAGAAATGTGGAAGGCGCTGTCGAAGCCGGATCGCGGGCGGGAATTGAGGGCTGGCGCAAAACCCAGGCCCCGGAGAGGCACCGTAAGAGCCGTGCCCCGTGCAGACGCTGTAGAGTGACTCAATGCCACAACCATTCCGGGGCTCGGGCCCCCTCACGCCTCAGCGTACGCTTGGCATCCTGGCCTGCCTTCTTGGAGTTCTTCTAATTGCATTTCTAGTTGGCCTGTCCTTCGGGAGTGTCCCGATACCGTTCTCACATGTGCTCGGAACACTTACCGGAAGCGAGTCGGTGACGGAGACCGAGCGGACGATAATCCTCGACATACGCCTTCCGCGCCTTATCCTTGCCTTGCTCGTCGGGGCTGGACTTTCCGTTGCGGGCGTTGTGTTCCAGGCTCTTCTGAGAAATCCCCTGGCAGAGCCGTATGTGCTTGGCATTTCCAGCGGGGGAACCGTTGGCGCAATCATTGCGATCGGGTTCTCCGTGGGGGCGAGCAACATCACCACACCTCTTGCGTCTTTCCTGGGGGCTGGGGCTGTCATGCTCCTTGTGTACAGCATCGCGCATCGTCGTGGCCAGCTCGATACCTACACGTTGCTGCTCGCTGGTGTGATGGTTGGAGCGTTCTTTAACGCGGCGGTCCTTGTCATCATCGCAGTGTTTAACCAGGAACTGCGTAATGCATTTCTCTGGCTGATGGGAAACCTGAGCAGCGCCAGCATGGATTCGATCGTCGTCGTTGCTCCGCCACTGCTTGTGGGCTGCATTCTCCTCCTGCTGCACGCCCGCCATTACAACCTGATCGCAACCGGCGACGAGACGGCAATGCAATTGGGTGTCGAGGTTCCACGCATCAAGCGTCTCTCCTATCTTCTTGCGTCACTGATAACAGGGCTCGTCGTCTCTGTCAGCGGGGTAATCGGGTTTGTCGGACTCATCATTCCTCACATCTGTCGGATGTTGTTTGGCCCGGATCATCGGCTGCTTCTACCGGCGTCATTTCTGGTCGGTGGCAGCTTTCTGATCGTTGCCGACATCGTATCACGTACACTAATTGCGCCGACTGAGATTCCCGTCGGTGCAGTCACCGCGGCCATCGGCGCACCGCTGTTTGTGTACCTGCTGAAGAAATCATAACTGTCATTCGCTCCTCGCGACTGTTGAATGTGGGGAAGGGGTTTGTTAGATTCTATCGACTCAAAGCCGCTCGAAAGAAACGAGACGTGGCGGTCCTGCAGTATAATCATAGGTTATACGGGCGGCGACTAGATTACCCACGAACTCAGGTGACGACTAACGACTTCAAGCTCAGCCCTCGATACTACGCGTCAAAGTGGAAGGCTCTCAACTTGAGCAAGAACAACTCTGCCGACTGGAATATCGCCATCGATATTCTCGAGGATAGGATCACGGGCCGTTTCTTCAAACAAATTCAAACACTCAGGGAGAATGTTGACTGGCGGGTTTGGGAATTCTCTGGATTTGTTATTGTTGCCATTGACTGTTTGCTAATTGAGACGCTTGAGCAGTTTTATCGTGGTGTCAAGCGAACCGGGAAAGACCAGGATGTGCAAGTATTCCATGATTTCTTTCAACGTTCCAAGGAGCTATCGCTTTTCTTCGACAGCATCGACAAGACAAGAGTGTTCTATTCGCACATCCGATGTGGAATTTTGCATCAGGCACAAACCAAGAAGAAATCAAGAATTCAGATGCGGCCCAGTACACCATTGGTCAGCTGGATCGATCCTCGCGACCACCAACAGGGCATTCTCCTCAACCGAAACAAATTCCACACGGCAGTCGTGCACGTGTTCAACGACTATCTCCGGCAATTGAGAAAAGGAAAGGACTTCAACCTTAGAGTCAAGATGAAACGAAAAATGGACTTCATCGCCGCGCAAGCCTAAAGGAGAAAGAATGAACAAACTCTCACTCGTCTATTGGCTAGTCTCACTAGGTAGTATTCTTATAGCAACAGGATGCAACTCTGACTCAGGCGGACCAACGACTGACTCAACTCCTCCAACGATTTCAATCACTTCTCCAAGCAATAACTCGACTGTTATCGACTCAACCCTGATTGGAGTGGCTGCATCTGACAACATTGGCGTAGACAAGGTTGAGTTCTACATTGATGGCATTCTTGCTAGCACAAGATCAACGGTCCCCTGGCAGTACAACTGGAATGTCCGAAGTCTGACTCCGAACAGCGCTCACAGTATTCTGGCAAAGGCATACGACGCAGCAAGCAACGTTGGCACATCTCCAACAATAGCCGTCACTGTCAACAGAACGCCACCGCCCGACACATCCGCGCCAACTGTGTCAGTCGTTTCTCCTCCAAACAATTCCTACGTCTCCGATAATGTCTTGATTCAAGGGAATGCTTCCGACAACGTGGGCGTCGTACGGGTGGAGTTCTACATTGACGGGAATCTTTCACTTACCAAAACGAGTACCCCGTGGGAATATCTTTGGCCAACCCAAGCACTCCAGATTCTTAGCTCGCATTCCATCCACCTGAAGGCTTATGATTTGGCCAACAATGTGGGCACTTCGACCACCACGACCACCTATATCAAGATGGGCCATCGTCAGTACAATCCGGACGGGAACACTGTCTTCCTGATGCATCTTAACGAAACCAGTGGCACGTCACTCGCCGACTCAAGTGGATACAACAATTCTGGTACGGCGACCGGAACCACTTCAGTCCAAGGAAAGTTTGGCTCTGCTCGCAATCTGGCTGGTGCTGGCAATTTCATCACGGTTAGTGACGCAGCTTCGCTTAGGCAATCGCAGATCACCGTGGAAGCATGGGTCTATTCAAGTTCGTATGCGTCAATGGCGTGGGGAATCATAGTGTCAAAGGAACTGACTTCTTCCAGTTTCAGCTATCGCCTTCAAATGGCGGGTTCGACACGACGAATTTACTTTGCAACAGGGATCAACCAAAACAACGGGGTAACTTCGACGACTCAGCTACAGGACGGAAACTGGTATCACGTTGCAGGCACGTTTGATGGGACCACTCTCAAAGTTTTTGTAAACGGTACACTTGAAGGCTCACTTAACCAGCCCGGCTCTATTCCATACAATTCCGATGTGCTGTATCTTGGTCGCGACATCGACAATGTAGGCGTTTGGAATGGGGTCATCGACGAGGTCCGCATTTCCAATAGAGAGCGAAGTCGATACGAATTCAACTTGCCATGAATTCACAGCAGTGCAATCGTCACAGAGCCGACCAGGATATTTTCACGTGGCTTAAGCCAAAACGAGTTCCTTCCGCCGAGGATGTTCATCGCGCGGCAACCATTGTTGCGGACAGATTGTGTGGAGCAATGGCCGACCCACTTATCCGAAACGCCCAGGAACAAAGACAGTTGGCGTCGATCGAGGATTGGCTGTTAGGTCGAGGCTATCGATATGTTGAGTCCCGGCACCTGAAGTTGGATACACTAACCACGGGTACCTTCTCTTTTCGGTTCAATGTTTCCGTGAAGCAACCGGGGAGAACAAAGGAGGTGAATGTCCCCATTGATTCTGTTATCATGCCTTCGAGAGCAAACCAAGGCGACCTGCCGCTTCTCATCGAAGCCAAGTCAGCAGGGGACTTCACGAACACAAACAAGAGAAGGAAGGAAGAAGCAACTAAAGTCAATCAGCTTCGTGCAACCTATGGTGACAAGATAAGATTCATTCTCTTCCTTTGCGGCTATTTCGATAGCGGCTATCTTGGCTACGAAGCCGCCGAGGGTATCGACTGGGTTTGGGAACACAGGATTGATGATCTCAAGAAGCTGCGACTGTGATGTATGAACGCCATTGAATTAATCGAGACCGAGAGATTGGAACGGCAGTCACAGCTTGACTCTAGTAAGTCACGGGCTGAGCGAAACCGTCAAGGTCAGTTTGCTACCCCACCAATGCTTGCCGAGGAGATCGTCCGC
>Ga0326597_10006977_pt1 | contig 15402 bp, 13 predicted proteins | sample RVTome_12_FD_203789 | JGI IMG/M metagenome (GOLD analysis project Ga0326597, IMG submission 203789) | Soil microbial communities from uranium-contaminated site in the Upper Colorado River Basin, Wyoming, United States - RVT100D185 | ecosystem: Environmental > Terrestrial > Soil > Contaminated >...
TCCTCCGTGAACGCCCGCCGTTTGCGCTTGGCCATGGACCACTCCTACCGCACTTTCGTGCGATCTGCAGTGTCCACGAAACCGGGTCAACTCCAGGCTGCCCAGTCGGCCCGTCAGCAGTACTGGAAGGACATCATCTGGTGACGGACCTCGCCCCCGACCGACTCACGGAGATCCTGGACGGCCTTCAAGCGAGGCTGGAGGGTGACCTGCGTGGCAACCGATCCGCCGTCACACACCCTGGCGCCCGCGGTGAAGCGTCCGAAGAAGACTGGCTTCGCGTCCTTAACGACCACCTGCCGCGGCGGTATCAGGTGGACCGCGCCTTTGTGATCGACTCGCAAGGCGAATGCAGCGAGCAGATTGACATCGTCATCTACGACCGACAGTACTCGCCGTTTCTCTACAACCAGGCAAACCAGCGCTACGTCCCGGCCGAAAGCGTGTACGGGGTTCTCGAGGTCAAGCAGGACCTGAGCCGCGAGCATGTGCTCTATGCCGGCGTAAAGGCCGCGTCGGTTCGGCGCCTGCATCGCACGTCGGCGCCCGTTCCCCATGTCGAGGGCGTCGCCAAGCCGCGCCTTCTGCCGCGCATCGTGGCAGGCATCGTCACCTATGAGAGCTCGTGGACGCCACCTTTTGGCGATCCGTTTCGCGGCGCGCTCGCCGGGCTTGCGGCCGAGCATCAACTGGACGTGGGATGCGCGCTTCTCCATGGCGCCTTCGAGGCGCGTTACCCGACACCGGGCGAGGTTAGCCTCGCCACAGTCGAAGGGCCACGTTCCCTGGTGCAGTTCCTTATGCGCCTGCTCAAGCAGCTGCAGGCGTTGGCCACTGCGCCCGCGATCGACTACGAGGCGTATCTGACGCGGTTCCGACGCGAAGACGAGGCCTCACCATGATGAACCAACAGTGCCTGGAGAGGTTTCCTCGCGTCTGCGCTGAGATGGAGGTCGACGATCTATGTCCCTTGCCCTGAACAAGCCGAAACTCGACAATCTCGCCGATGAGATTTGGAAGTCTGCCGAGCGGCTGCGCGGCAAGTTCAAGCCCTACGAGTACCAGAACGTTGTGCTACCGATCATCGTCATCAGGCGCCTGGAGTGCGTGCTGATTAAGTGGCGGCAAGAGAAGGCGGCCGAGGTGATGGCCAAGCGGCCCAAGTTGACCGGGAAGGAGTTGGCCAAGCTGGTGAAGGGCCTGGAGACGAGTACGGCCCCGTTCTCAAACAAGACCGACTGGACGCTGCGCCGGGTCTACGAGGAGGACCATACCCTCCTTGACGAGAACTTCCGCGCCTACATCAACGGGTTCTCGAAGAACGTCGACGTCATTATCGAGCATTTCAACTACCGGGCCACCATCGGGCTGATGGTGAAGAATAACCGGCTGGCCCCGATCTTGAACCAGTACAAGGAGCTGGAGCTCGGCCCGGACAAGCTCTCCCCGCTGGAGATGGGCTACATCTATGAAGAATTGCTTCGGCGCTTTTCGGAACAAAGCGGGGAGGAGGCCGGAGAGCACTTCACGCCGCGCGAAGTGATCCGGCTCATGGTGGAGCTGCTCGACATCCCGATCCCTGAACGGCACCTCTCCATCTACGACCCGGCCTGCGGAACGGGCGGCATGTTGTCGGTGGCCAAGGAGCACCTCCTCGACCGCGCCGCCACGCCGGCGCAGCGCGCGAATGTCGACAAGCTCGTGACGGTCCACGGGCAGGAACTGTCGCCGACCAACTACGCCATCTGCCAAGCCGATCTGCTGATCAAGAACGACCAGCAGGCTAAGGTGCATCTGGGCAACTCGCTGATTCCGTACGACCCACACAGCCGGGAGCCTGGCGATCAGTTCCCCGAGTCGAAGTTCCGCTTCGACTTCATGCTGTCCAATCCGCCGTTCGGCGTAACCTGGGGCGGCAAGGACGGCTACGAGGCTGAGGCTCGCAAGCTGGAGAAGACCCGCTATCAAGCCGGCATGCCACGCGTGAACGACGGCGCGCTGCTCTTCCTGCAAACGATGCTGGCCAAGATGAAGGAGCCGGAGCGAGGTACCAGCCGCATCGCCATCATCTTCAACGGCTCGCCGCTCTCCAACGGCGACTGCGGCTCGGGCGAGAGCGAGATCCGCCGCTGGATTCTAGAGAACGACTGGCTGGACGGCATCGTGATGCTGCCCGACCAGCTCTTCTACAACACTGGCATCTACACCTACATCTGGCTGCTGCGAAACGACAAGCCGGCCTCGCACAAGCGCCGCGTGATGCTGATCGACGCCCGTCAGCAGTACGAGAAGGAGCCTGAGTCTTTCGGCAACAAGCGCAACCGCATCACCGACGCGCACCGCACTTGGATTGAAGTCCGTTACCGGGACGGCTGGGAGGATGGCTTTGCCGACGACCAGGTCAAGATCTTCCGGCGCGAGGAGTTCGCATACCACAAGGTTAGCGTCATCTTCTGGCAGTCTGACGAGCACGACAAACCGGCGATTGTCACCGAGCCTTATGAGAAGGCCTTCACGGCGGCGAACCTCAAGAAAGAGCAGGAGTTCTACGACAGCGAGTTGACCTTCCGCGTACGCCTGAAACTCGGGAAGAGCGAGAGGACGGAGACGCTGACCCTCGGCCCTAAGGACAACACGGCGGAGAAGTTCACGGCGCTTATGGACGGCAAGCCGGACGTGCTCTCAGTTGAGGGGACGCACCGTCACTACGTGAAGGACGACGAGTACATCTCGCACGGAGAGGACATCGACGCCTTCCTGAAGCGTGAAATCGCCAAGCCAATCATCCGCTGGGAGGAGAGCCCGCAGCTTGGCTACGAAATCCTCCCCAACAAGTATTTCTACCGCTACCGGCCGCCCACGCCGGCGAAGGACCTGCTCGCCGAGTTCTGGCGGCTGGAAAAGGAAGCGGAGAAGATGCTGGAGGGGTTGGCCGAATGAGAGTCGTCGCCGCTACTGAGCCGTGGCTCGACACGGTTCCTGCTGATTGGCCGCCGAGCCGGATTAGGAACGTGGCTCAATTGTCCCCAACCTACTCCGATGACCCGCCAAGCCCGGAAGAAATGTGCACCGTTGTGCCAATGGAATCCGTGTCGGAGACCGGATCGATCGACGTGTCGTCGGTAGCGCCCTTCGCGGATATCAACGGAGGGCTCACTCTGTTTGAAAATCGAGATGTGTTGTTCGCGAAGATCACGCCCTGCATGGAGAACGGTAAGGGCGCCTTCGTCAATCAGGTTCCAACGCGGTATGCGTTCGGGAGCACTGAGTTCCACGTCCTCCGTGCTAACTACGCTGTTGATCCGAAGTTCCTTTATTACTATACGTTTAACTCGCTCTATCGCGCTTACGCAGCGGAGAACATGTCCGGCGCCGCGGGGCAGAAGCGGGTCTCCTCACGTTTTCTAAAGGACACGCGGCTGTTTCTTCCTCGGCTGTCCGAGCAAGAGCGCATCGCAGCGTACCTCGACACGAGCTGCGCGGCGATCGATGCGGCGGTGACCGCCAAGCGGCGGCAGATCGACACGCTCGATGGCGTGAAGAAGGCGATCATTCAGCGCGCCGTCACCCGGGGCCTTGAAGAGAATCCGACGCTGAGACGGACCGGCAATATCTGGATGGTGGAAGTTCCATCGAGCTGGGAGTTGGTCAGCCTGAAGCGAATCTCTGAGGTTCAGACGGGCCTGACTCTGGGCAAGGTTTACGAAGGGGCGCTAATCGAAAGGCCCTACCTGCGCGTCGCCAATGTCCAAGATGGACACCTGAATCTTGGGGATGTGACGAGGATCGACGTGCCGAAAGAGGTGGCGCAGCGGGTAACCCTACGTACTGACGACGTTCTCATGACCGAAGGCGGCGATCTGGATAAGCTCGGTCGAGGTACGATCTGGACTGGTGAGATTGCCGACTGCCTGCACCAGAATCACATCTTTGCGATTCGTTGCTTCAAGCACAAGTTGCTACCGCTATTCCTGGCCTACCTGACTGCATCCCAGTACGGTCGTGACTACTTTGAGGCGACGGGCAAGCGAACAACAAATCTGGCTAGTACCAACTCGACAAAGGTTGGCCTATTTCCGATTCCGCGCCCATCGATCGATGAGCAACACGCCATTTGTGAGTCGCTCGACGCTCGGCTTGCTCATATCAGGAAGATTGTAGGCGACATTGAGAGGCAAGTCATCACGCTCGTCGCCTATCGGAAGTCCCTCATCCACGAATGCGTGACCGGCCAGCGGCGGGTGACGGAGGCCGAACTTAAGCGGGCGCAGGCGCATGGCTAAGAGCAGGAAGGCCCCGGAGCTGACCTATCAGCAGCACATCGCGGACTTCTTCGTCCGCGTGCACGGCTATGGCGTGCTCGAACAGACAGACATCACGGATACCGAGCACTTCATCGCGGAGGACCAGCTCTGGGCCTTCTTCAAGGCCACGCAGGCCGATCAGCTCCAGAAGCTGACCGACGACTATGGTACCGACGCCCGGGACGAGGTGTTCCGCGCGCTGCGCAAGGAGCTGGAGCGCACGCCTCTCTGGATGATCCTACGCCACGGCTTGAAGGTGCGCGGGCTGGAGTTCCGGCTCTACTACCCGAAGCCCCGCTCGGTCGAGAGCGCCGCGGTGAAGAAGCACGGCGAGAACCGCATCACCTTCCGGCCGCACTTCTACTTCGGCGAGACCAACCAGGAGATCGACTTCGTCTTGTTCCTCAATGGCCTGCCGATCGTGGCGCTGGAGGTAAAGCACGAAAAGAACCAGAACGTGCACGACGCGGTGGCGCAATTCGCCGCGCGCGACCACAGCCGGAAGGTATTCCAGCATCCGTTCCTCTACCTGGCCACCGATACCAGCGACGTAATGGCCGCGAGCGACCCGAGCCGGGTTGAGAACTTCCGGTGGTACAACAGCGGGCTGACGAACACGCCGCAAACCGACGGCGAGTACCCGATCGAGTTTCTGTACCGCGAAGTACTGTCGAAAGACCATCTGCTCGAAGCACTGTCGTTTTTCCTGGTCCGCGTGCCCAAGCGCGAGGCCGAGGAGGACAAGCCCGAGCGGCCGGCCTTCACCATCCTGCCCCGCTACCATCAGAGCCGCATGGTGCGGAAGTTGGCCGACGATGCTGTGTCGCACTTCGCTGCGTCTGGCGACATCGGGCGCAAGTACCTGATCAACCACTCGGCTGGAAGCGGCAAGACGCTGTCGATTTGCTGGCTCGCCGATCGGCTCCATAGTCAGTTCAAGCCGGACACCAGCGACAAGCTGGTCGACGTCGTCTTTATCCTGACGGATCGTAAGTCCCTCGACACCAACATTCGAGAGGACATTGAGAAGTTCACCCATCTGAAGGACGTGGTGGGGCTGGCGCGCAAGGCCGAGGACCTCCCCCGATTCCTGAGGGAGCGGAAGCCGATCATCGTCACCACCCAGCAGAAGTTTGCCTGGGTGCTCGAGGAGATCGAGAAGAACCCCGAACTGAAGAACCTCCGCGTGGCGTTCCTGATCGACGAGGCGCACCGCTCGCAGGAAGGTCAGATGGGGGTGGCCATCCGCGTGCCGTTCCGCAAGTCGGACGATCCCGACGGCGAGGATGCCGAAGACGACGGCAAGGACGACGAAGAGAAGATCGCCAAGATCATCCGCGAGCATGACCGCAACCAGCTCTTCGTCGCCTTCACGGCGACGCCGGCCCCGGCCACGGTGACGCTGTTTGGCGCGCCCTTCGACACCTACTCCGAGGCCGAGGCCATCGCCGAGGGGTACATCGTGGATGTGGCGGCGAGCATTATCTCGTATAGGACGCTCTACAACCTCCATTGCCCGATCGTCCCCAAGCCGGACGACGAAAAGCTCTACCCAAAGGGCGTGGTCGCCAAGGCGCTCCAGAATGTTGCGTTCCAAGACGACGGCCTGATCCAGTACAAGGCCGAAGTCATGCTCCGCATCTTCGAGGAGAGCGTGAAGCCGCTCATCGGAGGCCGCGCGAAGGCAATGATCGTAGCCACGTCACGCGTCGCAGGCCTGCGCTACTTCAACATTATCAAGGAGAAGCTCAAGGAGCGCGGCGCCGACTACAAAGTGCTCTATGCCTTCTCGGACTTCGTGCACCCGGAAACGAACGAGGCCATCAGCGAGCACGCCGTCAACGGGCTCAAGGACGGCGAGCTGATCGAGAACCGCTTCGAGGGTGACGACTACCGGCTGATGATCGTCGCGAACAAGTTTCAGACCGGCTTCGACCAACCGCTGCTTGCCGGGATGTTTCTGGACAAGCCCGTGGTGGGCCGAAACGCGGTACAGACCGTGTCGCGCCTCAATCGATGTTATGACGGGAAGAAGGATGTGGTCGTTGTCGATTTCACGAACAACGCGACAGCGATCCTCAAGGCGTTCGCCAAGTACCGCAAGGGCACTCCGTTCGAGCCGGATGAGCCCGATCCGAAGCTGTGCACCCGACTGCACTCCGAGATCCTCGCCACCGGTCTGTTCACGCAGGCCGACGCCCACGACTTCGTGAGCCTGGCCGCATCAGGCACCGACGCCCAGGCGCAGTTCGCCGTCAACGGCCTGCGCGTTCGCTTTCAGGCGAAGCGTGCTTCTGCCGAGGATCGAAAGAGCTACGTCTATCTGCTGGCGCGGCTCGTCAAGAGCTTCCACTTCCTGACCTGCTTCTTCACCTACCCGGACGAGATCAAGGAGTTCGTGACCCTCGCCGAGTATGTCGGCCCCCAGCTCATGAAGCAGGGGAGTGTCTCGGAACTGATGAAGCAGATCCGCCAGACCGAGGTCGTGAAGGCAGCCGTCGAATACCAAGGCGAGGTGCGCAGCACTGGCGGCGAGGTCAAGCTCCGCCCTGGCGGCGGCAAAAAGGGCGTGGGACCGCCGCCCCGGAAAGTTTCGGTGCAGGATATGATTGACGAGATCCGCGCTAAGTTTGCCATCAGCGACGAGGAAGCGCTCTACATCAAACAGGTGACCGAGGAGAAGGTGGCGGACCCTGCCATTCGCGGCACCGTGCACGCGCACCGCGACGATCGTATTTATCTGGAGAGTGCGTATCGGGGCCAGGTGAACGGAGAGATTCAGGTCACCTACAACATCCTAGCCCGCTATGACGAACTCGCCGATCCAAAGTACACCGACACTGGCGGGATCTTCGACATCATGGCCATCACCGTTATCCAGACACATCTAAGCGAAGCGGCGTGACGGGATGACTCAACGCATCCGCGACATCCCTGAGCCGGACCGCCCTCGAGAGAAGCTGCTTCGCAAAGGAGCGGCAGCGTTGAGCGATCAGGAATTGCTCGCTGTACTGTTGGGCAAGGGTACACCGGGGATGGACGTCATGAAGCTCGCCGCCAAGCTCGCGACGGTGATCGACGGGAAAGGGCTCGGGGTGCGGGCTGATGATCTCCGCGAGTTCGACGGGGTCGGCGACGCGAAGGCGACGCTGGTGCTCGCGGCCCTCGAGTTTGCGCGACGCCGAATCAAGCCGGAGGGTGCGAAGATCGAGACCCCAGCCGATTTGCTGCCGCATGTGCGGCACTACGCCGACCGGAAGCAGGAACACTTCCTCTGCGCCAGCATCAACGGCGCCAACGAGATTCTCAATATTCGGGTCGTGTCTATCGGTCTTGTCGATCGGACACCGGTCCACCCTCGGGAGGTGTTCGCGGAAGCACTGTCCGACCGCGCCTCGGCGATCATCGTTGCGCACAATCACCCAGCCGGCGGCCTCGAACCCTCTGCGGCCGACGTCGAGGTGACGAAGCAACTGAAGGCGGCGGGCGTTGTGATGGGGATCGCATTATTGGATCACATCATTTTCAACCGCAGCGGATACTTCAGCTTCTTGGAGGCGGGGCGGCTGTGATTCTTCCGCGCATCGCGCATTGCAGCCGGTGCGAGTTCATCGTCGGCTACGCGCGTCACAGTCGCGATGAGCTGTTGGGCGCCTCGTTCATCGGCTTCACCAGCACGGCGATCGAGCTAGGAGCCGCGATCACGCGTGCGGCGTTCGGCGGGACGCGCGGCGGGGGGTCCTCGCAAGGTTGCAGGAAGTCGGGCATCCCTCCGGTTCCGGTGGACCGTTCCCCGTGATATACGGACCTACGCAGTCGTGTAACGCAGTTCAGGCGAGTTCACGTTAGCCGGACCAGAAATGACGACCACCTGAAAAGGGGAGAAGTCGTGCCAGAGGATCTCGAGTTCATTGTGCACGGGCCATTCGACATTCCCACCGAGGATGGCGGATCAAAAAAGCAACTCCAAACCGACGCGTTCTGGGCTCGTGGCGAGCCGGCGTCGTTGCGGGATCATTGCGGTTGCTACGTGTTCGCGCTTCGGAGGGTTAAGGGCGAGATGATCCCGCATTACGTCGGCCTGACGAAACGAGGCTTCGGTAAGGAAGTGTTCAACCGGTCGAATCTCGTGAAGTACGAGCGAGCGATGAATGGAGTCGCACGCGCTCAACCAGTGCTCTTTCTCGTTGTCCCACCCCACGGCAGGGGTAAAGTCAACCAGAAATACATTGGCCCACTTGAGCATTTCCTGATCCAAGCAGCCTCGGCACGCTATCCTGATGTTCGCAACGTAAAGGGCGTCCCAAGACCGAAGTGGCTGATTCGTGGGGTCACTGGGCGGAGGGCGGGGAAGGCGTCAGTAGCCGCGCGGCGATTTCGCAAAACGATGGGTATCACGAGCCGAGCCGGCTAACACGGCTTGCAGCAGTCGTCGGCTGGCGTGAATGAGCCGCCGCGGCTGAAGTCTGGTCGTTAGGCACACGCAAGAGGCCGGGCGGCCAAGTCCCATGCGACAGCGCGACACTATCTTAGAGCAGACGCTCCAGTTCCTCTGGCCCCACTGTCATCCAGAGTGGGGTGACCGCACGCCGCTGGACGTATTCAACCGGTTGATCGCAAAGAATGTTCGGCCAGCGGGATGGACGCCACACACTCACTTGGACATTCAGGAGCACCAGGTCTCATCGAGGCAGGAGCATTGGACGATCGCGGAACTCGGCCGCCTTCCGCGTGCTCACGTAGCAATCGCGGACCGAGACTCGGCGTCGCCCATCGTCCTGGTGGAGTACGAGGGGATGCTGCGGCTGATCGACGGAAATCATCGAATCAACCGCTGGGTAGCTGAAGCAGATGTCCGGCAGCACCAAGTCAATATACACTCCGTTGCTGGCGTGGGCCAATTCGTCGAGCTGCCGAGAATGGGTTCCATTGGCTAACCCCTGGGCCTACGGGCTGGGAGGCTTGTCGCCTTTGGGAAGAGTCTCGTAGTTGTCATCGCCGATGCACCAGATGAACGACTGCAGATCGATGTAGTCCCGAGGTTTGAGACGAGCGAGTTCGCGAAACAGGATACGGCAGAGCTCGAGGAGTTGGCTGTACGTGGTCCAGTTCGGGTGCGGGTCGTAGTTGAGATCGAAGGCGCAGCGACGCGCAGCCTGGCGTGTGACCTGAGGCTTCAGGAACATGTGCTGGGTGGGGTCGAAGAGGAAGGGAAGAATGGTCTGGACCGGCCACTTGAGGACGGGCGCCTGCTTCTGAGGCAGGGCGGAAAGGGCCTCGGTGAACTTGGGGAAGCGAGTCTCGTAGGATATAGACCCGTGGAGAAGCTCGAAGAGGGCGAGGGCAAACCGCCGTTGGTCTTCAGCGCTCTTGAGTCCGTCACGGATGGCCATCTGCTCCTGGGGGAAGAGCAGATTGACTCGCTGGATTACCTGCAGGGCCCGGGTCGCGACTTGGTCGTAATCTTGTCGGAGGATGAGATCGTTGAGTGCATCTCGTGACAAGAGGCGAATCGCCTCGTGGTGCGCACGCTCCTTGTAGCCGCGTTCCTCCTTGTCGAAACTCGTTCCATGGAATCCCTCAGGGAAGAGACGCAGGAACCGGTCGATGCCCTGCTCAAGGGTTATGTATGTGTCGCCCTCGGTAAGGCTATCTCCGACAAGCGGAGGCAGGTGGTCGAGGCGAGGATGCGAGACGGCTCCCGCAGACTCCAGGCCAGCCGTCTTCAGCTCCAAGGATATTGGATTTTTCGTGAGTTCATTGTGCGATCCACCTTCGGCAAAGAACACGAGGGCGGTGTCGCCCTCGAGGCTGAGGATCTTCCCCGGTCCCCAGGCTGGTCTCTTCGGATGACGCACGATCGAGCCAACCTCGAGCGCCATGCTTTCTTCCTCCTGTCGCCTTACCGGAGCCAGGAGCGGCAGGGGGACAACAACCGTTCCCAGAGGGCGGTGGCGTCCCACTCAACATGAGATGCTCTCGTGCGCGTGGCCAATGTGCGGAAGCGCAGGCCAAGCGCGACATCGACCCAGAAGGTGTCCAGTTCGGGAAGAGCCTGCACAGCTAGCCCGAGCGCCTGGAGCGTCGTGGCACCTGCGACTGGTCGGAGCAAGTCGGCCCGATATGCGGCGTCCGAGGGGCCGAGAGCACCCGAGGAGTAATCAAATGCGACTATGTCCCGCGGAAATTTTGCAGAGTGGGCGTCGATTGCATCTCCGGGACCCGCTGGTACGGGGACGTGGGAGGCATCGACGGTAACGATAAGCGGCTGCCGGGTGCTGGCCTCGATCTGTCGCGCCACGTTGTCGAACTCCCCGGACGTCAGGGCGTCCAGGAAGGAGGGCCAGATCCAGCCGCCCCCCATGCGTCCCGGCCCATCCATGATGTATCGTCGGCCTCTCCTGCTCTCCCCGTAGATCGCGGCGCCGTGGCGGCCGATGCCTTTCTCCATGTACAGGCCGACGAAAAGATCTTGCGGCCGCAGAAGATCGCGCGTGAAGATCACCTTGCCGTATCGGTAACCGGGGTTCTCACTTGTCGGGGACAACCACCATGGCGCCTCGGGCTTCAGGGGCTGGTATGGCAGCAGGTGTAGGTCCATGCCCCGGCTGTGCGCTTCCTGTCGTACGGCGCTTGCAGCATCGTGAGGTACGGAGACCGGGATCAGGAGTGTCATTGGCTCATGAGGTTCTGATTCCAATGATAAGTGAAATGAGCCTCTTACCGTGCAGAACCTGATGGGTCGAATACTAGGTCGCATTCCGTGGATAGCCACTAGCGGCCGTGTCTTGTTGGGCGAGAGACGGTCAGCTGTGGGATGGCCCGTGACTGGATGCCGTGCTCGGCGGCGCGGCCTGCGGCGTGCACGCTGAGCGGTAGAGCCGTCGCGCTCGCCCCGGCGCACGCCTCGGCCGCGGTCACGCGCGAGGCTGATCATCCCGTAGGGCGGTAGCTTCCACCCGCCAGCAGACGGGCCCGCGGGCCCGCGTGCAGTCCATTACATTCCCGTCCGCAGCACTGTCAATCGTATCGCCCCTTTCGCCTCCCTCAACCCCTCCGGGCTTTGCCCTGCGGGGTCCTCCGCTTCGCTCCGGCCCTGCGGGTGACGGCGGCGAAACCGGCGGGAGGCGACCCGACTGGATCCACGTGGCGCTGTGTCCTCTCGTCGGTCCGTGCGTTCCTCCCACGCGCGCGCCTCCGTGACCGCGCGCGCGCCCTCGCATGGATGTGGGGTCGCCTCCCGCCTGGGGCGCTAGCAGATCAGCGTCTGCGGGCGGGGCTCGCAGGGGGCCGGCGTTGGAGCCGGCTCAACCTTCCAGGGAGGTGCGTCATGGCTGGAGCACAGGGTTTCGTGGCGGTGGTCGGGGCGCGGGTGTTGCCGGAGGCGGCGGCACCCCAGGTGGCAGACACGGTGCGGTGCTTTCTCTCGCGGGGCTGGGGCATCGGGTCGGGCGGCGCACGGGGCGCGGATCACTACGCCCTCAGCGCGGTGCTGGCCGCGGGGCCGTCGGCATGCGCGCGCTCGGCGGTGTTCCTGCCTGGTGCGCTGCCCCAGGGGTCGCAGGCACTCCACGCGTTCGTGGCGCATGGTGGCCGCGTCGTGCCTGGCGCCGGGGCGGGTCGGCGTGCCCTCCTCGCGCGCTCCCGGCGGCTCGCGCGGGAATCGGCTGGCGTGGTCGCGTTCCTCTGGGGTCCGTCGCGGGGCTCGGTGTTCACCGTGCGGGAAGCCGTCCGGGCGGGGAAGCCGGCCGCGGTGGTCCTCGCCGGCGGTGGCGCTTTGCTGCCGGTGTTCACGGGCGGCCGGTGGGCGCCGTGCCGCTTCGGCGCGGTTGACGGGTTCCGGTGGCAACCGGCGCCGTCGGAGCCCGCGCGGCCGTCCTGGCTCGCGCGCGTGTTCCAGGTGCCGGAGGGCGAGCCTATCCACGCGCAGCTCGAGCACATCGCGTCACTCAGCGCCGGCGAGCGGCTGTGGTTCGAGCGCGGCGTCCTCGCCGGCGACACGGTGCTGGTGCCGCACGAGTCGCTGTCCGACACGCCCGCTTTCCTGGCCACACGCCGGCTGATGCGGCGCTTCCGGTGCGGGGTCCGCGACGCCGCGGGACTCGCCGAGCTTTTCCTGGCCCTCGACGCCGGCGCGGACGTGGTCGCCCACTACGAAGACGAGGCGCGGCGCGTCGGCGTCGCGCGCGTCATCGAGGACCTGGTCCACCTGGTCACGCGCCTCGCGCTCGTCGAAGAGACGCCCGAGACCGACGCACTCGAGCACGCCGAGACCCTCGGCGACGGCGTCGAGTGGGTCGACGAGGCCGGGCGGGTTGCACAGGCCGCAGGGCACTCACCGGCCGAGGCTGCCCAGTCCACGGTGCAGTGGCATGCCCTGGGTTCTGTGCACCCCGAGCGGGTGACCTGCCCAGTGTGCAGGGCAGTCTCCGACGCCGATGCCGACTCCGGCGAGCTGCCGACCTGCGCCGGGTGCGGCGCGCGGGGCACCTGGGAAGCGCGGCAGGGTGGCCGCTTCCGCGGCATCGTGGGCGCGATCGGCGCGTGTCCGTCGCTTGAGGAGCTGGCGGCGCTCGGCAAGCGGCTCTACGCGCTCCAGCTCACGCACGATCAGGCTGGCGTGGCGTGGTCACACTACCAGCTGCGCAGGGCCGCGCTTGAGCACGGTGTGACGCTCCGGCAGCCCGCGCGAGCCCTCCTCGCGCAGGTCGAGCGCGCCACGCCGCGCTCGCTCGGGCAGCTCGGCGGGCGACTCTACCGGCTCCAGCACGCCAGCGCCGTGTCCGTGTCCACCACCGAGTGGCGGCGGATCTGGTCGGTCTACCAAGCGCGGCGCGCCCCGGCCCGCGCGTAGGTCAGACCGGCACAGGCGCTCGTCATCGCCGGTGGTGCGCGCGCGACCGATCCATCGGTCGCCGGCGGGGCCTTCGCCGTGCAGGGTGAAGCGCACGGCTCGGCCCCGGTCACGCGCGCGGAACGTAGCGCCCACCCGCGCGCCGCGGCCATCGGCGTGCAAACAACCACGCACGCCTCGGCCGCGATCACACGCACGACGTGCCGCATCCACGGCTTCCCGTTCTTTCCATCCGCGTGCTCGCTTCTTCGGCTCGCTGCGCTCGCCTCGATCTGATCGGGTCTGATGTGGATGGTGACCGACCCAGAAAGGAGGTGAGGCGCATGTACCGCTGGGAGGTGCCGAAGGTGCTCGCACGCCGGCTGGCGCGCGTCCGGGATCGCACGGGCGTGCCGGTTGCCCGCCAGCTCCGCCGCGCCGTCGACGAGTACCTGGACCAGCATGACGCTCCTGCCGCGCTCCGCGCGGCGCGGGCCACACCCATCACCGACACACGAGGAGGAAGCGAACGATGAACTGCGTCAATCACGTGCTCTTGCTCGGGAATCTCACGCGCGACCCGGAACTCCGCTACACGCCCGCGGGCACCGCGGTGTGCCAGGTGGGCGTCGCGCTCAATCGCCGCTGGAAGGACCAGGCGGGCGAGGCGCAGCAGGAGACGACCTTCGTCGAGGTCACCGTCTGGGGCAAGCAGGCCGAGACGGTGTCCGCGTATCTCACCAAGGGCCGCGCCGTCGCAGTCGAGGGCCGGCTCCAGCTAGACACCTGGGAGACGGAGGCGGGCGAGCGGCGCTCGCGGCTCAAGGTGGTGGCCCAGCGCGTGACCTTCCTGTCCTCGGCGCACGGCCAGCCCGCGCCCGCAGGCGAGACCGCGCCGGACTGGGTCACCGAAGAGGCCGAGCGATGATCGCCGCCGGCGCCAGCGTGTCCGCACTCGAGATCATGCGCATGATCCGGAGCGCGCTCAGGGAAGTACGCGACCTCACGACCGCGATCCAGGTCCTCGCCGACCGCGTGGACCGGCTCACGGGCGAGCTCGCCGAGGGCGAGCTCCTGGAGTTGACCAAGCTCGCGGCCCAGGCGCTCCGAGCCCTCGAGACCACTCACAACGGAGGGAGGGTTCCATGAACCGGCAACTGCTGGAGAAGCCGTTCGAGCCCGCGCAGATCCGCCAGCGCAAGGGGCGCAACGGGATGCTCGACTACGTGGAGGGCCACAGCGTCATCCACCGACTCAACGAGGCGCTCGACGGCGCGTGGTCGTTCGAGATCATGCAGCACGAGATCCGTGAGGACGAGGTGCTCGTGCTCGCCAAGCTCACCGCCGAGGGCATCACCAAGATGAACTTCGGCGTGAGCCAGGTGACGCGCGAGCGGGACTCGGGCGCGCTCGTCTCGCTCGGCGACGACCTCAAGGCTGCCGCCACGGACTCGCTCAAGAAGTGCGCGACGTTCTTCGGCGTGGGGCTGCACCTCTACGCGGAGAAGCCGCTCGCCGGTCGCTCGCCCGTCGCGCGCAGCGTGCCGGCGCCGCCCACGCCCATGTCGGCGCCGAGGCCACCGGCCAAGGCCCCGGTCAACGGCACGCGCCCGGGCAACGGCGGCCAGCCCCGCAACAGCCGCCCGACCAACGGCCACGCCAGCGGCAGCATCACGCCCCGCCAGCTCGACGCGATCTGGAAGGTGGGCCAGGCCAAGGGCCTCGACCCGAACGCCGTCGAGCACATGAGCCTGCGCGTGTTCAACCGCAAGCCCGAGGCCCTCACCCACGAGGAGGGGGCCGCGCTCATCAAGGAGCTGTCAAACCTCAAGCGCCGCGTGGCCTGATGGCCGGCGGCATCACGCACGGGCAGGGGAGGGGGCGCACGCTCTCTCCCCTGTCGTGTTTTCAAAGGAGAGATCGCCATGGTGCCACCCGAGATGCGCAAGCAGCCGCATGTCTCGTTCACGCAAATCGATCAGTACCTCCGCTGCCCGCTCAAGTACAAGTTCACGTACGTGGACCGCCTGGAGCCCGAGTTCGTGCCGGCGGCGCTGGCCTTCGGCTCCGGGATCCACGGGGCCGCGGCCTTCCTCTTCCGCGGCACGGCCGATGGCGCGCCGCCGAGCCTCGCCGACGTCCAGGCGTTCTTCGAAGCGTACTGGCAGCTCGAGACCGGCAACCGGCCGATCCGCTTCGGCGAGAAGGACACGAAGGAGAGCCTGCTCGACCTGGCCGGCCGGATGCTCGCGGTGCTCCACCGGA
>Ga0326597_10006978_pt1 | contig 15401 bp, 10 predicted proteins | sample RVTome_12_FD_203789 | JGI IMG/M metagenome (GOLD analysis project Ga0326597, IMG submission 203789) | Soil microbial communities from uranium-contaminated site in the Upper Colorado River Basin, Wyoming, United States - RVT100D185 | ecosystem: Environmental > Terrestrial > Soil > Contaminated >...
GGAGGGACTGGTGGTGATCGATGAGCCCGAGCTGATCCTGAAGTGCATGAACAAGGTCTACTTCACCGAGTTGATGCAGAAGAACCGCCTGCCGATTCCGCACACCGTGATCGTCGATCGCACGAACGCCTCCGAGGTCGAAAGGACGATTCCGTATCCCTGCGTGCTGAAGCAGCCGGACAGCGCCTTCTCGGCCGGCGTGGTCAAGGCCGAGAACCCGCCCGAGTTTCGCGAGCGCATCGACCGGCTGCTCGAGAAGTCGTCGCTGGTGGTCGTCCAGGAGTACCGGCCGACGCCGTTCGACTGGCGCATCGGCGTGCTGGACGGGCAGCCGCTGTATGCCTGCCGCTACTACATGGCCCGGCACCACTGGCAGATCATCGAACGCGACGGCGTCAGCGGCAAGAAGTACGAGGGTAGTTGGGATACGCTTCCAGTGGAGCAGGCGCCCACCCAGGTGGTCAAGACCGCGGTGCGCGCGGCCACGCTGTACGGCGATTCGCTGTTCGGCGTCGACCTCAAGGAGGACTCCAAGGGAGTCTTCCTGATCGAGGTCAACGAGAACCCGAGCATCGACGCCGGCGTCGAGGACCAGGTGTTGAAGGACGAGCTCTACCTGCGCGTCATGCGCTACTTCATGAGCCGCATCGAGCAGCGCAAGCGCTCGGGGGCCTTCGCATGACCGAGGACGGGGAGCCGCTGCGGCTGTTTCAGGCCTACGGCGTCGAAATCGAGTACATGCTGGTCGACCGCGAGACGCTGGCCGTCCGGCCGCTTTCGGACGAACTGCTGAAGGCGGTCATCGGCGAGTACGCCTGCGACTACGAGGACGGGCCGGTGGCCTGGTCGAACGAACTGGCGCTGCACCTGATCGAGCTCAAGACGAACGGGCCGACCGGATCGCTTTCCGGCTGGGCCGCGAGATTCGACCGCGACGTTCGGCGGATCAACGCGCTGCTCGAGAAATGGGGCGCCGTGCTGCTGCCCGGCGGCATGCACCCGAGCATGGACCCCCGGACCGAGACCCGGCTCTGGCCGCACGAGTACTCCGAGGTCTACAACCGCTTCCACCGCATCTTCGACTGCCATCGCCACGGCTGGGCCAACCTGCAGAGCGTGCATCTGAACCTGCCGTTTCGCGGCGATCTCGAATTCGGCCGCCTGCATGCCGCCTGCCGCGCGGTGCTGCCGGTCCTGCCGGCGATCGCGGCCAGCTCGCCCGCCATGGACGGTCGGGCGACCGGCCGGATGGACAACCGGCTGCATGTCTACTGCACCCATCAGGCCAGGATCCAGTCGGCCATGGGCTCCGTGATTCCGGAGCCGGTCTTCACCCGAAGGCAGTATGAAGAGCGGATCCTCGAGCCGATGTACCGCGAGATCGCCCCGAACGATCCGGAGGGCATCCTCCAGCACGAGTTCCTGAACGCGCGCGGGGCCATCGCGCGGTTCGAGCGCAGCGCGATCGAGATCCGCTTGATGGACGTGCAGGAGCATCCCGGCGCCGACCTGGCGCTGGCGCTCCTGGCCACGGGGCTCGTGCGGGCCCTCGCGGAGGAACGCTGGTGTCCGATCGAGCAGGTGTCGGCGCTCGACACCTTGCGGCTTCGCCGGCTGCTGGATCGGACCATCGCCGATGCCGACCGCGCGGAGCTCGATGATGTCACCTTCCTCTCGGTCTTCGGGCTGAAGCAGCCGCTGCCGGCCGATCAGTTCTGGCGCCATGCGCTGGAAGCCGTTCGACGCGACGACCCGGACTGGAAGGAGCTTTCAGCCTCGCTCGAGCTGATCCTGACCGAGGGTCCGCTGGCCCGCCGCCTCTCGACCGCCTACGGGCCCGATCCCTCACGCGAGCGGATCGAGGCGGTCCATCGAGAACTCATCGGCTGCCTGGGCGACGCCCGGCCGTTCCATGCCGGCTGAAAACCGGCCTGCCGTGGTGGTGAGCTGCGAGCACGGCGGGCACCGGGTACCGGCCCCCTATCGCTCCCTGTTCGAGGGCGCCGAGGACGTGCTCTCGAGCCATCGTGGATTCGACGCTGGCGCGCTGGAAATGGCCACGTGTCTGTCCAAGGCGCTCGAGGCGCCGCTCTTGGCCTCGACCGTCACCCGCCTGCTGGTCGATCTCAACCGGAGCGAGTCGCATCCCAGGGTCTTCTCCGAATGGACCCGCCGCCTCTCGAGGGAGGAGCGCGAGCGCCTGATCGAAACCTGGCACCGGCCCCACCGGGAAGCGGTCCGCGCCGCCGTCGCCGCGCGCATGCGGACTCACCGGCCGGTGGTCCACGTGGCCTCGCACTCGTTCGTGCCCGTCCTCGACGGCGCGGTGCGCGAGCTCGACGTGGGGCTGCTCTACGACCCGGCCCGCTCGCTCGAGCGAACGCTGGCCGCGGACTGGCGCCGGGCCCTCCGCGATCGGGAGCCCACGCTGCGAGTCCGCTTCAATCGCCCCTACCGCGGAACGTCCGACGGACTGACCCGCTGGCTGCGACCGAGCTTCCCCGACCCGCGCTACGCCGGCATCGAGCTGGAAGTGAATCAGGCGCTGCTCGAGCAACCACGGGATGACTTCCCTGGGCTTCGTTCCCTGCTCGCCGAGGCCCTGGCCCAGAGCCTGCGGCGACTGTGACAGATCGAACCTGGCAGATCTGCCAGGTTGCTGTCAGGCCTTTTCGGCGTCCAGGCGGAGCAGGTGGTCGAGGGAGAAGGGGCCGGAGCCGCGCCAGATCAAGAGGACCAGCGCGAACAGGACGAAGGCGGCGAACTGGGAGGCGACGTTGGCGCCGAGCAGGCTGCCGTCGGCGCCCACCATCGTGACCACCAGTGCCCCCGCCAGGATGATGGTATTCGCGGCCGCGGCCACGCGGGTGACGAAGCCGAGCGCCAGGCAGGCGCCGCCGATCACGTGGGCGAAGACGACCGACCAGGCGATCAGCGTTTGCCCCTGCCCGAGCGTTTCCCCGACTCCCAGCGTGCCTTCCAGCTCGGACATGTTGGTGATGAAGTAAATCCCCTTGATGACCAGCGCCAGACCGAGATAGATCCGGAGCGCGTCCATCGGACGGATGTGCCGGATGCCCGGGATCAGCTCGTGCCAGGGCGTGGTCCCGGCCGCGGCGGCGCGGCGCTCGGACATCGCCGCGGCCTGCTCCCTGGCCGCAGCCTGCTCCTCCGCCTCGCCGAAGCGCACGAAGAAAGCCGAGAACGCGCAGAGCGTGACCAGGCCGCCCAGGATCAGCAGCGCCTGCGGATAGGTCAGGGCCTCGGATCGAAACAGGAAACCGGCCGCCACCGCGCCCACGTTGCCGCCCGCGCCGACGATGCCCGCCACCGATCCGAGCGCCTTCTTGTTGATGAACGGCACCACCGAGTAGGTGGCGCCCTCGGACATCTGCACGAACAGGCTGAAGATGATCATGATCGGGATCGCCAGGTGGATCACGCGCATCTGCGAGAAGAAGATCAGCGCGACGCCTTCCACCAGGAGGGCGATGAACAGCCAGCGCACCCGGCCATTGAGTCCCGAATGCTGCACGAACTTGTCGCTGATGAAGCCGCCCAACGTGCGGGCGAAGATGTTCATCAGGCCGAACAGCCCGGCCACCAGCCCGGCGGTCTTCATCCCCAGGCCGAAGTAGTCCTGGTAGTAGAGCGCGGCGATGTTGTTGATGGTCAGTTCGATGCCGAAGCAGGCGGCGTAGATCACGAACAGCGCCCAGACGCGCTTGTCTTTCGCGGCCAGCAGGAAGCTGCCCTTGCCGTTTTTCACCGAAATGTGCTCGCCCTTCGCGCGCAGCTCCTTGAAGTTGCCGTCGGGCAGATCGGTGGTGAAGCAGTAGTAGGCGATGCCGGTGAGCAGGCAGACCGCGCCGGCCACGACCATGCTGCCGCGCCAGCTCACCTCATTGGTGTAACCGAGCGCGACGAAGCCGCCGAAGATCAGCGGCATGATCATCTGGGTCACGCCGCCGCCCAGGTTCCCCCAGCCCGCCGAGGTGGCATTGGCGGTGCCTACGCAGTTGGGCGCGAACATCACCGAGGTGTGGTACTGGGTGATCACGAACGACGCGCCGATCACGCCGATGCCCAGCCGGAAGAGCAGGAAGCTCGTGTACCCTTCCGCGAATCCGATCGCCATCACCGGAATCGAGCCGATCATCAGCAGGCCGGTGTAGCACAGCCGCGGACCGATCCGATCGCACAGCCAGCCGATCAGGATGCGCGCCAGGATCGTGATCGCCACCGAGGCGATCATCGTGTTGCCGATCTGTTCCTTGGTGAGCCCCAGTTCCTCCCGGACCACCCCCATCAGCGGGGCGATGCCGAACCAGGCGAAGAAGCACAGGAAGAAGGCGAACCACGACATGTGGAAGGCCCGCATCGGACGGGTCTTCAGGCTGAACAGTTTGATCGAGGTCGCCTTGTTCCGGATCTCCATCCGCGCTCCTCCTGGCCGGGGCCTTTCCCAGTGCGCCGTTCAGGGATTCTTCACGTAGGCGTTGGGCCGCAGGTAGAACCACCAGTTCAGGACCAGGCAGGCGAAGTAGAACACCGCGAAGCCGTAGAGCGCGTACTCCGGCGTCACGTTCTTGATCTGTTCCCCGAACACCTTGGGAATGATGAACGCGCCGTAGGCCGCCACCGCGGAGGTCCAGCCCAGGACCGGGCCGGCCTGCTCTTCGTTGAACACCACCGCGATGGTCCGGAAGGTCGAGCCGTTGCCGACCCCGGTGGCGGTGAACAGGACGATGAACAGCGCGAAGAACGGCCAGAAGTACTCTTCCGGCGTGGCTGAGGCGTAGGCCCGGGTCATGTAGTAGGCCACGCCCAGGGCCGAGGCGATCATCACGATCGAGACGATCTGGGTGACCTTGGCGCCGCCGACCCGGTCCGCGATCATGCCCCCCACCGGACGGACCAGGGCGCCGATGAAGGGGCCCATCCAGGCGAACATCAGCGCGCTGGGACCGTTCGGGTTGATCGTGTCGTGGGTCAACACGCCGTCTGCGCCGGCCAGGTGCTGAAAGCCGAAGATCACCTTGATCGCCAGCGGAAAGGCGGCCGAGAAGCCGATGAACGAGCCGAAGGTCATGGTGTAGATGACCGTCATGGCCCAGGTGTGCTGGTTGTTGAAGATCTTGTACTGGCGCTTCAACTTGGCCTTGAGATCGCCCCAACTGAGCACCCGCATCAAGACCACGGTCCCGGCGATCACCAGGGGCAGCACGATCCACTTGGAGAGCAGTCCCAAACCGGTCGGCTCGGGCAGCAGCAGGTAGAGCCCGATCGCGGCCGTCGCGAAGCCGATCGCCAGCAGGAACGAGATCTTGGCGAAGGCGCTGAACGGGCCGCCCAGCCCCGGCGAGACGGTTTCGGTGCGGATGTTGTTCATGCCGAACCAGCCGGCGAACGCCAGCGGGATCAGGAGCACCAGCCAGATGTAGCCGGCGTTGTGCAGGTAGGTCGGCGTGCCGGCCTCGATCTTCCCGATCAGCGTGCCGCTCGAGTTCTGCAGGATCATCGACTCGCCGCCGAACAGGCCGACGGTCATCACCAGCGGCACCAGGATCTGCATGGTGGTGACGCCGAAGTTGCCGAGTCCCGCGTTCAGTCCCAGCGAAGCGCCCTGCACCCGCTTCGGAAAGAAGAAGCTGATGTTCGACATGGAGGAGGCGAAGTTGCCGCCGCCGAATCCGCAGAGCAGCGCCAAGAGCTGGAACACCCAGAGCGGCGTCTCGCGATCCTGAAGCGCAAGGCCGGTGCCGAGCGCCGGCAGCATCAGCAGCGCGGTGGTGAAGAAGATCGTGTTGCGCCCGCCCGCGAAGCGGATGAAGAAGGTGCTCGGAATCCGCAGGGTGGCGCCCGACAGCCCGGCGATCGCGGTCAGGGTGAACAAGTCGGCCTGGCTGAAGGCGAAGCCCAGGTTGAGCATCTGGACCGTGATGATGCTCCAGTAGCCCCAGACCGCGAAGCCGCACAGCAGGCTCGGGATCGAGATCCACAGGTTGCGTTTCGCGATCCGCTTGCCGGTGCGCTCCCAGAACTCCTCGTTCTCGACGTCCCAGTGATCAATGTTGGTCGACGTTGCCGCCGGCTTCGCGGGCGTCGCGGTGGGTGTGGAGGTGGTCATCAGTTGTTGCGGGGCCGCGTCGGGCTCCAGGGGGTGTTCGGATTGCGGATGTGCCTGCGGTTCCAGTTCCAGATCACCTGCTGATAGGGCCGCGCGATGTAATGCAGCGGTGCCACCATGAAATGCACCAGGCGGGTGAATGGGATCATCAAGAGGATCACGAACGCGCCGGCGATGTGCAGTTTGATCACCCAGGGCAGCGCCATGACCGCGCTCGGCTCAGGAGTCAGGCGGACCAGCGACCAGAGGTACGGCGACAGGTCCACTGCAAACCAGGACGAGCCCCAGCGGTAGCCGAGCGCCACCCAGCAGCCGAGCACGACCTGGGCCAGCAGCAGCAGCTCGATGCCGACGTCCATCTTGGAAGTCACCGCCCGGATGCGGGGCTTCGAGAAGCGCCGGAAGAGCAGCGAGAGCAGGCCGACCAGCACGCTGAGCCCGAACGTGAAGGCCGCCGCCTCGAGCACCACGAGCCGGATCGGGTCGCCGTTCCAGGCCAGCAGCGCCCCCGGGATCAGGAAGGCGACCAGATGCCCCAGGAACAGCACCAGCAATCCCAGATGGAACGGGATGGCACCCCAGAAGAGCTGGCGGCCCTCCAGGAACTGCGACGAGAGCGACGAGACCTTGAAGCCCGTCTGCCGGTAGCGGTAGACCACGCCCACGACGAACACGACGACCGCGAGGTACGGGAGGCCGATGAATAGGAAACTGTCCAGCATGATCAGATGCTCCTCATGCGCTGGCCGGCCGGCCGCTCGCCGGCACCCTGGTTCTCGATGGTGAGTTCTTGATTGATGGAGCTCAGGAAGTCCCGGCTCTGCTCGGGAACCTCGCGCTCGCAAAGCGCGAAGTCCTGCTTCAGCACGCAGAGCAACGCCCGCAAGGCGTGCACATACAGCGCCTGTCGATCGGGCGGCGAATCGATCAAGGTCTTGTAATGCTTGCGGTAGAGCCGGTCGCGCTGCTCGAAGCGCTCGGGCGTGAATTCGCCGATCATCTTCTCGAGCACCGGATGCAGGATCTCTCGAGCGAACTCGGCGGCCAGTTCCCGATCCTGCCAGCAGGCCATCAGCCGCAGCACGTTGGGCAGGTAGTCGGGCAGCTCGCTGCCGCAATCGATTCCGGCCTCGCGCAGCTCCCGGCGCAGGTTGACCAGAAGTTCACCGCGCTTGTAGTCGTCGCCGAACATGGTGTAGCCGACGTCCAGCGTGGTCGTCGACTGGACGTCGAACGAGCGGGTGAACAGCTCGCGGGCCTGGTCCAGGTCCGGGTCCGCGAGCGATTCGTCCGCTGACAGCGAGGGCGGCAGCCCGTCCGCGAAGCGGCGCAGGTTCGAAAGCGCCTCCCCGTAGTCCGGACCGAGGCTTTCCGCGATCTTCTCGACCTGGACGGGAAACTCCCTTTCCGGGTACTCGAACAGGCTCGCGAACAGCCGGTAGTGCGCATGGTCTTCCATCTCACGAGCCCCGCTTGGCCGAGTCGCCCTTGAAGCCGAAACCAGTGCTGCCCCGGTTGTCGCCGGTGAACTCGAGCATCTCGATGGCCTGCTCGCGGTGGGCGGCCGGCACCACGAAGCGGTCGTCGAACTTGGCCAGCGAGGTCAGGTAGTAGATCTTCTCGGCCTTGGCGGCGGTCAAACCGGTCTCGCGCAGCGCCGTCGCGGCACGCTCCTCGGAGATGTCGCCGACCGTCTTGTGCCGGCGATAGATCCGGACCGCCATCAGCTTCTTGAGCCGCTCGGCCACCTGCCCGGTGTTGCCGGCGCTGAACAGGCTGGCCAGATACTTCAGCGGCATGCGGGATTGCTCGATCGTGCCCCACAGCTCGTCGGTGCTGGTGTCGTACAGCCAGCGATCCGGCCAGTTCTTGGCGGTCGGATTCAGCTTGTTGGCCTGGGTGGTGTTGTCCACGGTCTTGACCGAGGCCATCACCGGCAGCATCGGCGGCACGTAGAACAGCATCGGCAGCGTGCGGAACTCGGGGTGCAGCGGCAACGCCAGATCCCACTCCTTGACGAAGGCGTAGGTCGGCGAATTCTGCGCCGCGTGCAGCGTCGAGTCGGCGATGCCGTTGGCCTTGGCCGAGGCGATCACTTCCGGATCGTGCGGATCCATGATCAGGTCGAGCTGCCGCGCGACCAGGCTCTCCTCGTCCGCCGAGGCGACGTCGTGAATCCGATCGGCGTCATACAGCATGACGCCCAGGTAGCGGATGCGACCCACGCAGGAGTGCATGCAGGCCGGAGCGTAACCGGCCTCGATGCGCGGATAGCACAGGATGCACTTCTCCGACTTGCCGGCGTGCCAGTTGTAATACGACTTCTTGTATGGACAGGCGGTCACGCACATGCGCCAGGCCCGGCAGACGTCCTGGTTGATCAGCACCACGCCGTCCTCGCCGCGCTTGTAGATCGCGCCCGAGGGGCACGAGGCGACGCAGGCCGGATTCAGGCAGTGGTTGCAGATCCGCGGCAGATAGAAGAAGGCCAGCCGCTCGAGCTGGAACATCGCCGCGCGCTCGGCCGGGGTGAGCGCCTCGAGATTCGGGTCGTTGCGGGCGTAGTCCGGCGAACCGCTCAGGTCGTCGTCCCAGTTGGGACCGGCCTGGATGTCCATCGGCTTGCCGGTGATCATCGAGATCGGGCGCGCCGTGGGCTGGTCGTCGCCGGCCGGCGCCTCGATCAGATCGAGGTAGCGGTAGGTGAACGGCTCGTAGTAGTCGTCGATCAACGGCATGTTCGGGTTGTGGAAGATGTTCAGCAGGCCCTTGGCCTTGCCGGCACCCTTCAACTCGATTTCAGGACCGTTGCGCTGCCAGCCGCCCTGGTAGATGCCCTGGTCCTCCCACTTGCTGGGATAGCCGGTGCCGGGCTTGGTCTCGACGTTGTTCCACCACTGGTACTCGGCGCCCTTGCGGTCGGTCCAGATGTTCTTGCACGCGATCGAGCACGTGTGGCAACCAATGCATTTGTCGAGGTGAAACACCATCGAGATCTGGGATCGAATGTCCATTTCAGGCCTCCTGCTCGGGGTGCGTGGTCGCGTTCATCAGAACACCACCTTGTCCATGCGCTTGACGACGACGTGGGTGTCCCGGTTCGGAGCGATCGGACCCCAGTAATTGAAGTGGTAGGCGAACTGCCCGTAGCCGCCGCTCAGGTAATTGGGCTTCAGGTGGATGCGCGTGAAGCTGTTGTGGCCGCCGGCGCGCTTGTTGCCGCGGATCTGCGACTTGGGAATGCCCACCGTACGCTCGGGCACGTGGTAGACGATGCAGACGCCCTTTGGAATCCGCGCGCTGACGCTGGCCCGGGTGCAGTAGACGCCGTGGTCGTTGTAGACCTCGCACCAGTCGTTGTCCTGGATGCCCAGCGCCTCGGCATCCTGCTCGTTGAGCCAGACCGGCTCGCAACCGCGCGAGAGCGTCAGCATCCGGTGGTTCTCCATGTACGTGGAGTGGATGTGCCACTTGCCGTGCGGGGTCAGGCAGTTCAGGATCCGGGCGCCGCCGGCCTTCACGGTCTCGCGCAGGTCCCCGTACGCTTCCGGTCGGGGCGAAGGCTTGTAGGTCGGCAGGTTCTCGCCGTAGGCCAGGTACAGCTCGTGATCGAGATAGAAGTGCTGGCGGCCGGTCAGCGTGCGCCAGGGCACCAGCTTCTCCACGTTGTAGGTGTAGGGCGCATACGCCCGTCCATTGGTCATGATGCCCGACCACAAGGGCGAGGTGTTGTAACGCCGCGGTTGAGCCTGCAGGTCGGCGTAGGTGATGCGCACGTCGGCGCTGCCGTGCCCCAGGTCGGCCAGCTCGAGGCCGGTCTTCCGCTCCATGTACTCGTAGGCCCGGACGTTCAGCTTGCCGTTGGTCAGGCTCGAGAGGTGCAGCACCGCGTTGGCCGCCCATTCGTCCTCGCGCAAGGACGGCAGTTCCTCGCCGTCGAAGTTCGTCTTCGGGAAGTGGCGCGACTCGATCATCTCCTCGTAGGCGTCCGCGCACTCGTAGTGGTTGCCGTGGGCGCCCAGTCCGGACTGTTTGAGGCGGGTCCCCAGCGTGACGTACTTGTCGTAGAGCCGCGTGTAGTCCCGTTCGACCACGGTCAGCTTGTGGGTGCTCTGGCCGGGCACCGCCTCGCATTCGCCCAGGTACCAGTCCTTGATCGTCGACTGGGCGATCTCGCCGGGCGAGTCGTGGCCGAGCGGAGTGGCGACCACGTCCTTCTTGAGCCCGGGGAAGTAGGTCCGGGCGGCCTCGCTGGTGGCCTTGGCCAGCTCGCGGAAGATGGCCCAGTCGCTCTTCGACTCCCAGACCGGCGGGATCGCCTTGGAGAGCGGGTGGATGAACGAATGCAGGTCGGTGCTGTTGAGGTCGGCCTTCTCGTACCAGGAGGCCGCCGGCAGCACGATGTCCGAATACAGCGCCGACGAGTCCATCCGGAAGTTCAGGTCGACGATCAGGTCCATCTTGCCGACCGGCGCCACCTCGTGCCAGACGACCTCGGCGGGGTGTTCGTCGGAGTCCTTGGCGATCCGGTTGGAATGGGTCCCGAGGTAGTGCTTCAGGCAGTACTCATGCCCCTTCATGCTGCCCATGATCGCGTTGCCGCGCCAGATGTACCAGACGCGCGGGAAGTTCTCCGGCGCGTCCGGGTCGCTGACCGAGTACTTCAGGTCCTTCTTGACCAGCCGATCGAGCACGTGGCGGGTGATCTCGGCGTCCGTCTTGGCCCCCTGGTCCTCGGCCTGCTTGGTGACCTCGAGCGTGTTCTCGTTGAACTGCGGATAGAACGGCATCCAGCCCATGCGCACCGACTTGAAAATCGTGTCGGCGGTGTGCTTGCGGGTCAGTTCGTTGTCGGGCACCGTGTTGTAGCGCGAGAACTGGCCGTCGTAGCGGTACTGGCAGGTGTTGATGTAGTGCCAGAGCGGCGCCTGCTGCAGGCGGATGGCGTTGTTCCAGTCCTGGCCGAAGGCGATCGAGCTCCAGGAGTCCATCGGCGCCAGCTTCTCCTGGCCCACGTAGTGGTTCATGCCGCCGCCGTTCTTGCCCACGCAGCCGGTCAGCATCAGCGCCATGGCGCCGGCCCGGTACATCAGATTGGCGTGGTACCAGTGGTTGATGCCCGCGCCGATGATGATCATGCACTTGCCGCCAGTGGCCAGGGCGGTGTTGGCCCATTCCCTGGCGAACTGGATGACGGTCTTGGAGTCGACGCCGGTGAACAGCTCCTGCCAGGCCGGAGTATAGGCCGCGTCCTTCTCGTCGTAGCGCACCGGGTATTCGCCGTCGAGCCCGCGGCCGACGCCGAACTGGGCCATGATCAGGTCGTAGATCGTGGTCACGGTCGCGCTGCCGCTCTTCGTCTTGACCGTCATGGTCGGCACGCCGCGCAGCGCGGTCCGGTCCAGTCCGAACTCCTTGAACTGGGTCTGGGTGACCTGCTTCGAACGTCCGAGCAGGGTCAACACCGGGTCGTACGGTTGATCGTCGACCACGCTCTCGAGCTTCATGTTCCAGTTGCCCGGCTTGTCATCCCAGCGCGAGCCGGAGCTGCCCTTGGGCACCACGAACTTGCCGGACTGCTCGTCGATGTTGACGAACTTCCAGTCGCCGTTGGTGACGCCTTCGAACTCGGCCAGTTCTGAGGCGCGCAGGAGCCGGCCCGGCTTGAAGCCGTCGCCGTCCTTCTCGAGCTTCACCAGGTAGGGGCTGTCGGTGTACTGCTTGACGTAGTCGAGGAAGAACGGGATCCGCTTCTCGTGGTGGAACTCCTTCAGGATCACGTGCGTGGCGGCCATCCAGAAGGCGCCGTCCGAGCCGGCATGCAGCGGCACCCACTGGTCCGCGTACTTGCAGACCTGGCTGAAATCGGGTGAGAACACCACCGCCTTGGTGCCGTTGTGCCGCGACTCGGCGAAGAAGTGGCAGTCCGGGGTGCGCGTCATGTTCAGGCACGCGCCCATGTCGGCGATCATCTTGGCGTTGTACCAGTCGGCGCTCTCGCACACGTCGGTCTGCTCGCCCCAGATCTCCGGGAAGGCGGTCGGCAGGTCGCAGTACCAGTCATAGAAGCTCAGGTTCACGCCGCCGAAGAGCTGCAGGAAGCGCGCGCCCGCGGCGTAGCTCAGCATCGACATGGCCGGAATCGGCGAGAAACCGATCACGCGGTCGGGACCGTGGGTCCTTGCGGTGTGGATGTTGGCCACCGCCATGATCTCGAGGACTTCGTCCCAGCTCGCCCGCCGGAAACCGCCCTTGCCGCGCGCGGTCTGGTAGCCGCGGCGCGCCTGCTCGTCGCGCTGCAGCGACTCCCAGGCCTTCATCGCGTCGCCGGTCTCGCGCTTGCGGGCCCGGAAGGCGTCCAGCAGCGCGCCGCGGATCAGCGGGTACTTGATGCGCAGCGGGCTGTAGAGGTACCAGGAGAAGGAGATGCCGCGCTGGCAGCCGCGGGGTTCATACGGCGGCAGCGAGTCCTCCAGCAGCGGGTAGTCGAGCTGCTGGGTCTCCCAGGTCACGATCCCGTCCTTGACGTGGATCTGCCAGGAGCAGCCGCCGGTGCAGTTCACTCCGTGCGTGCTGCGCACGATGCGGTCGTGCTGAAAGCGGTTGCGATAGAACTCTTCCCACTTGCGAGTCTGCGGGGAGATGATGTCTTTGATCCAACCCATGTCCGTTTCCGTTTCTTGTCTAGCTCGACTTGACCTGTCGCTCGTAGATCGCGTGATGCACCGGCCGGCGCTTGCGCTTGCGCCAGAAGATCGAATAGAAGACCAGCAGGAGCATTGTTCCCGTGCCGCCGGAGAAGGCCAGCTTGACGCCGGTATCGCGGGGCATGTGCGTCTTCTGCCTCTGGTCGACCTGCTCCAGGAACCCGACCACCGCGTTGATCTCCGCCTCGGTCAGCGGCTCGTTGGCGAAGGCCTTCTGCATCACCGGGAACGGCGGGCTGCCGACGATCGCCCGGACTCCCGGACCGCCCAGGCGGGTGAAGACGGTGGTCAACTCCTTGGCGAGCACGCCGCCGCCGATGATCAGATCCTCGGTGACGTCGTGGCAGACGATGCAGGCGGGGCCGCCGTTCTCGAAGTGCAGCTCGCCCTGGAACAGCTTGCGTCCCTGTTCGATCTGGTCCGCCGTGGCCGGGCCGGCCGGAGTGGCGGGTGCCGCCTGCGCGGTCGAGCCGCCGGGACCCACGGCGCCGGCGGTCTTGATGTAATCGAGGATCGCGATGATCTCGGCATCGCTGATCAGAGGCGGCGGCATGGGCACCTTCCCGTGCTCGTTGAACAGCGCCACGGCCACCGGGTCGCCCGAGTTCACCACCTTCTGGGAGTCCCGGATGAAGGGCAGCAGCCACTCGCGCTCGCGGCGCTCGTTGACGCCCTGCAGGTCGGGGCCCACCAGGCGGCCCATCCCGATCGTGTGGCAGATCCCGCACTTGATCGCAAAGAGCTCCTCCGTCGTTCCCGCCCTGGCCAGGCCGCCGGCCAGCAGAACCCCGAGGAAGGTGAAAGCGGCGTTTCTGACGATCATGCTCATGCTCACCTCGCTGAATCACAAGAGGACCAAAGGCGTCCAACCAGATCTTGATATCAGCAAATCCGGGAGCGCGAGTCGTGTCGGGGAATTCGTGATTCCGCCGTGGCCATTAAACGACGCGAACACCTATCGGCGTTCAAGGTGATGAAATGAACCGGGTCTGTTTCATCACGTTGGTCAGTCGATCACACCGTTTTCGATCGCGAAGCGGATCAGCTCGGCGGTGGAGGAGAGGTTCAGCTTCTCCATGATCCGGCCGCGGTAGGTCGAGGCGGTGCTGACGCTGATGTGCTGGAGCGCCGCGGCCTCTTTGAGGCCCTTGCCCTCGGCCAGGATCCGGAAGAGTTCGAACTCCCGCGGCGAGAGCGCTTCCAAGCCCACGCGGGCCCGCTTCGGTTGGCGCAGGTGGTCCAGAACCTCGTGGGAGAGCGAAGGCGCCAGGTAGAGGCCGCCCTTCCAGACCACATCGATCGCCTGGAGCAGTTCCTTCCCCGCGTCCGACTTGATGGCGAAGCCGTCGGCGCCGGCCTCCAGCACGCGGACCGCGTAATGGAAGCTCTCGTGGACGGTGAGCACCAGGATCCGGGTTCGGGTCCAGTGATTGGCCTGCAGCACCTCGATCACCTTGAGCGCGCCGCCGCCCGGGATGTTGTAGTCGAGCAGCAGCACGTCCGGCACCGCCCGGCGGACTTCCTCGATCGCGGTCTTGCGTTCCCCGGCCTGGCCGACCACCTCGATCCAGCCGCAATCCTCGAGCAGTTGGGAAAGCGCCTCCCGGACCATGGTGTGGTCGTCGACCAGCACCACACGGCAGGCGGCCGCGCCGTCCTTTGGCTGCTCCGTCGATTCACCTGCTGCGGGCATGTTCATCCTCAGCGTCGAGTGCGTCGAGCGGAAGGATCACGCGCACCACCGTAGATTGCCCCGGGGCGGAGCGCAATTCAAAGCGGCCGCCCAGCAGATCGACGCGCTCGCGCATGCCCTGGAGCCCGAAGCCGTTGCCGGGTTCCCGCTCGCTGTCGAAGCCGACGCCGTTGTCGGTGATTTCGAGCAGCAACTCCTCTCCGGTCCGTTCGACGCGCAGCTCGACCTGGGTGGCCCGGGCATGCTTGGCCACGTTGGTGAGCGACTCCTGCACGATCCGGTAGGCCTGCTCGCTGGCCAAGGGCGGCAGCGGTTGCTCGCCGGTCTCCAGTTCGACGCCGACCCGAACTCCGGCCGCCTCCTCGAACTGCGTCACCAGCAACAGGATCGCCTCTTTCAGCCCCAGATCGTCGAGCGCGGCCGGCCGCAGCCGGCTGGCCGTGGCTTGCGCCCAGTGCATCAGACCCTGCACCGCTTCATCCGCCCGGGCGATCAGCTCGTTCTTCTTCTCCGGGCTTTGGGCGCCGGCGGCGCGCTGCAGTTGGAGGTGCACGGCGGTCCCGATCTGGCCCACCTCATCGTGCAGGTCGCGGGCCACGCGCCCTCGTTCGCGCTCCTGCGCGAGCAGGAGCTCGGTCGACAAGGCCCTCATGCGGCGTTCGGAATCGGCCAGCCGCTTGCGGTGCTCGGCACGCAACACCTGCCCCTGCGCGACGTGATAGGAGAGCACGAAGATCAAGAAGACGGCGGCCAGCGCGGCCCACACGTGGCGTCCATAGGCGGCGGTCACCGTGGCACGGATCTCCTCGGTGGAGACGCGCGAGACGACCTTCAACATGCCGCCCTCGGCACGCTCGGGACGCACCGTGTC
>Ga0326597_10006979_pt1 | contig 15400 bp, 10 predicted proteins | sample RVTome_12_FD_203789 | JGI IMG/M metagenome (GOLD analysis project Ga0326597, IMG submission 203789) | Soil microbial communities from uranium-contaminated site in the Upper Colorado River Basin, Wyoming, United States - RVT100D185 | ecosystem: Environmental > Terrestrial > Soil > Contaminated >...
GTTGCTGTCGAACATCCGCGCGAAGACCCCGAACCCGCTGCCATCGGTGCCGCTCTCGTCCTGCCAGACCACCACGAAGTCGCCGTCGGCGTCCATGGCCACCAGCGGATCCCGCTGCATGCCGGTCGAGCTGGAGTTGACCAGCACCGACGGTCCGAGCGCGTTGCCGTTCTGGTCGAACAACCGCGCCATGACCTCCCGGGGTTCGCCGGTGGCGCCGCTGGCGTCGACGTAGGCGCAGACGAACAGGCCGTCGCGGCTGCAGGCGACCGACGGGTCGATCTGCGTCTTGTCGCTCGGCTCGTTGATCAGGAATTCACTCGAGAGCGGCGTCCCGTCCCGGTTGAAGATGCGGCCGATGCAGCCCACCGATCCATCGGTTCCGGCGTCGCCCCAGGCCACGAAGATCCGCCCGTTCGGCATGAACGCCGCGTTCGGCTCGAACTGTGACTTGTCCGTGTGGGTGTTGAGGATCTGTTCGACGCCGTACGGCGTGCCGTCCGCCTGGTAGAACCGGCCGGCGGCGCCCATCTCGTCCCCGTCATTGCCGTGGCGGTCGCTGTAGCAGACCAGGAAGTCGCCCGACACCGGATCCCGGGTCAGATACGTCTCGTCCTGGGTGCCGTTCGTGAGACTCAGATTGATCTGCTGATCGTCGCCGAGCGGAGTGCCATCGCGATCGAACCGGCGCAGGAAAACGTCACCCTGGGCGTAGCTGAGCACGAAGTTGCCTTCATCGTCGCAGTCCACCCAGACGTCGTGTTGATCCCAGACGGTCCGCGTCGTGGCGATGAATTCAGGCCCCAGCGGAGTCACCTGCCCCGCCAGGGCAAAGCTACAAGTCAGCCAGAGAACGTTGGTTGCGATAAGAGACCGCATTCATACCTCCAGTGCTCAGGGCAGGACGTCGCATCGTTTCTTCTCCATCTGCTGTTGCCAAACTCGCACCACGCCGATGTGGTGCAGGATTCCTTGTTCACTCATAATGACCTGGATTCCGAAGGCGGCCATCTCTTTTCAGGCGGAAAGATCGAGTGACAGATCCAGAGACGCTCCGCACCTGGCGGCTGAAGGGCCTCTCCCGGGCGCTCGAGGAATCGGACGAAACGCTCCGCGCCCGGGCCTGTGCGCGGGCCGGCCTTCCGATCGAGGCGCTGCGCGGTTTTCGCATCGCGCGGCAATCGCTCGATGCCCGAAGGGGCCGGGAGCAGATCCACTTCGTGTGCCAGGTCGACCTGATCGTCCCCGCCGGCCTGGAGACGCGGGCCATGCGCCGCCTGAAGAAGTGCGGCAAGCTCGCGCCGGCGCCGCGGCCCGCCTCGCTCCGGGTCGATCCGGTCGCGCCGTCCGCCGCGCGTTCACGCGTGGCGGTGGTCGGCGCGGGCCCGGGCGGACTGTTCGCCGCGCTGATCCTGGCCGAAAACGGCGTGCAGGTGACGCTGCTGGAGCGGGGCGACGCGATCCGGGAGCGCGGGCGCAAGCTCGCGGCCTTCCATCGCCGCCGCCGGCACGATCGCGACTCGAATCTGCTGTTCGGCGAGGGCGGCGCGGGCACCTACTCCGACGGCAAGCTCTACACGCGGGTCGACGATCCGCTCGAGGTGCTCTTGCTGGAGGAACTGGTGGCCGCGGGAGCCGACGCCGACATCCTGTACGACGCCCGGGCCCACATCGGCACCGATCGGCTGCACCGAGTGATCCCCGAACTCCGCCGGCGGCTCGAGGCGCGCGGCGTGCGCTTCGAGTTCGGCACGCGCCTGGAGCGGTTTTCAATCGACGAGGGTCCGCCCCGCAGGATTCGTTCGCTGATCACGTCCGCGGGCGAACTGCCCTGCGACGCGCTGCTCCTTTCGATCGGTCACAGCGCCCGCGACACCTGGTCGGCGCTCGCGCGCCAGGGCGTCCAGTTCGAGAGCAAGCCGTTCCAGTTCGGCGTGCGCGTCGAGCATCCCCAGGCGTTGATCGACCGCGCCCGATTCGGCTCGGGCCGCGAGCGGCTGCTGCTCGGCGCGGCCTCGTACAACCTGATCTGCAAGCCGAAGGGGGACGGGCCGGGCGCTCACTCTTTCTGCATGTGCCCGGGCGGACGGGTGGTCGCGAGCATTAGCGAAGCGGGCGAGCTCTGCACCAACGGCATGAGCAACTCGAGGCACTCCTCGCGCTACGCCAACGCGGCGATCGTGACCACGCTCCGGCCGGAGGAGTTCGCCCCCTACGGCAGCGGCCCGTTCGCGGGGGTCGAATTCCAACGCCACTTCGAGCGGCTCTGCTTCGAGGCGGGCGGCGGCGACTACACCGCGCCCGCGCAGCGCGTTCCGGACTTCCTCGCCGGGCGGCTCTCGTCCGGAGCGCTCGAGAGCAGCTATCTCCTGGGCACCGTTGCGTACCGGATCGATCAATTGCTGCCGGAGCGGGTCGCCACGGCGCTTGCCGCCGCCTTGACCCGCTTCGAACGTCAGATCGAGGGCTTCAGCGGACCCGACGGCCTGTTGATCGGCATCGAATCGCGCAGCTCCGGGCCGGTGCGCATGCCCCGCGACCCCGAGACCCGCCGGGCCCTGGGCTTTACCAACCTCTTCCCGGCCGGCGAGGGCGCGGGGTACGCCGGCGGGATCATGTCGGCCGCGATCGATGGCGCCCGCAGCGCGCAGGCGCTGCTGCGATTCGGCGTCCTTTGAGAGCGGCGATCAGCGCGCGATCGCTTCGAGCCCGTTGGACGCCGCGGCGCCCGCGGGCCCGGCCGGATCGATGATCCACGCCTGCAGGAAGACCGAGGTGCAAGCGGGCATGGCGGCCGGCCACGCGCCCCACGGTAATGAGATCGTGCCGGCCCCGCTGGTCGGCAGGATGACCGGCGGGAAAGCCGGATTCGGAACCAGCGTGCCGCCCCGCAGCGGCACATACGCCGTGGACAGACCGATCAAGAAGTAGGCCGGGGAATTGGCCCGCGCGCCGGTGAGATCGAGCGCGCCGGGGCTGCCGGGAAGCAGGCTCCCGCTGCCCTGCAGTCGCGGAACACCGTTGGTTCCGGCCAGTCCGAACCCGAGGTCACGCCAGACCAGGATGTCGCTGGCCAGGAGGTGCGCGTTCAGCGCGCTCCCGCCGGGCGTCGCCCCGCTGAGCCCGCACTGGGCGGACCCGTTCATCGAGGGCCACGATTGCAGCGTTCCCAGCGATCCGCCGAGCGGCGTCGGATCGCCCTCGCTGGCGATCGAGGTGAGGATTCCATCCCGGCCGCTCACGACCAGCCGCTCCTCTTCGGCTCCGCCGGCGTACTTGGCGTTGGCCCAGACGACCAGGTTGCCGTCGTCATCCAGCTGCGACATCGGGTTGCGCGAGACGGCCAGACCGAAGCACTGGGTTCCGCCCTCCATCGGATCATAGAATCCGAGCGCCTTGCGCCAGCTTCCGGCTTTCCCAACGAACCAGGCCGTGGAGAACGTCGTCGGCGTCGGCTTGTAGTCGGACAGGAAGGCCATCTCACCGGCTTCATTGATGATCGGCGCCCAGAAGTCGAAGTAGGTGCCGCCGGCCGGCGTCGCGTCGCCGGCCTTCACGAACCACTGATGGGTCGCGCCGTCGGAGATGAACATGCCGCGGGAGGCGATCCCGCCGCTGACGATGCCGCGGAAGGCGATCTGCCCGCCCTCGGTCAGGTCGGGGACTGGCCCGGTGGGAATCCAGGTGCCGTCCGAGAAGCCGAACGCCTCGGATCCGATATAGGTGAACGTGCCGCCGCCGGGCGCGGGGTCGCCGGCGGCGACGATCTTGGTGACGCTGCCGCCCTGCCACTTGAAGATGTCGGACACGGTGCCGGCGCCGGTGGTCGCCAGGAAGACCACGGTCCCGCTCGAGTTGAGGCTGCCGGGACCGATCGCCGAGAACGTTCCGCCGAGCGGCGAGGCGTCGCCGGCCGCGGCGATCTTCACGATCGTGCCGGACGCGGCCTGGTAGAGGAACAGTCCGCGCGGCGCGCTGCCGCCGTCGACGTCGGCGATGAACAGGGCGTCGCCTCCGGCATTGACGGCGGGCGCGAACACGGTCCCGCCGAAGAACCCGCTGAACGTCCCGCCGATCGGCGTGGGGTCGCCGCAGCCGCTGCCCGGGTTCCCGCTGCCCCCGCCGCCGCCGCACCCCATGACGAGCGGATGGAGGCCCGAGGCATCTGCGCGGAAGATCCCCTGGTTCCGCGAAACGCCCTGGACCTGCGACATGAAGTAGAGCCGCCCGGAGGGATCGATGGTGGACGGATTCGCGAACGCCAGCGGAGCGAGCGTGCCCCCGCCGGACACGGGCTGGTTGTGCCAGGCCCGCGCCTCGAATTCCGCACAGAGCGACGCCGTGGCGGCCATGGTGGCCGGCTGCGCCGCGGCGGCGGCGACGCCGGAGCGAACCTGATCATTCGTGATCTTGAGGTACGGCCGCTCGTGCGCCACGAGCGCCGGCATGAAAGCGGCGAGGGCCGCCGGCACGAGGAGAATCCCGAGACCGATCTTCATCAGATGCTTCCTCCAATGGAACGACCTGCTCAAACGACCGGGCGATTCTACCGCCGTTCGGGAAGGGGTGTGGATCGAATCCGACTGGTGTATCCTCGGGGAGCGTCATCCTCCGGCTGGGCCGGCAGGGAAGGAGTCGAATCATGTGGAAAGCCGTGGCGGCCGTGGTCCTGCTCGGCGCGCTCGCGCTGATGTTGATGCGGTCGGAGCGGCCGGAGGCCATGACCGGCGGCCGAAGCGATCAGGGCGAGCGGCGCTCCGAATTCCATGATGCACCCGCGCCCAAGCCGGATCCGGATGTGGAGGAGGCTGTTCGAGTCGAAATCCGCGACCCGGCTTCGTTCGCCGTGGACGATTCGCACGACTCCTCAATGAAGCCATCGACGACCGCTCCCCAGCAGGCGGCCGTGCTCTCCGGGTGGATCCGGGACAGGAGCGGCGCTCGAGGTCCGCTGCGAGTTTGTCTGTCCGCAAACGAGCGCCCGGGTTGGTTGAGGCACGTCAAGGCGGAGCTGCCGCCTTGGGTCGGGGAGGTCAGGCCGGACGGATGGTTCCGCATCGAAGACCTGCCTGCTCATTTCCCGCTTGCGGTCACCATTCGGGCCGGTCGAGAGCAGCTCCTCCGGCGATCGTCCGCCCTGATTCTCAGGCCGGGCGAACACCGTGAGGTGGAATGGCAGGTCGGCGCCGGAGGGATTCTGTCGGGCGTGGCCGTCAATGGCGTGGACGGCCATCCCGAGAGCGACCTCGAGATCTGGCTGGCTCCGGCGGAGAGCAGCTATTTCTATTTCGAGCCGCGCGAACGGGATGTTCGGAAAACCCGGTCGGACTGGGAGGGGCGCTTCACGTTCCATGCACTGGACCCGGGCGAATGGGCCGTCGGCCCCGCGCCGGAGGACCCGACCGGGCGTACCCGGTCGAGAGACGATGCCGTGGCGCCGGCCGTGACGCGCGTCGAGATTCTCGATGAGACCTCCGACGTCGAGGTCGTCGTGAGAGTCCATCGCGGCCACTACATCTCCGGCCGCGTGATCGACCCGGAGGGTCAACCGGCTCCGGGTGAGCACGTCGAGGCGCATGCTCCAGGGGGCGGGGGCTACCTTTCTTGCGAGAGTGGGGAGGAAGGTCTGTTCCGGCTCGGCCCGCTGGTGCCGGCAACCTTCTCGCTGGTTGCCGGCCGGATGTTTAGCCGATTCGCGAAATCAGACAGTGTCGAAGCCTGGAGTGGTCAGACCGACGTGATCCTGAGGCTGAAGACCGCGGCGAGCATCTCGGGAATGGTGATCGATGCGTTGACGGGACGCCCCGCGCCGGGCTGGATCTACCTGCAGGGCGTGGGACCTCTTGATTACCGCAGCATGAACACAAAGGGGGACGGCACCTTCGCACTCACAGGGGTCGAACCCGGCCTGCATCATCTGATCGCGAAGAGCGAAGCTGGCCGGATCGGATTTCTGAAGGACATCGTCGTCAAGTCCGGTGAGTCGGTCGAGGATCTCGAATTGTTCGTACGGGCGGGCGGCACCGTCCGCGTCGGTTACAAAGGCCCGCTGGAATGGGGCGAGCTCAAGGCGATCTCGGACGGACTCACGATCCAGTGGGATGGGATCCGAAACGGCACCGAAGAGACCTTTGTCGCACCGGCTGGTCCGCTGGAGGTCCAGCTGATCGGATATGATCGCAAATCCGGGACGCTGCCGCCTCCGATCCTGTTCGAGCGCTCGCGGGACGTCCACGTGCGATTCGGCGAAACCATGACGGTGACGTTCGAGATCGAGGAGTGACGGAGTGCACGGGTTCCCGGCGAACGATCGCTGGTTCATTAGATTGAAGTGGCTCCAGAGAGTCGTCGAGAGCGGACCAACGCCGCTCTTCGCGACGGTCAGCGGTGCTCACCTGTACGGTTTCGCCTCCCCGGACAGCGACGACGAACTGCGGGGGGCCTTCGTCCTGCCGCTCGATCAGGTCCTCCGCCTCCTACGATGCCCTGGTCGACCTCGCTTCCGAAATGTCAGAGCAGCTCGAAGCGCTCGCCGCGGCACGCGGAGGCACTGTTGATCGAACCGCACCGGAAGGCCCTGGCGGTCCCGAATTGACCGCCGAATGCGGCCGCTTCTCCGAACGGACACGCGTGCGACCCGCGCAATCCCTGTATCCTCGGGGAGCGTCACCCTCCCGCAGGGAAGGAACTCGATCATGTGGAAAATCGTAGCGGCCCTGGTCCTGCTCGGCGCGCTCGCGCTGATGTTGTTGCGGCCGGAGGCCGTGACCGGCGGCCGAAGCGATCCGGGCGACCGGCGAAACTCCGAGTCATCCGAATCGATGGATGCACCCGTGTCCAGCGCGGCGCCAGAGCCGAAGGACGCGGAGGAGGTGATTGCACCCGAGAGGGTGCGAGTCGCAATCCATGGCTCCGGGAAATTTCACGGCCGCGTGGTCGCAAGCGAGGATGCGCTTCCCATCGCGGGTGCACAGGTTTTCGCCGGAGACGATGCCCTGCAATCGCATCGAAAGCCGATCGTGACCACCGATCCCGCCGGGGAGTTCGATGTGCCCATGGATCGATATCTCAAGCAGCTGCTGACCGTGACCGCCGAGGGCCGCGGCCCAGCCCTGTTTTCCGTGGATGATCAGCATGACTCTCCGGACAAGCGATCCACGATCACTCTCCATCCGGAGGCGGTGCTCTCCGGCTGGATCCGGAACAGGAGCCGTTCCCAAGATCCGCTGCGCGTGTTCCTCGCCGTCGATACGCAGCAGCTCCGACCACCTTCCTGGAACTACAAGCTGGGGAAGCTGCCGGTCTGGGTCGGGGAGGTCATGCCGGACGAATCGTTCCGCATGGACGGCCTGCCTCCTGATGTCCTGCTACAGGTCACCGTCCGGGCCGGCCAGGAGCAACTGCTCAGCCTGCCGACCAGCATGGGGCTCCAACCGGGTGAACACCGCCAGGTGGAGTGGCAGATCGGTTCCGGAGCGATTCTGTCGGGGCTGGCCGGCAATGCCGCGGACGGCCAGCCCGAAAACGATCTGGAGATCTGGCTGGCTCCTGGGGCGGAGACCCACGGGTTCTATTTCCAGCCTTGGGAACGCGATGTTCGGAAAACCCGGTCGGACTGGCAGGGACGCTTCAAGTTCCATGGACTGGATCCGGGCGAATGGGCCGTGGGCCCCGCGCCCGAAGGGTCGACCCGGGATGCCCCATCGGGACCGAAGGCCGCGGCGCCGGCCGTGACGCGCGTCGAGATTCCCGATGAGACCTCCGACGGCGAGGTCGTCGTGAGAGTTCATCGCGGCCATTACATCTCCGGCCGCGTGATCGACCCGGAGGGTGAACCGGCGCCGAATGAGCCCGTCGCCGCATCTGCTCGAGAGAGCGGAGGCTACCTTTCCTGCCAGAGTGACGAGGAAGGCCTGTTTCGGCTCGGCCCGCTGGTGCCGGCGACCTTCTCGCTGGTTGCCGGCTGGACCTCGCGCCGATTCGCGAAATCAGACAGAGTCGAAGCCTGGAGTGGTCAGACCGACGTGATCCTGCGGCTGAAGCGCGCGGCGAGCATCTCGGGAACGGTGATCGATGCGTTGACGGGCGACCCCGCGCCGGGCTGGATCTGCCTGCAGGGCGTGGAACCTCTTGGTTACTCCGGGAGGAACACAGAGAGGGACGGCAGCTTCGAGCTCACTGCGGTCGAACCCGGGCTGCATCATCTGATCGCGAAGAGCGAAGCTGGCCGGATCGGGTTTCTGAAAGACCTCGTCGTCCGGTCCGGTGAGTCGGTCGCGGATCTCGAGTTGCTCGTACGGGCGGGCGGCACGGTGCGCGTCGGTTACAAAGGTCCGCTGGAATGGGCGAACTACAGAGCGATCTCGGACGGAGTCTCGATTGGGTTGGATGGGCTCCAGAACGGCACCGAAGCGACGTTTGTCGCACCGGCCGGTCCGCTCGAGGTCCAGCTGATCGGATCTGATCGCAAATCCGGGACGCTGCCGCCTCCGATCCTGTTCGAGCGCTCGCGGAACGTCCACGTGCGATTCGGCGAAACCACGACGGTGACGTTCGAGATCGAGGAGTGAGGGGAAGGTGTCAGGCGTCCTGTTCGGGTGTTTGAGTTCAAGCAGGATCGAGTCGGTTGACGATACTCACTTGCTCCGGCGCGATGCAGCCTGCGCGCGCGAATCCTGTCCAGGGAATCGCCGATGAACCGTCTCATGTCCGTTCTGGGCTTGCTGCTGGTTGCGGCCGTCGTGCTCGTCTGGCCCGATTCGCCGCCGGTCAATGACCTGCACGAGGCCACTGAGAGATCGGGAGTCGCTCCTGAAGAGGATCCGCCCGAGCGACAGTTGATCGACGCGCCGGCCGGAAGGTCTGCCGCGGAAAGCCGGGCGGCGGCGGAGGGCATGGACTCGCCAGGGGAGATCGGGGTGCTGTCCGGGCGGATCGTCGCGCCGTCGGGAATGGGATTGGCAGGCGCGGTCGTAACGGCCCACACTCGGCCGCCGAGTTCTGCATGGTGGCCGCGGCAGGCGGGAACGCAAAAGGCCACCCGCCAGTCGGCGGTGACCCGTGAGGACGGCACGTTCGTGGTGGCCGGACTGACTGTCGGAAGCAAGTACCAGCTCCACGTGGCGGCTGATGGTTGGGTACCGATTCTGCGCGGCCACTTCAGGGTCTGGCCCGATGGCGGATCTTCCTGCGGCACCTTCATCCTCAAGCCGGCCTGTCTGCTGGCCGGCATCGTCGTGAATGAACGCGGTAAAGCGGTGCCGGGCGCCGCGATCAGCGCGAACTTCGCCGCGGGCAACCAGAGCCAGGTGAGTGACGAACAGGGACGGTTCGAGCTGCGCTCGATCGCACCGGGCGACGTGTCGGTGAACTATTCCGCGGACGGCTACCTGGATCGCACCGACCGGAATTGCCTCCGGCTGAGGTTGGTCGAGGGCGAGCAGCGAAAGGATCTGATCCTGACCCTGTCGAACGCCTCGTCGATCGAAGGCCGGGTGACCGACCCATCGGGAGGACCGGTGGCCGGTGCAAGCGTCCGGGCGCACCTGGCGGGCAGGTCCTGGAGATTGCCGGAGCGGTTTGCGCGAACGGACGACAACGGCTTCTTCTCGCTGTCGCAGGTCGATCGCCGCCAGACCTACCGCGTGACCGTCTACCGCAACGGCTATCGGCAGGAAGCCGTCGAGGAAGTGCGGCCGGAAGCGGGCCAGCTCACCGTGTCGCTCGAAACCATCCCCAACATCCAGGTGCGAACCTCTGACCGGAAGAGCGGCGAGCAGGTCCGCGTGCGCGAACTCGTGCTCTTGAACGAGCAAGGCGATCAACTCGCCAGCCTGTGGGAGCCGGTGCCGGAGCCGCGCACCGGCGCCTTCATACTGCCCTATCCTGCTGAAGGCACGTACGCCGTGTCTGTGTCCGCGGAAGGGTATCGGGTCGCAACGAGCGGGCGGCTGGCGGTCGACGGCCGCTCGAACTATGGGCCCTTGTCGATCGAAATGGAGACGGCGGAAGAGCCGGACGCCTCATTCCATGGTGTCGTGCTGCGCGCAGCGGACGAGAGTCCGGTTGCCGGCGCCGAAGTCCACCTGGTGCACTTCGTTCGTGGGAGAACGACGCATCTCCCGGTGATCCACGGAGTCATTGTTCCTCGGGAGAATACCGTCTCCCTCCCGTACGCCGGCACCGATCGAACGGGACGCTTCGCGCTGGATCGAATGCCGGACGAAGGCGATGCGATACAGCTGATCGCCGCTGGTCTTGCTCGCCGGCGGATTCTCGCCAGCGAACTGAAACCTGCCACGACGGACGAGCCGTACGTGATTCGCCTGGAGCAGGGCGGCGCGATCAGCGGATGTCTCACCGGTCTCGATGGGCGGCCGGCCCGCGACTGGCCGGTGGTCGCCTACAGCGATCAAGAGGTTCCCGTGGTCACTCGGACCGATCACCAGGGGCGGTTCGAGCTGCTGTCGCTATGCCCGGGAACGCACCAGGTCGCATTCGGAAGCATCTACGAGAGGGAGCGGACGTCGATCCCCGCCGCTCTGCAGGAGAGCTGGATCCATTCGCTACGGCGCTTGCACCCGGCGGTCCAGGTCGTCGCGGGCGCGGAGACGGTCGTTGATCTGGATCTACGGTCCATGGGCGCCGCGATGACGGGCCGAGTCACGCTGAATGGGCAAGGCCGCATCAGCCTCCGTGTGCGGTTGAGGCCCACGGATTGGCAGGCCGGCCTGGAGAAGGCCAGCTTGCGAGAGGCCTGGACCGGCCAGGACGGCGACTTCGCGTTCTTCGGCCTGCCGGGCGGGCGCTACCTCATCGAGGCGACCAAGGACTCCACCCCCGCGCCGCTCGTTTCCGAGACGATCTCCCTGGTGGAGGGGCAGGTTCAGCGGCACGAGTTCGACCTGTTGACGGGTGAGCTTCGTGGAATCGTGCTCGACGCGCAGACTGGCGAACGGGTGTCGGCCTCCGTGACCGTCATGCGCCTGGACGGTGTGGAGCTTCTCGCCGGCTACGGCCACGCCACGTCGGACGGCGAGTACGTCGTCGAGGACCTGCCGGCCGGACGGTACCGCGCGAATGTCTGGTCCTCCGAACATGGCGTCCATCAGCAGGCGGTGAACATCGTCGCGGGTCGGCCAACGCCGCTGAACGTGCTGTTTCGGGAGCCAGGCAGGATCGAGGTGATCCTCGTCGGGGATCGAGTGGAGTCCGAGGAGCGTGCTTGCTACCGACTGAGAACCCCAGCCGGGGTCGATGTTCAAGCCGGTCTTCTCAGGATCACGAACGCCAGCGGCCTGATCGACCATGTTGCGCCGGGAAACTACCAGCTCTCCGGCTGTCGCACCAACGAAGGCTGGCAGCACGCGTCCGACTGGGTGGACATCGTCGTTCATTCGGGCCTCGAGAGCACTGCCACGGTTCAGATGCCGCCGGTCCGGAGCGGGAATGACTGACGCGGCCTGCCGGTGAGAGTCCGGCATCGCACTCCGGAACTCTCATGCTCGCCTCTCCTCGAAATCCACACCGACCACATACGCATCGCCGATCAGGAGTGTCGCCAGGACGAATGGATTCTCCACCCACTGCCGACCCATCCAGCACTTCGCCGGGCGGTCGGCGAGAAGGCGCGCGGCGATGCCTTCCTGCCTCAGCACGTCGGCGTACGCCTTCATGAGGAACGAGGGCCCATCCGCAAGCTGACCGAACCCGCCGGCCAGCAGCTGCTCCAGGTCACAGAGCGTATTGAGATACCTTCGAAACGGTATCCAATCCCCTACAGCTCGGATGTGCGCAGCCATCAGGCGACCGACGCATTCTGGCGCTGACCTGGGCATACCACGAAAGGACAGACCCTGGCATCGATCCGTGTGCTGCAGTGCGAGGACGTGACCACTCTCGAACAGTGACAGGTCTCCCCCAGCATCGCGAATACAGTAATCCCGGATGCCTCGCGCTGTGACCGTCCACCTGCTCCAAGTCTCTTGCCCGCCATAGTCCAGCACGCTGATGGCCAGCAGCCCGTCGTCCCCCTTGAATTCGATCGATTCAAGACGCACGAAGGTGTCCTCGATGAGATCGGGCTGCTGAAGGAAAGCATGGAGTCCCTCAAGCATAGTCTCCCTCACCAGGCGCGTCGCCTGCACCGTTGCTAGATGTGTGAACCGAACCGGATTCTAGTCACCATCACCAAACCCCAGCCTGGCACTGATTTTTGCGATCGTCTCGCTGAACCCAGCAATACGGTTTGCGCTCTGCGTGCGCTCGATGTCGATCTTTGCCTCGTCGCGGCTTCCTAGGTGACAGAGGAGAATGGCGTACGCGAGCGACGCGAGCGGCTTGCTCATCTGGCACCGCGAGAAGTACTCGTCTGCGCCGAGTTGCTCACACAGGTACTGGGTATTTGCGGCTTGGTCGAGAAACGGAAGCCCGACGATTCGGATGAGTTGGGCGACCTCGTCGCTGATCTCGGCGGGGTCAGACTTCGGCATCACAGTCCACCACGTGTCCTTCCGATCAGGGAGCAGCATCCCGATCCGCTGCGAGCAGATTGGTGCCGCGCTCGCCGGATTCTTGGGCAGCGGCCTGCCCGTCCAGATCTCGTGCAAGAAGGGCAACACCACGTTCAGATTGACAGTGAACGACGCGGAATCTGGAGAGTTCCACTGGCTCGCCTGGATGTTCACGACCTGGGTGAACTCTCCCCTTGCTCGGTGGAACGATCGACCAGTCTTGCGGAAACCCTCGGCCTTCAGGAGCAACTTCACCTCACCCTGAATCACGGCATCCACGGCCGTGGACGATGGCGACTTGCTCGTCATGTTCGCCAGCCCCGATTCGGCACCGTTCGTGTGCAGATCCCATCACCGTCAAGATTGAGTACGATAACGCTCCTTTTCGTACTCATCGCCAACTCCAAGCTGCCTGCCTGTCCCCGTTCTGGTGGCCTACTCGGAGTCATCGGAAGGGCCCTCGACCCACTCGCGCTCATCCTCTACGGGCCTGGGGAGGCGGCCCTCCAGAGTCTCGGCGACCCAGGCTCGGTCAACTCCGGACACCTCAGACTCGATGACCCACGAGAGGAACTCTCTGGGTCCGCCGTTCATGTACGGCGGAGGGGAAACTGGTTTGAAGACTGTGGGCAGTCTCTCTTCGATCGAGATGTAGTTGAGCACGTGGCCCAGTTCCTGAACGACGTGCCAGGCCAGTCGATGATCGATGTCGATCGACAGTTTCACCCACCACCTACCGCCTTCCTCGTCGCCGTGGGAGAGGATCTCCACTGACGGAATCCGTGCCAGGTATTCGTGCAGGGGACATGTCTCACCGCCCTCTCGCTTCATGGAGGCGTGGCCTCCCTTGCCTGACCCATCGGATTCCCCTGGATGTCAGTCATTTGTGCTCCTGCTTCTTGTTCCAGCCGATGTAGTCCGGCAGATCGACCAGTTCGATGAAACCCTCGGCAGCGGGTTCCTCGGGCATCGCCACGGCCTCGACGTGCTGTATCTCCTGGGCTGCTGCGACTTCACCAAGGCCGCAATCGAGAACCAGATAGCAGGCGTGCAGGTACGCCTCGTGGCTGGCCTTGTCGTAGGTCGGACCAGTCAGTCTCAGTCCGAGGGAGTTCGGGTTGACCTTTGACTTCAGTGGCAGGAACCACATCTCACGCGGGTCCAGCCTCACGTCCTTGTACTCCGTGACGAACTCGAATCCCATTGCGGGCTTGAAGGCGACGAACTCCCAGCCCTCTACGACAGGCGCAAGGGTCACGAGTGTGTCTACTTGTCCGAATCGAGCGCGATCGCCGTCGGCGCTGATGATCAGTTCCCGTGGACCCTCTGGATGCCCGCCGACCTCGAAAGCAAGCCCCTCGCAGTACTGGTGCAGGTTCGCCAGAATCTCATCTAGCAGCGCCTCCTTGTCCGGCCCCTCGACATGCCGGAAGCGATCCTCGTTCGACTGGAACCACTCCCAGAACTGCGCCGCTTTCTTGGAGAGCAATTCCTCCTCCTTCTTCTCCGCCACCCAGTCCGCAACTTCACCGAACAGACCGGACACATCGACATCCTCCCCCGGTTCGATCCTCTTGGAGATCATGGTCAGCGGAAACAGAAGGATCGAGGTACCTTCCAACCGCAGCGCCGGATCTCTACCGTACTTGTCCTCCACCATCACCCACTGGACCCCCAGTTCCTGGACGAAGGCATCACCGAACACGATCCCCATGCATTGCAGCTTGTAGGTCTCGTCTGGTCCGAAGACCTTGTTCGCCAGAAGTGTCTGCAGAAGATCGCGCTTGCCCCCCGCTGTCGCGTACTTCGCCTTCTCTTCCGGATCCGCAAGGTATGCCTCAACAACAGCACGCTGTTCCTGAAGGCGCTCACGGTCCTCGGGTAGCAGGTCGCTGACCGTTTGGTCGCCCTCCGATGTGGACTCGCTAGCGGGCTCGTATTTGTCTCCCTGGGACTGTGGCTCCCCCATCGCCTGCTCCGACCATGCGCACAGCAGCACGAGTGCCGCAACAAAGCACCAAACGACTCGGTGATCCCGTGTGCTCATCCTGTCACGTTTGGATCGGTCTTCCTCCCACCAGGTCGTATCCCCGAGTCGGGAAGTCCTTTCCACCGTTGCAGCTCTTCTTCAGCAACCTCAACCTTGCGCCAGATCGGCGGGGGGAAGGAACAAGTGGTGACCCTGACGGGATTTGAACCCGTGTTACTGCCTTGAAAGGGCAGTGTCCTGACCAGGCTAGACGACAGGGCCACGTGGGGCGGACGGTAGCTTCGCGGGCGTTCGGCGTCAAGTTTGGCGCCGGAGGGCGCGGATCGGGATCAGTTCTCCTCCTCCTCCGGATCGTCGAGGTGGAGGACCTTCCTGCCGTGGGCCGAGATGCGGTCGGGGGTCCAGCGCGGCGACCAGACCACCTGCACGTCGCAGGCCGACACGCCTTCGAGCATTTCGACCTGGGACTGGACCAGGGCCGGAAGCTGCTTCGCCACCGGGCAGGCCTCGGAGGTCAAGGTCATCGTGACCCCCACCTCGCCCTCGTCCCCGATCTGGATGTCGTAGATCAGACCGAAATTGTAGACGTCGACCGGGACCTCCGGATCGAAGACCTGCTTCAGCTGCTGGATGACCTGCTCCTGCGTGACCGTCGTCATGGGAGAACCTCCTGCGTGCGTTCCGGGACGACGTCCCGGAGTTCATGGAAACTGGGGAAACTGGTGAGGGCAGAGGGATTCGAACCCCCGACCGACGGATTAAAAATCCGTTGCTCTACCAACTGAGCTATGCCCCCGTTGCTGTGCCGGTCAACCCTCGAAGATTTCCTTGGTCTTGACGCTGACGATCTCGTCGATCTCGCTCTCCGAGCTTTTCAGGATCTTCTGGATCTCGTCCT
>Ga0326597_10006980_pt1 | contig 15400 bp, 14 predicted proteins | sample RVTome_12_FD_203789 | JGI IMG/M metagenome (GOLD analysis project Ga0326597, IMG submission 203789) | Soil microbial communities from uranium-contaminated site in the Upper Colorado River Basin, Wyoming, United States - RVT100D185 | ecosystem: Environmental > Terrestrial > Soil > Contaminated >...
AATTAAATGTTTGTGTCAACTAATTGTCAGCCCCTGACAACTCTCTCCATGGCTGCCAAATCGGCGCCCGTGGTGCCATATAGGGGGTTGGCCCTTGAACCTGGGCCACATACAACTCTCATGTCCTCAAGCGAAGGGCTAAAATCCCTGAAATACACGACAGAATCATGGCGGGATAGTAAAAGAAGAGGTAGCCGATAGCGATATAGCCGTTCGATCCACCATGTTGAGTACATCCCGCGTGAAACATGACGGCATGGCCTCCGACCATTGCCATGACACTGAAAAATACAAATGATTTGGTAATTGGCGTGAGCAGATAGATGCCTGCCATGTAGAACAGAAAAACAACCACGGAAAATGTCGTAATCGGCACGATCCCGTCCATCCCGCCGTCTCTCGTCCAGAAACTCAAGGATGTCGGCCAGACCCCACTCATGAGTGGTAAACAAAAAAAGGTTAGAAATGCATACGAACAAAACAGTGTGACAAGGAAATATATTTGAATTTTTTCCATACAGGTTCCTGACTCAGCAGACGACCAGAAGAACGACCGCGGCCCACTGCTGAATCCTTGTTTGCAATTTGAAGGTTATTGCCGAACGAAGCGAGACTTAGCTTTGTCCCATTCCAGCTCAATGACTTCTGTTTTAATTTGGCTATCGTAGTGCTCAAGCGTTTCAAGATCGGAATTCTTTGCCAAGGATCCTTCATTATAATAATTATAAAAGTGTTGCACTGACTTTGGTGCAAGATTGACCTTCAAAATGGTCCCAACATGTGGAAGTTCATAATAAAATAAAGGGCTGTCCTCAACTGCACGCTGGAAGTCAGCGTTTTCTATGGTTTCTAATTTTTCGTATTCAGCGTCGCTCAATCCAAAAGCGGATAATGTTATCTGAGGAAGAACCTCTTGCGTAACATCCAACAGCCTATTATTTACCTTGTCCAATCGATAAAAAATTAGTTTTGCACTTTCAATACCAAATAGCCATTCGACACTCTCTTCACGGTAATAACCAATAACTTTACCATCGGCTTTAGTCGCAAATAAAGCAACTTGAATGGTTTTGTTTCCCAGAAGAACATCCTTCCTAACCTTAATAAAACCATTTTCTGTGTCGACGATATAATTAACTGGTTCTTCATCCCATCCTCTATTACCGACGACCCATTCTCCTTGAATAAGTCGAACTGGATAATATCCGTCGAATTCCGGACAAGAGCGCATGACCTGGTAGTAATCAACAACACTTACTTTCGGCTGTGAAAGCGCTTGCGTCTGAAGGGCCGTAAGCTGGCAGTCGGGTTCTTTCGCCCAAGCGTTATGGACAACGATTAAAGTAAAAAGTGATATTATTACGGTAAATAAGTTAAGTGCTTTCACGGCTATTGTCCTTTTATCAAATGCTGAGCGATTTCGACTTCAATTTCCCGCCTCGAACCATCTTCAAAGATTTCGAATTCCTTTTCCAGTTCGCCGCCTTTGGAAAATTCGCGCAGCTTGGCCTGCTTGCCATTGGTATAGTCAACTTCCTGTTTTTTCCCGTCCCGGTAGACGACATGAGTACCGACCGGAGCGCCATCGATATAGCACCCTTCATCGGCCAGGGAACCATCGGGATTGTAGTTGCGCACCATTCCATGGGGGGTTTCCCAGGCTACCGATCCGTCATCGGCTAGTATGAATTCGCCATCCTTCTCGAGGATTCCATCGGGGGAATACATCATGACATGACAGCGCTCTCCATCCGCGGCAAGACGGGCCTTCAGTTTTTTTTGGCCGTTCATGAAGAACTCGTCGAATTGAACGGTTGTGCCGTCTCTGGCGAATCCCTCTTGGCCCAACGTGCCGGTTTCGTAAAATATCTGGAACTTGCCGTCGAGCCATTCCCCTTTTTTGGTGAAATACTGGTTGAGGGCACCGTTTTTGTAAAATATTTCGAACTTGACGATATCGGCGGCAGGCAGGTAGGTTTTTACCGTTCTGGTCCCGTTGAATTTATTAACCTCTTCATCGATGACCATACGCCCATCGAGATGAGTAAACGTCCGGCCGTTCGGCAGTTTCACCGTCGCCGGGGCACCGTTGAACCCGCAACGCTCCCGGTCGCCTTCCAACACGGGCTTGTCCTCGCAGGCGAACAATTCGAGGTTGCCCTTCTCGTCATACTTGACAAAACCCCCTTCCTGCCGGCCATTCACCATGCGGTATCCGTGAGACAGCCTGCCTTCGGGCGAAAATTCCCTGACGAGGCCGTCCGCCTTCCCGTCCTCGGTGATCGGCACCTCGCAAAGCAGTATTTCGTCCCGATAAATTCGCACCGGGCCATCGGGAGTGAAGGAATCCCGGAATGCCAGCCTCATTTGATCCGTACCGACATAACGGATACCCGAAACCCTCTTGCCGTTTTTCCAGAGATATTCTCCATCCAATGAATTGCGATCCCTGTGACAAACCTCCCTGCCGTCCCGAAGTCGGTATGGGATTGAATGGGCCGGAAATTCACTGTCCGGCGGCGGGTTCTCCATTTCGCAGCGTCCGTCGTTGTCCTGAAGCCTCTCGATCCAGATCCCCATCCGGTTGAAATATTGGCTGCACAGGCCTTCGTAAGACCAGGCAGGTCCGGGCGACAACATAAGCAGGAAAAAAGCGGCGAACGAAACAGAAGGACAGGTCATGGATCTTTTCATGCCTTTCATCTCCAGTGGCCCCCCAGCTTCTCCAGACCACGGGAAAGGCTGTCCAGGGAAGGGTATTGATCAAGAACGCAATCTTTATCGTAATGACCGTAGCCTTCATAAAAACGATGGTCGCCGCACGATTCCTCCAGCAGGAAATCCGCCTCTGTTCCCAGGCCGGTAACGGTCACTCTGAATTTCCTGGAGTACGCGACCACCGTCTGCCCGCGAACGATCCCCTCCCCACTGATATCGAGGGTGCTGCCGTCTTCTTGGGTCAGCCCCAGATTAACCACCGCCTTTCCCGGACCATTGGCGCTTTCCACCGGACGAACGGCAAGGGAAATCCTGGATCCATCGACTTCTTTTTTGTAGGACCCCCAGATTTCCTTATCATTCAGGATCTTAGCCGTGTTCGCTGGCTTTTTTTCGGGCGCTGGCCTTGTCTGCTTTCCGATTGTTCTCACATCCTCGATTTTTTTCTCTACGGCCATCCTTTTCGGACTTTTCAAATCCCGCTCTACGACGTAATCCCAGTAAGAAGCCTTGTCGCTTTCCGGATGGGCCTCGTTGGTCAGCTCCCAACGGTAGATCTTCTTTCCGGATGACCCGACGAGACTGACCGGGTTGGTGGTCCAGGCAAGACCGTCCCGCTCGAAATTCACAAAGGCCAGCAACATGGGCGGCCCAAGATAATGGGGATACTTTTCGGATACCGGGATGAGATAGGTTTTTTCAGGGGATTCGTAAAGGTGTTCCACGCGGAGGACAATCCATCTGCCATCCGGAGAAAAGGAATAGTCCGTGAAATGCTCCTCATCCCCCAAAATACTGATCGGCGTGCTGCTTCCGCCCTCCCCCCACTCGATTATCTTGGGACCTCCCTGTTCATAGTCAACAACGGCAAATGGAAGGGATGGATGAGGGCATATTTCGAAGATATCGTATTTCGTTCTGTGATGTTTGAATAATCGTGGAAGGGGGTGCTCGACTTGTTCCAGGTTGGCATCAAGGACTTGTATCTGCTTGGCCCCTGAATTATACAAAAAGACGTTTCCAGAACCGAAAGACCATGTCTTTATATCACTTATATCGATTTCCTTGATCAGCCTTTGATTATTCCCGCGCAGGTCGATCAATTTCAAATGATCATCTATTTCGAAAATAAAGGTACGACTGGAAGGATCCGACACCTCCATACTTCGCACGAATGAATCCATTTGATGTTTCTGAACTGTATTTTCCTTATAGTCAAAAACAAAAACTTCGTTCCTACGAGAAATGAGAACGCCGCCGTCAAAGGAGACGGAACAAAACCCATACCTTATATCCTTATCGGGAATGTTATTTTTAAAGGTATTGTTGAATTTTATTACTTTACCTGGAAAGGAAATCAGGGTAATGGCGTCGTCCCTGTCGATTGTGCCGATGGAATTGTCTTGCGGGGCGGAAAAAAGAGCCATGGTTTTGTATTCGGTTTCAACAAAACTAAAGTTGTCTCCTGCCGACTTGAATTCCCGTGCCTTCAAAACCCTGGCTTCATGAAGGTCATACAGTGGTTCGGTATTTTCTTTCCCAGCGACTGCAGTGGGCAGCGCCGCGCACAGACACACAGCAGTGGTTATCAGAATTTGCCTGGCAAAATGCACGATCTTCCCCCTCCCATTACATTGAAAACTCTGAATGCAGCCAGAATGATGACGTATCAGTGCCCTCCGAATGGACCCTCCCACATTAACGCAATAGGTAAGACCACAGGAGATACAGCAAGGCACACTGCGGCCATAACGCCCCAACTGGCGGCATCAAAAGGCACCGTAGCGAGGTATCCGGTGTTCCTTAAGACGAGAACGAAGGCATCAGATGCCGGAAGTCCATATCCATTAACTCTTTTCAAGGAATTTGAAAAAACTCCATCCCGGCAGGAATAATGGTAAGTATATTCCTCGCAGATTCCTACATTGCATGAGTCGTCGTAATCATTGTGGGAAAGAGTTCTGGTTATATATACGTCTCTTGGAAATTCGGATCTGTTATCTAAGCCAAATCTTGGTTTTTCACCATACATGAAATGAAACATTGCCGTTTTATCTTTTTGTTCTTCATCTTTGAATTTTTCAAGAACGGATGAAACAGATTCTCCACTTTCGGCTGGAAGCCTAAAAACCACTTCCTGCCCAATGGCATCTCTTGCTCCGTAAATATATTTACCATCATCTTTTCCGAGATAAACGACTTCCAGAACATCCTTCTCGAAATAGACCTGCTTCTGATTCCTTTGGCTGAAATCCTTATTTACTTTGAAAAGTTTAGAGGACATGCAACCGTTCAAAAAGAGAGTTTGAATAAGAAGTCCGGTCAAAACAAGGGACGTAACCCTGCGACATGTTAAGATGCTTTTCAATTTCAAATATCCCTCCTCCAACGACAAAGTACATTGAATTTTTGGACTACTCCTGAACCCGTACAATTACAGCCGATATTTTGTCCAGCTCGATCACTCCGTCGTAATAATCCCGACCGCTCAGTTCCCCCAACTGCACCAGCTTTTTGCTGACGACACGGACCTTGCCGGCCAGCTCTCCGCCGTCTGCCTGGCGCCGGGTTACTCTGGAATCTGGGTGTAGCCTCGGATTCTGCTGGTGAGCTATCTTGCAGTCCCTTGAGTAGTGCGGCGAAGGCACGGCCGGGGGCTACGCAATGGATGGCAGCGTTTCAATCGCCCGAAGTTCTGCCTCGCGCGGCACCGCTGTTAGCGAAAGTTTGGCAAGAATCCTTGACAGCGGTACGGAGTTTTTTACTCTTTAGTAATTCCCCTGTTTGCATATCAAATTGATGAGCAGTTATGTCAAATGCACGATCTTCAACAACAGTTAATATTTGATTGCAAATGGATGGTGTAACGTTTCCCCAACTGACATCGACATCCCATTTTTTTTGCGGGGAATAGCAACTACCACGCTCTCTGCTAACTTTCGTTAGCGGGGAAGGCTTGCAGGCAATAAGATAGTTATCGCTAAAAATAATAATTGAGCCTGGCTTAAGACTAAGGTCCGACCTATGCCAAATACCACCATCAAAATAGTGTATTTCGCCAGATCTGTTCACAAAATTTACCAGTTTTTTGTACTCAAAAAAATGCTTAACTGGAGACTGTTGTGGCCAATATTTAATATCAGTCAATTTTTTATCAGCAAATACTATCCATGGATGGTTAACACCGTTTTCGTCTATTTTAAACCCTGCGAGATAAATTCCATCTCTGACAGGCAATCCCGAATATACATTTTGCAATTCTGTTTTTATCTTATAGTTACCACAACTTATCGTCCCATCATATTGCCATTCCAAAAATGGTCCTGAAATAGCTGACACAGGCAATATAAAGAGCAAGACAAAAGCGAACAAAATTATATTGTTTTTCATGATATTCATTCACTACAAACCGCGAACCAGGCTTAAAGGCTCCGATTGCCGACACGCCTTACTCCTGAACCCGCACAATTACAGCCGATATCTTGTCCAATTCAATCACGCCGTCGTAATAATCCCGGCCGCTCAGTTCCCCCAACTGCACCAGCTTTTTGCTGACGACACGGACCTTGCCGGCCAGCTCTCCACCGTCTGCCAGGCGCAGGGTTACCCGGGTCCCGACCCGACTTTCCAGGACTTTTCGAATGGTATCCCCGGATTTGATGGCGAAATCTTCGGCCAAGGCCCCTTGGGCCAGGGCCAGGCAGAACAGCAGCGTCAATGCAACCATAGCGAGCTTCTTCATGTCTTCCTCCTGTTTGGAAAAATGCCAGCAATGGCGGGGGCACATCCCCAGCCACGTTTATCCGCTTATTCGGACAAGACCCGGCAGAGCACCACGGTTATGTTGTCATGCCCGCCGGCCGACTTGGCGGCCTCGATCAGCCGGTCGACCTTGTCGTCCAGTCCGCTGGCGGAGGTGAGGATCTGCCGTATATCTTCGTCCTCGACCATGTCTGTAAGACCGTCGGAACAAAGCAAAAAGATATCGTCGGGAAGAATCTTGCCCCGAACGATGTCGAGCTCGATGGACGGCTGGGTCCCCACCGCCCTGAGCACGACGTTTCTGAGAGCATGGGTTTTTGCGGCTTCACGGGTTATCAGTCCCTGATCCACCTGACTCTGCACCAAGGAATGGTCTTTGGTGACCTGCCTGAGGCCTCCCTCTCTATAGAGGTAGGTGCGGCTGTCGCCCACGTGGCCGATGATGTAGCCATCGCCGGCGAAGGCGATCAACTCCGCCGTACAGGCCATGCCCCGGCAGTCGGGATGGGCCTCGGCGTGGGCCAGGATGCGATCGTTGCCCAACCGGAAGGATTCCTGAATCAATTCGGGGAGAGCGGCATCGGGGAACCCGGCCTTACCGTCGAAGATCTCACCGGCCGTTTCCACAAAAATACGGCTGGCAATTTCTCCAGCCGCCGCGCCGCCCACGCCGTCGACCACCGTGGAAAACCCGAGATCGGGCCTGGTCAGAAAGGCATCTTCGTTGTTCGAGCGCCGCAAGCCGGTGTCGGTTTTGCCAAATGCGATAATATTCATTGTGCGTTCCGCCTGATATGGAATACGGGTTTCATTGCATGGCAGCTTGTCTTGCATTCTCATTTCCCTCCGGAACCGGAACCCTCCTGCGGCCTGTCCACCAGCGGCGCCACCACCCATTCATCGGATTGCGCCATCGTCTTCAGATTCAAAGTGATGGTTTTCTTGTTGCCCTCCGCAAGGACCACCCGCTGCTCCACCCTTTCGTATCCCGCCAGGGTCGCCCGAATGCGGTATGTTCCCTTGGGCAAAGTGCGGGTCAAGGGCGAGGCGCCCTTGAGCTTGCCGTCGATATGGATGCTCGCGCCAGCCGGAGTGGTCCGAACGGTGAGTTTTGCCGGCTGCGGCGAAGGTTCGGTTGGTTCCGGTGGGGCCTGGGGCTGAATTGCCGCGTCCCCTTCCCCGGGCTTTACTTCCGCCTGCTGCACGGAATTCGGCGGAGAAGTTTCCGGGATTTGGTTTCCCGGCGGACCCTCCCCCTCCGGAGAAGATTTCTCCCCATCGGAAACCACGATCCCGTCGGGAAGGGTACCCGGATCGGCAAGGGGAACTTCCACCGCCGGGGGAGACGCCAGCCAATTGCGATAAGCGAAAAAACCGCCGCCGAGAACCACCGCCAGCAAGACCGCCACGCCAAGAGGGACAAGGTAGTTCGGCTTCTTTTTCGGCACCGGCAAGGGGGCAATCGGGGCCGGCTCGGATTTGGCCAGGCAGGCCCTGAGCGCCTCGGCCATCTCCCTGCCGTTCTGGTAGCGGTGCGCGGGGTCTTTTTCCAGCGCCTTCATGATGACCCCGGAGAGGGTCGGCGGGATGGATGCCGTGGCGACGTGAGGGTCCCGGGGACTCCCCTGGATAATATCGTTGAAGACCGTCGCCAGGGTCTTGCCCTCGCCGCCGAAAGGCCGCCTGCCGGCGGTCAATTCGTAAAGAATGACCCCGAGGGAAAAGAGATCGGAACGGCCGTCGACCTGATTCCCCAGCACCTGCTCCGGGGACATGTAGGCCGGGGTCCCCATGATCTCGCCAGCCTGGGTTTGCAACGTCGCTGAAGAATCTTCGATGCGGGCGATGCCGAAATCGGTGATCCGGATCTGCCCGTCCGGTTCGACGATGATGTTGCTCGGCTTGATGTCCCGATGCACGACCCCCTTGCGGTGGGCGTATTCAAGGGTTTCGGCAACCTGAATGCCGAACTCCGCGATTTTCGCCGGCTCCAGACGCCCTTGCTTGATCACATCGGAGAAGGGAATCCCTTCCAGAAACTCCATGGCGATGTAGATTTCACCGCCCTCTTCACCCACGTCGAAAATCGTTACCACCCGGGGATGGGACAGCCGGCCGATGACCTTCGCCTCTTTCATGAACCGCTTGACGAAGGACTCGTTCTCCATCCGGTCCCGACGCATCACCTTAACGGCGATCAGCCGATCGATATGGGGATCGCGCGCCTGGTAGACCACTCCCATCGACCCGCGCCCCAACTCCTTGATGATTTCGTATCTGCCGTAATTCATATGTCCAACCCGTTCACTGTGCCACACCCCCCAAGAGACGGCTTGGGCTCTCCGAGCCATCGGGCCGCGAACCCCTGATAGCACTCTTCGTGGAAATCCGATTTCTCCTGCGCAGCGCGAAAGATTTCCCCCGTCCCCCTGAGCCGCCACCTTTTCTGGTATTTTTGCACCGGAAGGATCAGCGCAAAAACGACCAGCCCCGCAAGGGCACGCCAGTCCGCCAGGATGGCGGCAACCAGCAGGGAACCTGCCGCAATGGCGCAAGCCACGGTCCGGAGGGCAATGACGTCGGCCCGGGACCGGTAAACGACGCTCACAAGGACGGCCATGGCCTCCCTGGTTGCGGCCGACAACCCTCCTTCGGCATCATCCTCTGTTTCGGGAAGGGTTGCCAGCATCCCCTGCAGCGTCCCCTTCGGCAAATTGGGATTTGCCCCGACAGCCTCTCGCAGATATCTGAATTCGATTTGGCCTTTAACCCAATCGCCTAAGAGTCGAGAGCGCCAACGCGTCAACAGCCTGTCGTCCAGGCAGAAAAACAGGCAGCAGCCCGGGAACAGCAAAACGAATCCGGCCAAAGGGGCAAACGACCATGTCGCAACAGCCCAGACAATCGAACAGAACCCGGTAAACACCACCGCGACCACCAGATTGCGGTAGGATTTCGCGCGCCGGGCGATGGTGTCCATGGTCAGATCGATGGCGTTTTTATATGCGGACATGGATCACCAATGTCAACTTCCCCCACCCCCTAACCCCCTCCCGCAAGGGGAGGGGGAACTCAAAATCCACGTAGCAACGACGATTTGGCCCTTAAACTCCCCCACCCCTTGCGGGAGGGGGCCGGGGAGTGGGGATGCCGGCCATAAACAACAATTCCCCGAGCACTTTCAAACGCCCCCCTGCCCCCGCAGCTTGTGGACCGACCGAATAACTTTATGAATCACGTAATCGATCTCTTCCTCGGTGTTGAACCGCCCAAGGCTGAACCGGATACACGAATAAGCATCCTCGTCGGTGAGACCGATCGCCTTCAGCACATGGCTGGGGCCGGGCGCTCCACTGGAGCAGGCGGCCCGGGTGGAGCAGGCGATGTCGTGCATGTCGCGGATCAGCGCGCACGCATCGACTCCCCGAAAACCAATATTGCTGGTATTGCAGATCCGGTTGACCCGATCGCCGTTGACCCATGTATCGGGAACCTCCGACAGGATCGCCTCCTCCAACCGGTCCCGCAACTTTCGTACTCGCCCGCTCTCTTCCGCCATGACCGCAGAAGCGATCCGACAAGCCTCGCCGAACCCGACAATCCCCGGAACATTCAGCGTACCGCCCCGCAGGCCGCGCTCCTGCCCGCCACCGGCAATCAGCGGCTCCAGTTCGATAGGCGGATCGCCACCCCGCACATACAGCGCCCCGACGCCTTTCGGTCCGTACATCTTGTGGGCCGAAAAGGCAGCGAAGTCAATGCCATCTGCGCGTACATCAATCGGAAATTTACCGGCAGCCTGGGTAATATCGCACAAAAACAGAGCGCCTGCCGCATGGGTGATGCGGCTTATTGCCCGGACAGGATGGATGGTACCAATCTCGTTATTGGCTGCCATGAGGGCCACCAACATTTGCTTATCGGAGGACAAGACGGTTTCAAGGCGGCTCAAATCCACGTGCCCCATGTGATCCACGGGCAGAATATCGACCTCGATTCCTGTCAGTTTTTGAAGCTGCCTGATTGGCGCAAGTACCGCTTCGTGCTCAGTCGCACAGGTTATGACCTTCTTGCGTTCAAAATTAGTGCGAGAAACAAAACCCTTGATAACGGTATTGATGCTCTCGGTGGCGCAGCTGGTAAAGCTGATTTCAGCGACAGCACAGTCGACAAATCCGGCCAGAGCTTGCCGACCCTCCTCGACGGCTTCCGATGCATCCCAACCCCAGGCATGATCACAACTGGAAGGATTGCCGAACTTATGCTCCAACCATGGCTGTATGCCCCCACATATAATAGGATCAGTCGGGGTTGTTGAGTTATAGTCTATGTATATGGGCTGCATGAAACTAAGAGGCCAAGGCGAAGAACTGGCATCCCCCCTATTTGAGTCTATCCCCAGGCGCTGTCCAATATTCAAGATCAGTCTCCGCTCGCTCTAAGTCATCCATATCGTCGTCCCCCAAAGAGAGATCAAATTTTTTAGACAGGATTGATCTAATTTTGGAAAGCCTTTTTGTAATATGACATTCATCGATAAAACGGGTAGTTTCCTTCTCATATTCAGCACGCTCTATATTGTTAAGTTCTTTCGCATTCGCAAAGTAGTACGAACCCATTCTATGTAATGAAATTAAAATAACATTAATTTCGTTCAAAGCTTCTATTACTTCCTGGCCAGAATACATAATTTGTTCATTGGCTTTCACCACAATTTTATACATAAACTTATCTCCTTCGAGTAATAGTAGCGTTTTCCAAAGGAAGATCACCCTTAACCGTTAATTCTTCGGTGCCGTAGCGAGGATTTTTTATCATCTCTAAGCGGGAATTATCTACATCTGTTTCAATATAATCCCGCCCCCTTCCTGGATTAATCTGAAACTTTGTTTCAGCATCGATCTGATTAAGTGGCTTTTTTGAGGCGAGTTCAAGATAAACCCTGTTGTTGTCTCGCGCACGAATAATGCCGTCTTGTTCAATTGCATTCGAACCTTTACGGTTTGTATAATGACGTACTCTTGTCCCCCCACCACACTCTTCAAGTCCCCACGGATCTATCCATCCCGTTGGGTTCGTCACGTATTGATAAAGATTCTTTCCTCCTAACAACCCAATCGGATCCTGCGAAACAAATCGTCCAGCATCCGGATCATAGTACCTAAATCTATTGCAATGCAGCCCCGACTCGCTATCCAAATACTGCCCCTGAAAGCGAAACGGGCAGGAAACCTCTTCGGCTCCCTCAAATAGCGTTTCTCCAAAGGCCTTGCTTCTCAGGCGCCACACTATCCGCCCGAAACGGTCCACCATCTCCTGCGGCGTACCCAGATGATCCGTGATAACGGAATGGATGTCGCCTTTCTTTATCTGAGCAAGGGGGATAAAGCTGTCCTGTTCAAAAAGCCAACAGGTACAATGCTCGCCCTCCCCCGACAATTCATGAACAGGGACATTGCCCTTCCACACAAAGCGCACTTCCTCACCGGGGCCGGTCTTGCGCACCCGACGTCCCAAAGCGTCGTAACCATAGCGCCACACCTCGCCATCGGGACGGATAACCGAACGCAACTGATCCAGCGCATCCCACTCGTATTGCCAGATTCCGAGGGTCGGGCTATCGGTATCCCCGGCTTTGCAGACCAACCGCCCCTGGGCATCGTATTCGTAGCGGGTGGTCCCTTTCCTCAGCAGGCGGTTGCCAAGTCCGTATTCAAATGCCGCATCCTCGACTCCGTCCCGCCCTTCGGTTACAGCACGGGTAATATTGCCGGTGGCGTCATACTCGAACCTTTCCGACGGTCCGCGATCCCGCAGAACCTGCAACAGTCGCTCTCCGGGATCGTAGGCATAGCTCGTTTTGCCAGAATTCCGGTCGTCGATGGTTTGCACGAGGCCCGAGGCATCGCGGCTATAGCCGCGCTGAACCAGGGCATTGGCATTAGGCTCCCCCCAGCCGGAAGTGTCGTACCCGCCATGTCCGCGTCGCGCCAGGCGCTGTTCGATCAGGCGGCCGAGGGGGTCGTAGCGTTGCGCGAGGCTGAGCCCTCCGGGAAGACGGCGCTCCACCTCCCGTCCGGCGGCATCGCGGCTGAATTGCATCGCATGGCCTTCACCGGTGCGAAGGCTCTTCCAGAAGCCGTTCGGGTCCAAGTCGTAATCGACCCGGAGCCCCAGGTCCGTTTCCATCCGGGTAATTTCGCCGAGGGCATCGTGGGCATAACCCACCCAGTGGTCACCCTGCACTTCGCGTACTAGACGGCCGACTCCGTCCCGCTCCAGGCGGACGGCGCATTCGGGATTGATCGCCTCCACCAGGTTCCCGAGTTTGTCGTAGGCGTAGCGGGCCACACTGCCGTCCGGCAGGGCCTGGCTGACGATGCGCCCCAGGGGATCGCGCCCGATCTCGATCGTTTCACCGGCGCCGTTGGTGGTCTTGACGCACCAGCCAGCCAGGTCGTAGCCAAACTGATATTCCCGGCCGTCGAAGGAAACTTCCCGGGTGCAATAACCGGCCTCGTTGTAGAAAAGTCGGTAGACTTCGCCGCGCTCATTGATGACCTTCTCCAGGCGGTCCGGTTCGGTGCCCCAGCCGTAGGCGACCTTGTTGCCGTTGGGATCGACGCGCTCCAACAGGCGCCCGCAGGGGCCGAAGCGACGGACTGTCACCCGCCCTTCCGGATCGACCAGTCGGACGAGGTCGCCACCGGCGTTGTAAAAGGCCTGAATTTGCGCATCGTCCGGCAAAAAGGCGCGGATCAGATTGCCGACGGCATCGTAGCCGTAGCGGATGGTGGCACCCAGCGGGTCGGTTTCTGTGGCAACGCGGCCGAAGGGATCGAATGCCAGGCGGGTCGGGTTTCCGATCCAGTCGGTATCTTCCGTCAACACCCCATCGCGGTAGCGGAACGAGCGGGAATGCCCCCTCGGATTGGTCAGGGTGATCAGGTTGCCCTGTTCATCGTATTGCACAGTCCATCGCGCACCGAAAGGATCGGTGCTAGCCACCAGCCGGTTGGATCGATCGAAGTGGCGCTGCCAGAGGTTGCCGTTGGGATCGGTGAGGGTGGTCGGCTGGTGGCTGTCGTTGAACTCGAGCAGGTAGGTATTGCCCACAGGATCGACGATCTTGTTCCGATTCCCCTGTTCGTCGTATTCGTACAGAGTAGTCGCCCCGCCGGGGGTGGCTTTGGAGACGATCCGGGCATAATCGTCATATCCCGTTTTGGTTTCGGCGCCGAGAGGGTCCCATTCGCTCTCGATCTGCCCATCGGGCAGCCATCGATACATGAAAACCGCGCCGGTGCTGTCCGTCACCTCCGTGGTGCGGGCCGCGTCCAGGTACCGAAGTCGTTTCTCGTCGTAGCGATCAAGCCCCGTGCGCAGAACGCACCGGTCCTTGTCGTCATAGCGGTGGGAAAAGACGCCGCCGTGCTTGGCGATCTCACGGGACAATCGCCCCTGGCGGTCGTATTCGAAACGATCCGCGTTGCCGAGGGCATCAAAGGCGGCGCTCAGGGCACCAGTGTCATCGTATTCGTATCGGGCAACGGGATGACGCCTGCCGTCGGGATCCTGGAGTTGAAGGTTGTCGATTCGGTCGGCGGAATTCCAGGTCAGGACCAGAGCGCGATTTTCTAGGTGCTGCCGTACCGATACGAGACGACCGGTGCGATCGTATGCCAGATCGAGCGCCTGCCCCGTAACATCTTCGATGGTCGAAAGTTGCCAGGGTTTTTCGGCGGGTCCGGGATTGAAACCGTATTGCCATATTTCACCGGACTCGATGTCCCAGCTCCGGACGACATACCGGTCCCGGGATTTGAAAATTTCGAGAAAGGCGCCGAAATTCCGGACAATCCCGCCACCTTCCACAACCGCGTCGGGATCGAGGAAGGATTCGACCGCGCCCTCGGGAGTAAAAAACTCGTACTCCCCCGGCTTCCGGGTCAGGGTGGCGAAATATCGGGAAGTCCAGCCCCGGCCGAGGGGTCCGGTCTGCCGTTCCAACAGAGCGGTGTTGTAATGGCGGTCCCATACCAGATCAACCTTGCCGGGGATGTTAACATCTTCGTATTCAAGGTAGACGGCGCCGGTGGCAATGTCGATCGGCATTAAACAAAACCCTCGCTGACAGCATTAAATTGCAAGTTGGAACTCCCCCACCCTAGCCATCCCCCGCCAAGGGGGAGGGGACCTTGGATGTTCAATCCTCTTCACCGGCCGGAGCTTGTCTGATTTCTTCCAAAGAACTTAAAAAAGTTTCGTCTTTTTCCAACTCAAAACATTTCAGGAGTTCGACATCGATTTCCTGTTTGGTGCGAATTTCGGGGGCATAATCTTTCACCAATTCAGATACTTTTTGATATTTTTCGGCTGAATAGGAGCCGGTCTCGACAATTCCGCCGGAAATCGCTCCGATATCCTTCAGGTCATAATTGTTATTTTTGAAATACCGGTAAAAACAGTTCGCCTCGGCGAACCTCAATAGTTCATCTTCCGCAACCGGCTTATTCACTGTTTCGGGTTGGTCCTGGCACGAACAGGACGCGAGAAGGATCCCGATTAAAACCAATGCCAGACAGTTTAAAATTTTCATCAGGAAGCCTCCCAGAACAGAATTTTGTTGGCCATACCGCCATACCCATGCCACAGGCATTGGCTACCGTCCCACAGATCGGCGTGTCCGGTTGCATCCGCCCAGCCGGATACTTCAAATACAATGATGCCTTTCTTGTCCTTCATGACTTTTTTGTATTCGGAAGGAGCGAGCTCCTGAGGTTTGCCATATTTCGATTTGAGGTATTTGACCAGCATCCTGACGCGGAAAATGTACCAGTTCTTGTTTTTCCCGGATGACACCTGAGGTTCCATTTGATTAGTGGGACCGATATCCTTGAAATAGGGTATCGAATGAACC
>Ga0326597_10006981_pt1 | contig 15399 bp, 14 predicted proteins | sample RVTome_12_FD_203789 | JGI IMG/M metagenome (GOLD analysis project Ga0326597, IMG submission 203789) | Soil microbial communities from uranium-contaminated site in the Upper Colorado River Basin, Wyoming, United States - RVT100D185 | ecosystem: Environmental > Terrestrial > Soil > Contaminated >...
ACCGTATACGCTGTAAGCTAACGTCTATAACGTCACGTATTGAACCCGCAATTGTATCGAATCCACGCCCTATGGTTTGCACGGGTGGTGAGGACACAAGATCAATTATGCCTTGTTGCTCCCTCAGTCTATCTTCATACATTTGGGCAACAGGTCTACCCGCACTTTCCATATTTTCACTTTCAATCAATCGTGAGACGAGATCATCGGCTGTAGGATCATACCAAGGGGTACTGGAATCTGAAGGGATACTGTAATCTGGTTCGGGGATAATGGGAAAGTTATCACTCGCATAACCCCTTTCTATTAATTCATCAATGTTGACCATCATTCACTCATTTGATTAATAGCCATATACATATTAACGGCTTCTTGCATGATGCTCTCTTGCGCGTTTCGCGAATACATGTCTATATCCACATCATTACCAGCGGCAATATTATAGACAGCTCCCCAAAAGTCTTCCGGTCTTAGACCAAATGAATCGGACAATTTTAACTGGTCGTCATCCAAAGCATTTAAATCTATACGAAATGTTTCAGTTCTCGATGTATCGCCACCGCCACCGCCACCGCCACCGGTAGATCGCGGCAAACCATAAGCACCTACATCACCGTAATGCTTCTCAACCTCTTCAAGAGGCATATTGAGTAAATCAGCAGTACGTTCAGCACTTATCCCAAACCCGTTTTTGAGCAACGCAAACGCTTCCTTTAGACCGATTACATTCTGTAGATTGCCAATGAACTCCTGTGATTGCCTATCACTATCCGATATTCTTTCGCCAGGCTTATAATCAATGTCGCTGGTCATCTGTAATGCGCCGTCAACAAAATCATTAATGTTCGCATCCGGTATTCCTAGAGCCGCCGCGATTTCAGGCAGCTTCGATAGTGCTTCGTTGTATTCCTCATCCTTAAGTTTATCGAGATGTGGAAGCGCAGTAAGAATGTATGTACGTCCCGAGGCAAACGCATCTGTCTGAGGTTTAGTCCAGCCTAATTCCTGATTATACAGAGCCTCTCGTGCTATCAATTGGCTAATTGCTGGCGCAACCGTATTGTAGTATGCGTTCAGAGCCTCGCCTTCCAATCCTTCCGGTGAGCCGAATCCCGTTGTGGATAACTGCGGAATATTCTGCGTCGGTGCTGGAGCCGCTACTTGTTGCTCTCGCGTCGCAATACCGGCATCTATCAGGCGCGGGTCTCGCGATAAAGGCGAAGGCGTTGTAAAGCCCCCGGTAGATAATTGAGGCACTGGCTGTGTAGGTATCCCGGGCTGGCTCACACCCTGAGAGCCAAGATCATAATTCAACCCCCGTGTCGAGATTTCCGGTATATTTCCAGGTGGCATCGAGGGCTGATAATTAAATCCCCCAGTATCGGGAAAAGTAGGGACTGCGGGCATCGTGCTGATTTCCGGTATTGCCTGTCCGCCACCGCCGCCGAGATATCCACCGAAAGCCGCCCCATATCCCTGATTTTGCGCCTCTATCTCGGCTGCACGAAGCGCATCCTCATGCGCCCATTCGTCCGCCTGTTGTTGCATCTGAAAATCAAAAACCGCCTGCTGTCTTGCTTCAGCCGCTTCTCTTTCAGCATTAGCCTGAAACGCCGCGTCCTTACCCGCACGATAGACGTTTGCCTGTCGTGCAAGCAGGTCGATAGTAAAGGGCGATATTTTGATTTTAGCCATCGTCTGTTACCAAAGAGGAACTGATGCGGCTGCGAGTCCTGCCGCTGTATCCCAACCGCTTGACTGGTCGGGTCGATTTGTCCACCTGTCGTACAAATCCATCGCGTACTGTTGCGGCATCATGCCGATATCCCGCTCCATTCCATATCTTTGTTGCAGGGAGCTCTGTCGAGCGCGTTCCTGGTCGGACTGTCTTTGATTCAGTAAACCCATTCCGCCCTGTGTGGCAAGTAGATTTGCGCTACGTTCACCGCTCATAAGGTTGGCAAGGTTAGTTCCCGCTCCGATAGCCTGACCGAACCGTCCCTGTGTGATGCCCTCGCCAAGCTGTGCCGCCGCCGCGTCATCTTCTGCCGCCTTTGCCGTATATCTGTCGGCAAGGTCAATACGTCTGATTCCCGCTGTCGTGGAGCCGATATTACCAGCCGCTCCTGTCTGTGCATTCAATCCGCTGAGGGCTTCCTTTCCAACTATCTGACGACGCTTTTTCAAGGCTTCTCCGTACTGCCCGCCTATCTTCGCACCGCCCCGCATGTAATTTCCCAGACCCTTCACAAACCCTTTCGGATTTAATCCCATGTTACCAAGGGTACTGGAACCAATCAGTGATTGAAGGTTTCCATATCCCTGATTAAACTTCGTGTCGTCAGGTCTATACATCGATGCCAGGTCAAGGGTTTGCTGCATTCCCGGTGTCGGGCCTTGATATCCGGGAAACTCTTTTGGATTAAAACCCTCATATCCCGGCAAATTCGGGTCGCCACCCTCTGTATATCCGTATTGTTTAGCCATTGTGGTTTTCCTCAATAACTCATTTTCGCGCGTCCGGTATTCGGGTCGTAAGTGGATGCGTCGAATTCATTGTTATCACCTATAACGGCGGTATTCCTATCGCTATTTGTTGTCTTAAATCAACTGTCCAACCCACTACCCAATCAACCGGAGTCAATACATCTTCGTCAGGATCGGATGTGTCCCACTCAAAGGCCTGTAAGTGCGTCGGCTGGTCGAACACACTCATGCAGATTCCCAAGCGCGGCTCCAAGCTACGTACACCCCCACTCTTAACCACCTGATAGCTCAAAATATTATGCGCGTGGTCACGAAGCAGTATCCACGGTTCAACACTCTGACCCGGCCCGACATTGATGGAATAATCCTGTGTGCGCGGATCATTCCATCTGAAATCAATCGGTGTGCCATTTGTAATGAGTGTATCATCGGTTACGTCAGTTGTCGTGAGGTTCTCGGCAGAAATAACAATTCTCTGCGTTATCGTAATTGTTCCGTTCACATTTACAAACCATAGTGCGCGTTTGATTCGGTGCAAGACAAGCTGTAATTCTTCATATCGATCTGTAATCCATTCCCTATCCTCTTTCGTAAGCTCCCCGTACCGGAGCCGTTCATCGAGGTCGGGCGACATTGTTTCGATATTCTCAATCTGGGCAGCGAGCCGTGAAGGATTCCCTATTTGAACAATATCAACCATTACGTTCTCTGGCTCCATTCGTAGGCTTGTTGCATTCCTCCAACCGACGTGCGCCGCTTACTGGTCACAGATAACTGATATTCGACGACCTGAGATGTTCTATGCCCGTTTGTCAGATCATGCGAAAAATTTGTGGAAGGATCGGTAGGCCAGCCCATACTGACACCGCTTGTGCTTCCATCGTAAAACGCCGATGCTGTCGCACCGATAGCACCACCACCACCTGTATTTACCTGTACATCGGTAAGCCTCAGAAAATCGAACCGTTTTTTACGTTCCGGCTCTCCCGCATGAAGTTTATGGCTTTTCCAGATCGCGGCAATCGCGTCACCGGTACGCGATCCTCCAGTGCCTGCTACATAATCCATCCAGACCGCATTATTACTATCCTGTTCATCGTACCCATAACTGAATATCTTGTATTGTGCCGCCCCACTGGGATTAAAATCTATTTCATTCGCGAAATAAAGCTGTCCCAGATCAGAACCGCCATGAGCTATTGCCACGCATGTTTGCTGTACATCGTCAAACCACCAACAGCCGGTAAGAAAATCATAGATAAACCTAATATTCAATCCATATCCCTTTTCACCAGCGGTTGTGCTGGTTGTAATGCCGGGGCCACCAGTTACCCGGGCGCATGTAATCCATTGATTCAACCAGACATAACTAAAAAATTTATCAAAGCAGTCATCCCCGCCTCCATCCTTGAGTGTGAGTACACCGACATACGGAAATATCTGCTTTGTCATTCGTGTAGGATTTCCCGCACCCGTCCATGAGTAACCACCCTCCGTATCCCACCATAACACTTTACCGGACTTCGGGTCTTCAGTAACCAGTTTCCCACTAATACATCCAAATCCCGGCTGAAAGTCTACAGTTTCGTTTCCCGTTCCCGGATTATGAATGATGTACCGTCCCGTTTCAGTGAATGCAACCACTTCGCCGTCAAGCCATGCAAGCCCGGTACACTTGAGCGGTGCAGACATATTTCTGGGGCCCTGCGCATAGACCAGGATTACGCCGCCATTCGGATACGTCCATTGATTAACATTTGTCGGATCGGTGGATACCCCGACAGTGCCAACAGCCGAGTACGCGACAGAAAGACGCATATCTTTGTCGAAGTAATCTCCGGCTACATACACACGCCCATCACTGCCCTGAGTCATCCATGCGAGCGAGTTCACGTTGTCGGTTGCCGGTGAGACGGTAGGATCGTAACGCGGTACATCCTGTTTCCATGCCGCGCCTGTTTCCTCAAGGACATACAGTCCACCGACACTGGTATTTGTGCCGGGCATCGCGACTAAAAATGTTTTTTTCGGCCAGCCCACTTCCATTACTTGCGGATTTGAAGTTGTATTATTGAACGTGATCCCCGCCACATTCGAGAATCCGGAGCCTGTATCAGTTTGCAATTTATCGTGAAGTACCCTGACTACAGTTCCGTTTGACACGAGCGATGCGTCGGGGTAGGCCTTATGGAGTGCGCGAGTAGGATTATTTGTCGCCACATCTCCGGTATGTCCACTCAGTCCGAATTTAGGTTTATCAGCCGAACCGTTGCGTGTTGTAATCGCTCCAATTACATCACCGTAAAGTCCACGTCTATTAGTAAAGTTAAGCGCGTATGCTGCCTCGAATGGTTCACCGTAAATGCCTGAACCGGATGCGTTAATACCCCGAAACCCCTGCATATACGGAGGATAATTCGGGTCATTCCGATACAGTTTCAAATACTCCCGTCTTGGATTTTGTCTTCCCATCAGGAGAGAGGTTTCCTTGTTCGTGATATTTGCTGCGGAGTACCCCGTCCCCTACGGGACTGTTCATAATCTCGCGCACTAGATATTTCGGGACTAGCTATCGACATTGCCCCCGCTTGTCGTTCGGGTCGCCCTAAATCTCTTTCAAGTATCGCGACTGCTATAGGAACAATCGTCTCATGGTAAGCATCCGGCAAATCCGGTACATCGTCATCATCCGAAAGCAGGGGCGGATTGCTTACATACGAAAACCTTACGTAATGCGGATAGCCATCACTGTTCAGTTTCGGATAAAACTGTAATCGGAAATCGTTCGATTTCAGTACCGTATAATGGGTGATAATGTCGGAGTTGTCATACCGTAGTCCGTCGTCATCAATCTGTGCCGTCGTCGCCTCACGAATTTCCTGCGGTCTGCCATCTGCCACTGACAAGTGACGCGACGCATCAATCATTCTGATCGCATCACTCACCTTATACGTAGACCATCCCCCAAACGCATTATAGGTAATCACTACAGTTCCGGTCTGCGTTTTTGATATTACCGAACCATTACTGGTCGAGTCGGGAAAATAGGCGATCACCGTGGATTGCGACAAGTTATAATCCCGCGCAAGGACACGTACGGCACGGTTAATAGCCGAATCAACAGTAGCATCAAGTGGTACTTCCGTACTGTTTTCGTCCAGAATACCCGCCCGTACTTGTGTCCTTATTTGCGCAAGAGTGAGAGTCATAATTAAGAGTCTAATGCTCCAGGATCGGATTGCAGGACATCTCTATACATATCGTCCTGCTCGGCGTGAATTCTAGCCATCTTATCCCTATGTTCACGTTCAGCAGGGGAGATTCCATCTGTCTTATCTATCTCGGCAAATGCCTTCTCTCGATTCACCGAAATATCAAATCCGCCACCTTGACCACCGACATTACCAGTGTGTGAGGGATTTGTTGGGTCGAAATCCACCAGCTGAAGCCCCGCCGCCTCAACAGCTTCCTGCGAGATAAAATTCTCCTGATAAGCGTCCAGCGGAATCGCGGGCACAAAATCCACACCACGGGAATTTGTTGTGCTATACGGAGGAAGCCAGCCAAGATTGAATCCTGTCCCGCCACCACTCGGTTCAAGGAATACCTCACGGTTACTGTGATTCTCGATGCACTTCGTCTTGATGTTCGACATTCTCCTGATGTCATTCTTCGGAAGCTCGTGATTGAGAATCATGCGCTTCATATAGTTAGAGGCTTCTGATTGACGGACAACCTGAACATTTCCAACTCTATCGGCAAATGTCAGAGCGCGTTCCTCTTCGGTCTGCTGACGCGGTGGAATGTCTAGTAGTTCCTCTTTGAGTTCCTCTATCGATTCAGGAGACCAATCAGCCCAGTATTCGCCAGGCTGTAGCAGTCGCCTTGATGGTCTGAGGGATTCGTCAGGGGAAGCCGCAACCTCATTGGTTGCAACCTCCCCTGTATTAATTACGGTGTTGGCGAGAGGCTCCTGACTTTCATCGGGAACCACTCCCGTCACCACCACAGGTTTCTTACTCATGTAATTACTCCTTATGTCCACTTGATACGGAAGTTTTCATGGGGATCATCACAATACGTGATTACCGCCATGGTCGCTACCTTCGCGTAGGTTGAGATAGTTGACGAGAGATGCCGCCAGTCAGACGTTTTGATTCCGTTACCGCCGTAGGCGAGTCTCATCTTAATGGTTTTGAAGTTAAGCCCGTAAGCCACCTTCAGTTCGGTCGTTGTGCCCGGTTGATACCGCAGATAGCGTGACTTCTTGAACGGAATGGAACCCATCCAATTCAAACCGCCAGGGCCTATCTGCCATGTCGTGCCGCCCGTATTAAACTGCTGCATGGGAAGCACGAGGGAGCGGACCTGCTGGTCGAATGTCTGCGGCCCGATAATGCAGTCGATCTGCTTGTCACCGTCCGCCGTCAATGACCAGCCACGATTGATGTGATCCATCGAGAGTGCCGAAAGCGGCGCACCGATAGCGATCAGAAGCGGCTGTAAGTCCGCGTCGGTCAGATCGAATCCATCTAGATAAGTGGTATCGGAGTTATTCATAAACTCCGGGAGTCCGCCAATAGTAAGTCCCGTGCCGTCATCGTTAATCCATGCCTGCTCAAGGAATTCATCAAAGCGAAGTTCCTGTGAGACTTCACGCTCATTAACGAGGTCGATAACACGTTCCATCGTATTAGCGTTCTTTACCTTTTCCGCTTCGGTACAGAAAATCCAGTTGTAGAGGAATTTCCATTGTGCTACACCGCCCTCAATGGTGTTCTGGAGTGAGTAAACGATTTGCTTGTCACCGCCGTCCCAGTACCCCATAGCGTTTGAATCCGTAGTATCGATACGCGATGTACGAAACGGGATTATGGTCGAGACTCCGCCCACGCCGGTTTTAATATTACCTTTGGCGCGGAGTGCTCCCATAAATCCACGTTCGTCAAATATTACATCTGATACGGGCATTTCGCGCCGTCTGCGCGATACCGTATTCAGGAAATCTACAAAAGCCATGATATAGCTCCTTATGGACTAATTGATTTTAGCCCATTCTTTCTTGATATCATCGTCACGAACAAGAGCCTCAACGACGGATTCACCTTCACGAAGCGGGACTATCTGCCGCCCACCACCAGTGGAACTTCCCGAACCTGTCGCGGTCGCGACACGTCGGTTTTTATTCTTCATGCGCTCTATCTCGCGCTGTTTCAGTTTTGAGTCTGTATTGTCATCCGACAGGGCCTTACGCCCCTGTTTCTCCGCCCGTACTTTTTTTGCGGGGACACGTCCGGCTTCAACGGCCAGACCATAAGCCGCTTTCAGGTTGCGCTCGACGAACATGGCGTAATTCTCCGGCTTGTCAAAATGCCCCTCTTCGTTTGTCATAACCTCAAAACTGATACCCTGATCCCGGGCAAACTGAATGAAATCATTCATGCCTTTCTTGTCAAGCCCTTTCTCTTTTATGAAACCTTCATATACGGGAGTGATCGCATTATTGATCGCGTGCATTTCCAGTTCCATACTGTTCTGCTGATTCTCGACAGTCTGAGCATATACCGTGCGGTTGTATCCTTGTGGGAGTCCGCGCCATCCCTCTTTCGCAAGAGCCTGTTGGATTCGAGGGTCTTTAGATTCCACGAGTGCACGCAATACAAGCTCATCGTTCCGTAAAGCATTAAAAGCGGGTTCGATTACCGAATCCAGCATCTTCTCCCGTTCCAATAGCCGGACGCGTTCCTTCAGTTCGGTTTTCGCTGAATTTACTTGAGACAGGTAATCTTGTTCCTTTGCTTCCCAACCCTTCCGTTCCTCGGACAGTTTCGCTTGTATGCCGTCGGCAAGTTCATATTTCTTGGTCAGTTCCTTAATGGTGGTGGGCGACAATTCACCTTTAGAGCGAATGGCCACCTCACGAGGTTTCCCCTTTACCTTATACTCGATCACGGTCTCAACGGGATAATCCTTTGTCTGTACCGCAATCTCATCCTCGGTAGGTTGGGACTCTTCCTCTATTACTTCGTCATCATCTTGTAATTCGTCATCCTCCTTGTCCTTGTCGTCCGGTTCTTCGATAGAGTCCTCACCTTCCCCATCGTCCTCATCGGATAGATGGTCTTCGGGGGTCTCGTCGTCACCTTCGGGGGACACGGCGGGATCGGAACTACTCTCATCGTCAGAAGATACTGTTTTCCAGCTTTCCTGGATTTCAGGGTTCGCGGCAAGTTCCGTAACAACCGTACCCTCTTGAATCTCCTTAGTTTCAGCTTTTTCAGCCATTTATGTTCTCCTTAAACGTCTCATGCTGACTTGCCCGTAGGGGTCAGGCAAGAGATAGTTCTTGATTCGATACACCTTCAGCCCCCATATCAGGGGGGATTTGTCCTTGTGTTTGTTCCTGAGCACCCATCATCATTGCCATAAAGTTCTGATATTCCATCGACATCTCAGAATTAATCTGCTCTAATCCGGGTATTTCATCTTCGTATATCTTAGCTATCATCTCACCGATTTTTGTCGCGACAGCGGGAACTTCCGCTGCGTGATACAACTCCATTAAGCGTGGAATTACGCTATCGATGGCCTGTCGTTTTTCCTCGATACTCCGAGCTTCCGCTGATTTAATAGTAGCCTCAATCCTGAATGGCGCGTTTTCTATATTCTGGAGTTCCTCAATCGACAGGCCCTGACCGATTTCCGCGATTGTCGCTTGCAGATAATCCTGGTCAATTCCAATACTCACGCATACCTGCCAAACCATAATTCCAAGTTTTTTAATTTCGGGCATGATACGACGCAAATACTGATTAGCCATGCTCTGTGACTGCCCTATCAATCCCTGTAATTGCTGAGCGGAGCGAACATTTTTACCCGGCTTCCCGATAGCGGGGTCTTGAATACCCGCTGCCTGTTGCAAGATATCCATTTGCTGTCGAAGGAAATTAAATGTCGAAGCCTCGACACCGGCACCCTTCAGAACGGTTACGGCTTCATGTACCGCTCCGGATTTGACCTTAATAGGCTCATCGGATTTATTGGTGATACCCTCGACTCCACCCTCTATCATGTCGGTAGCGATAACCAATTTCTCATCACGTGAGTAGAATATATCCTCGATACGGTTCATCCCCGCACTAGCTGCCGCGTTAAGGTCGCACATCCGGTATTCCCATGACGGCCCCCATACATTAAGCGGATCGGGAACCATCAAGAGTTGGACGAACGGTGGATTTGTTATGTTGTGTTCGGTATACCACGGAGATTCACCGTCATAAATAAGCAATTCGCCGTTCGCGACAAGCGAGTATCGCCATCCACGTTCATAAGTCCAGATATATCCTTCTTCGTTTTCGTCAATAAGATGGGTTCCGCGCTCATGTTCAGCCATGTGGAGCCTGAGTTCTTCCAGGAGCGCATCAACCATAAACATGTCAGAGCCAAGTTTGGTTCTCATCCGCTCCAGGTCAGACTCCAATGCCTTATGTATAGCCAGATGGTCGCGATGAAATTGTGAGCGATCATACCACATAGTAGAGTCAGCCATTCCCTGACCGGTCGCGAGAGCTTCAATAATAGTATCGTTTTCCTTCCGCGCCATCTCTGTATCTGTTTCACGTGAAACACGCTTTTTGGTCGTATCGCGTTGCCATAACTCGGTAAGCTCCACCGCGTTTTCACCAAGTTCGCGGGTGGTCTGTCCCCACGGAGTCGGCATATCCTGATATGCACTAATTCTTTTATTATCCAGACCTGAACCCGATCCAAAGGAAAGCCTTATCGCGGGTTTCTTCAGCGCGTCTATTTGTTTCTCAAGATCGGGATGAATCTGCTTGAGTTCGGACTTCTCGAGGTAAAATGTCAGGAGTTTTTCAGGCGCGTCTTTAAACGTCCTGTTGCGGGTACTGTCATATTGCCACGGGTGAAACACCCGGAGCGCGGGTATTTTGTCCGGGAAATACTTCAATGTATCTACATACACACCTGCAACCGCGCCACCAAACATAAGCCCGTATTCGTAGGCGGTCGTCATTTTTTCGTCCCAGCCCATCTCTACACGGAATGCCTCAAAGAACGCGTTGCCCAGATCGGCGTGGCGTTCTGTTTTTTGACCGTAACTACCCCTGAATGATACCTTCGCTTCATCAATCAGCATGGCCATCATAGCCTGCTTCCACATCCAGGCAAGCGGGTAATGTCGGCATATCTCATTATTCTGATCCTGTAGTGCACCGATAGGAAAATCTTTCTTTCTGTAGATTGATTCTTTATCACCAATATCCCATTGATAGACACGCTTCATCATCTCAAGAGCTTTCGCCTTATCCTCGCCGGATTCTTTCACGATGCGCTCAATAACCGGCTTCAATTCTTCAGCCAGTACACCATCGGGTTCATCCATTATGGTTTCGCCACGTGCCAAGATTAGTTAAGCCTCCCGATCGAGGTATAAGGTGATTTTTGTTCATTTATTTTATTCATGTCAATAGCCTTCATAAGGTCATGCGGTACGAGTTGTCCGATCTCAAGTTCATGGAATACCTTCTCATCCGTTCGTACCGGCGCGCGGACAGCCCGTTCGTTGTACATCGCGTATGCGGCGAGAGCCGCGCACATCACAAGGTCGTCAGATGTTTTACCGGAACCCTTCAGTTTCCCCTTTTCATTAACAAAGTTCGTAGCCTGTACCCAAAAATCCACGAACGGAATCCATAGGCCGTAATCGGATTCGGGATTCTCATATTCTGTCTGCAGCATTTGCCAGAGAAGATTCAGTATCCTTGGCTTAGTCGGGGCCGATGTCGTAAAACCAAGTCTATCGCTAAATGACCGGGACAGTCTACCCTCATCCGATTTCTGCATTCGGAAGAACGCGCTTTGTGACATTCCCATATTTGTGAGTGCCAAAGTAAGCGCATGACCGTGATTATTATTTTCGTGCATGAATAAAGGTTTCCCGAACCACTGCCATGCCGCGAAACAGTTCTTCGCGAAGTCGACTATCGACACTTTATTTTTGTAAAGCGCAATACACCTATCCGCGTTCATCGCGGTCTTATCCCATATCATCATCGCGGAATCATCACCGCCATCAGCGGGATCGGCAGTAATAAGATACGTCCTATGTTTCGCGACTTCACCATATGCGGCATCACGCGGATGCTCGGGACATTCAACGAATTGCCATGCACCTGCGCTGGCCTTCTCAATATACATATTGCCCGTTCTAGTGGTTCGAGCACGACGACGGTGAAGTGTTACGAGTCGTTTATATCCCGGGTGTCCGTGTGTATTGTCAACCGAGCAATATACCTGGGCGCGCTCCATACGACTAGCAAGCATCTGACCATCAAAGAATTTGTTCCCTGCGACCAGCCAACACCGCATCGGGTCAACGGGAAATTCCTGATGAAACGTATCGTAGGGATTACGTTCGGAATTATCCGACGCGAGGGTATTTCTTACTTTCCAGCGCGCCCACAACATTTGCTTTATCGAGCATCTATATCGCTCTATTAATTCCTCTTCAAACTCATTCTGGGGATTGATATCCTCACCGTCTGTTGGTTCCCGTCGATAATCGGGATAATCTTTAAAGGTGGGAAAGTGCGCGATCCAGTCATTAGTAGCGGGACGGCTACCTGGCATAAAGCTCGACCAGTCGGCAGACATAAATTTTTCCCACATCGGGCCGCCCGCGCCAAAGGGGGAAGATTCCATAGTAATAGCGGTATCGTTTCTGAGACTTGACATTACCGCGTCGAAGGTAGAGCCATCGTGGTATTCGGGCAGTCCGGCCTCCGTAAACAACACGGCATCGGGGTGAGACCCACGACCGGTACTCCAATCGCTATTCGCCGAGCCAGCTTCGATAGTGGAGAATACTTTCGCGTTTTTCCCTTTCGAGTAGTCCCAACAAAATATAATATGACCTTTTGATGAGTTGTCCCGAAAAAGAACCGGTTTAATGGGGATTTTCTTACCCGATAGTTCAACCGCGTCCGGCATATTTTTGTGAGAAAGGACAATACGCTGGAGGATATCGAGCGCAAGGTCTTTATTATTTGCGATGACGAATGACAGGGAGTTCGGTTTTGTGAAGGCGATATGCGCGATCTTCGCGATACCGAAGGTAGTACCGCCGACCTTACGTGGTTTACAGAAGACATTAAACTGACCCCAATTCTGATTTACTTTACATTGAATCGGGTTCCACACAAACGGCGCAAAGACACGCGACCTTTCGTGAAGGATTCGCCAATATTTGTGACACCAGATTTCAAAATCGTTGAGTTCATCTTGGATTATGTCTTCCGGCGCACGTTCGGAGAGAGAAATGCTAGCCGTTTGAGCCATGTAATATTCGTCCTCATTTTCGCTTCAACGCGTTCCGAACCTTTGTGAGTCTGGAATCAAATTCGGTAAGTTGAGTCTCGAAATATGTCTGTAACTCCCGGAGTTCGGCTGATGAGAGAGATATAAGCTGGTTCATACAGGGCGCGTCGCTCATCACACCATCTCCATCAGGTCGCCGTTCCCAATTAATGCGTTCCGGAAGAGGGAGCATCTTCGGCTCATTAACAGCGGGTTTGGCTGGCTCAATAGGCTTGGCAAGCGGTTTAAATTTTTTACCCATCAGTTAATCTCCCCATTACGCGGTTTCGTCTGTCTGATTCGTGTTGTTGAACCATATCGCGAGACATCTGAACGCTGCTCCCGAAAGGAAGGTCGCTGACTTAGACGTATGCCGAAGTATCGTCAGGGTTCGGGTAGCCGACACGTAAGTCGCCCCGCTTATCTGCTCGATATGGGACGCATCATAGGATTGCCCATTACTGATTGATCCTATCAACCAGTCGGGCGCGGCATCCACGCTAGTTGGAAAGACAACATCCGCCGTGTTCGATGTAGTTGTATAGGTCAGCGTAAACGAATACATCTGCATTTCGCTCGTCGGTAGTTGTTTCATCAAAGTGGTTGTTCCGGCCATAATTGTTTATTCTCCGTATTGTTTTACGCGTAGCCCTTGACGGGCAAAACTTTATATACAGGTCGAACTATCATAGTGACAGTTCCACCGCTCAACGTTCCATAGAGTTCCGTTTCCTCAGTAAGATCATAAGGACACGGAATAAATCCCGAATTTCCAAGTGCGGCAGCCCCGATAACGGCAATGGCATCCCCGCCCAAACCATCATTAAGTGTCACGGTCTGGACGGCGGCAACGTTCACCGATACCGAATACCCGTAGAGCCGGATGAAATAACCCTCGTCCGGTGCGGCGATAACATCGGCGGATGCCGTGATGGTCGTACTGGCGACGGACGCGCCCTGATATTCGGGCTGTGCGGAAGTACCAACCATTATTGCGCTCCGCCCGGGAGTCTACGATACCAGATGAAGGTAAGGTTAAAAGCCCCGGCACTCACAAACGTATTCCCATCGGAAGTACGCCTGTCCACGGTTGCGATTCCTGTAGCCGTGTCATACGAGGCAATAAAAGCCACTTCAACCTGCGTGCTTCCAGTAACGCTCATTGCCTGAATGATATTGTCCGGCTCGCCCCACTCAACGGGTAGCTGGACATCGGCTGTCCCACTTGTCGTAGTGTAGGTCAATAGACAGGAATACGTATGAAGTATATGCGGTTCAGGTGTTGCGAGAGTAACGGTTCCGGCCATGAAGCACCTCTTTATCTTCTACAGATACCCTTATAGAACACTAAAAAGTATTAATGGTCAAGGAATTGGAATTAACCACTTGAAATTTATTTTAACCAGTGCTATATTCAAAACATGGTACCAAGGGCAACAGAGCCTAATTATCCACTGAAAACATTCGCGGATCATTTGAATCAATTCTTTAAAGTCCGCAAGAGAATAGGGGTACCACTACTGAATAAAGAGTTGGCGGCAGAGATAGGTGTACACGAAATCACCATTAGCAGGTGGCGTATCGGGGATAGAGAGCCGCATGAGTGGTACTGGGAACGAATCAGAAAAGCGACGGGGATAGAACTACAGGCCGCAGATGAATGAAATATCGAAACCAGAGACCTTGCCAGAGCCGAGGAGGAAAAACCTTAAATGATACTATACGTCGTGGGAGCTTTGTTTTTCATCTTGCGCTACGGTGATGCCATCGTTCCAAGGAGTCCTATCGAAACGGTGATTCTATTCTCCGTTTTCTTCCTCGCCCTCGGAATCTGGCACCTCCAAGAAAATTAATCCTATGAAAGTGCGTTTCAAACCGTCGATTGAGCGTCGACTTGCGTCGACAGAAGCGTCGATTTTGTGTGAATTTCCTAATTATAATGAAATGACCAATTTCAGGACTCTTCTCGCTTGAGTAACACCCGCCTCAAATAGGGGCGGGTAATTTCCCCTCTGTTGAAGGCACGGAACTCTCGTAAATATCGAAAAAACCTTAGGAAAGAAACTTGACAACCCCGAACCCATAGTGTAAGTTTCCCTATGTTGGCTATCAGCGGCGGAATAAATACCAAAATCACCCCCCAACCCGCTTACTGATAGAAGCGGGTTCCTTTTTATGTCAAAGCAAAGAAAAAAAACAGGCCCCTACACAGATAGCGATGCGACGCGAAAACTACGCAAGCAGTCTCACCTCGATTCCGTTAAAGCATCCATCGCTTACAATAAACCTTTCCCTTCACAATATCCCGTATACTGCTCCTACTGCGATAAGAAACATCCTGCCGGAACCATGATTATACAACATCCCAAATACTCCGGCATGTACATACCGATCCTTTGTGACTTCCTAGACCGGAAACGCAAAGATCGCGAGCTAACTTCCCCTGCTGAACGAACACACAGAGGGGATTTAATGGACTGAAAGGTCACCTGAGTAAAGAGCCTCCGCGGTGGAATGGCTCCCTCTATGTTCATC
>Ga0326597_10006982_pt1 | contig 15398 bp, 12 predicted proteins | sample RVTome_12_FD_203789 | JGI IMG/M metagenome (GOLD analysis project Ga0326597, IMG submission 203789) | Soil microbial communities from uranium-contaminated site in the Upper Colorado River Basin, Wyoming, United States - RVT100D185 | ecosystem: Environmental > Terrestrial > Soil > Contaminated >...
GTCCCGTCAAGTTTCTGTGCCTCAAGTTCCTTGAGTCGATTAATCGACTGCCTGACAGTTTTGAAATTCGTTAACAATCCGCCCAGCCAGCGGCGATTGATATAAGGCATACCACAACGTATGGCCTCTTCCTGGATAATGGATTGTGCCGCGCGCTTGGTGCCGACAAACATTATCTTGCCTTTGCGGGCTGCGAGCTTGCTGATAAAATTTATGGCATCACCATAAAGCGGTAATGTCTGTTCAAGATTGATAATATGGATTTTGTTGCGCTGGCCAAACAGATAAGGGGCCATTTTGGGGTTCCAGAAACGGGCCTGGTGGCCGAAATGAACACCAGCCTCCAGCATTTCACGCATAGTGATATTAGACATAACTATATTCTCCTGTAGGGTTAAGCCTCCGCGCACACCGTGTAATAACCCGTCCAGATAATCTGTCCGGGCACCCATTACACAGTTACAGCGCGCGTGTGGGGTTAGTAATACTCTGAACTTGTCAGAGGTTTTGCAGTATAGGGATATACTGCTATTTTGCAATCGCACATAACACTACACCGGGCGGTTGCAAGACTACCCTGTCTGAAAAATATCATGGGTGACATTTTCAGGGGTGGCGACTAAACTGCGGGCGCTTTATAACATAGAAGTCTTTTGATAACAATTGCTTAGCTATTATTTATATGTCCGTAACGATAAAATCCCCGGCTGAAATCGAAAAAATGCGTATTGCCGGTCGACTGGCGGCCGAAGTCCTGCAAATGATAGGGCCCTACGTACAGCCCGGTATTACCACCGCTGAACTGGATCGGATTTGCCACGACTACATAGTCGACACACAGAAAGCCATACCGGCACCGTTGAATTACCGCGGTTTCCCGAAATCGATCTGTACTTCAATCAACCATGTCGTCTGCCACGGGATCCCGGGCGAAAAAAAACTCAAGGATGGCGATATTATGAATATCGATATCACGGTCATCAAGGACGGGTACCATGGAGATACCAGCAAAATGTTCTTTGTCGGCACACCTTCGATACTGGCAAAACGCCTGGTAAAGACAACTTATGAATGCATGCGTACCGGCATCAGGATGGTCAAACCCGGAATCAGGCTGGGTGACATTGGCCATGCCATACAACAATGTGCAGAATCACATCACTACTCTGTGGTCAGGGAATACTGCGGACACGGCATCGGCAAAGAATTCCATGAAGATCCGCAAATCCTGCATTATGGTGAGAAAAACACCGGCCAGGCACTGGAAGCTGGCATGACCTTTACCATCGAGCCCATGATCAATGCCGGCAAGCGTCATGTAAAACTCCTGCCTGATGACTGGACTGTCGTTACCAAAGACCGGAATTTGTCCGCACAATGGGAACACACAGTGCTGGTCACCGCAGAAGGTTACGAAGTCCTGACCAAACGCCCCGGAGAGGATCTCTGAAGCATGCAGGAACCCTTGATGGTTGCCCCTGAGTTAAGTGCTGATTTATTTGACCGGCAGGCATTCACCCGTGAATTAAAACACACCAGGCAACCCCTCAACCTGTTCAAGCAGGCCTGGAGCAACGGCCACCAACTGCTCAATGAGGCATTTGTTAACGGAATGGCAATCAACACACTCGTCAGGCAACGGGCCTGGTTAATCGACCAATTGTTGGTGGCTGCATGGGAGCACATGATTACAAATGATGAACCGGCCCTGGTTGCAGTCGGTGGTTACGGGCGCGGTGAACTGCATCCAGCCTCGGACATTGATCTGATGATTCTGGTCAATACGCGGCGCAGCAATCCATTAAACCAGTCCATCGAAAAATTTCTGATCTTTCTCTGGGATATCGGTCTGGAAGTTGGCCACAGCGTGCGTACGATCAAGGACTGTATTTATGAAGCAAAAAATGACATTACCGTTGCCACCAATCTCATGGAATCCCGTTTACTGGCTGGCAATGACGCTATGTATAATAAGATGTGCCGGCAAACCGGTCCTAAAAAGATATGGCCAACCAAAAAATTCTTTGAAGCAAAACTCAATGAACAGGTCGCAAGACATAAAAAATATGAAAATTCGGAACATAAACTGGAGCCCAACATAAAAGAAGGGCCTGGAGGACTGCGCGATATCCAGATGATCGGCTGGGTGGCGAAACGGCACTTCGGTGCTGAGACATTAAAAGATCTGGTCACACACGATTTTTTGTCGGCGGAGGAATACAAGATCCTGGATGCCGGACAGTCCCTGCTCTGGCGCATTCGCTACGCACTGCACTTTATTACCAATCATCGGGAAGATCGCCTGCTGTTTGATTACCAGCGCAATGTGGCTGAATTGTTTGGATATCGCGCACAGGGCAACAGCGGCGTCGAGCAATTCATGAAGATGTACTACCGGACAGTCAGCGAACTGAATATCCTGAATGAAATATTATTACAACACTTCCAGGAGGCGATTATTTATGCAAATCGCAGGGAAAAAATAAAACCGCTGAACCGCCGCTTCCAGATCCGTAATAATTTTCTTGAAGCCTGCAACAATAATGTATTCAAACGTTACCCTTTTGCCTTGCTGGAACTGTTTCTTTTGATCCAGCAAAATCCATCGATAAAGGGTGTCCGGGCCAGTACAGTCAGGCTCATCCGTAACCATTGCAGTCTGATCGACAAGGATTTCCGTCAGGACATCCGTAACCGCAGCCTGTTTATGGAAATTATCCGGCAACCCTGGTATGTCGGGCACGAACTCAGGCGCATGCACCGCTATGGAATTCTCAGTAAATACCTGCCCGCATTTGGCGACATTGAAGGACTGATGCAGTTCGACTTGTTTCATGTTTACACAGTAGATGAACATATCCTGTTTGTTGTGCAAAACATGCGTCTTTTTGCTACACCAGATAATGGTAAACAAACTTCAGTGTATAACAAGATACTCGCAACGCTCCCCAAGCAGGAATTATTGTACCTGGCAGGTCTGTTCCATGATATTGCCAAGGGCCGTGGCGGGGATCATTCAACCCTTGGGGCTAAAGACGCTGTTAAATTCTGCAAGCTGCATGGCTTGAGTGAATATGATGCGCGCCTGGTAGGGTGGCTGGTAGATAGTCATCTGTTAATGTCGAAAACAGCGCAGCGCATGGACCTCAGTGATCCGGAAGTCATCAGCCAATTCGCGGAAATAATCCGGGACAGGAACCATTTGAATTATTTATACCTGCTGACGGTTGCCGATATACAGGGCACCAACCCTGAACTCTGGAACAGCTGGAAAGAAGCACTGCTGGCTGACCTGTACCAGAAAACCCTGCTGGCCCTGCGGCGTGGTCTTGAAAACCCAATCAACAAGAAAGCATTGATTGATGAAACAAAACAGCAGGCCCTGGTGCTGATCAAGAACAGGAATAAAGCAACACTGGACATTAATTTACTCTGGAAAAGCCTGGGCAAGGACTACTTTATCCGTTATTCAGCCGATGAAATTGCCTGGCATACCGAGGCTATCAGCAAAATCACCGATACAGAAAAACCCCTGGTCATGATCCGCGAGAAAACATCCCGTGGTGGAACCGAAGTGTTTATATACATGAAAGACCGCGACAATATATTTGCCGCGACAACACGCACTCTGGACAGACTGGGATTCACTATTATGGATGCACGCATTATTACTTCAGACAATGGCTATACACTCGACTCCTATATTATTCTGGAGAGGTCCGGGGAAATTGTCAGTGGCAGGCAAAGACGAGATGAACTGAGCAAGACATTGCAACAGGCGCTAATCGACCCGGATAATTTGCCCCGGAAGATTGCCCGTGTCAGATCACGTCAATTAAAACATTTTGCCATCCCAACAAAAATCAATTTCACACCGGATAAAAAGAACAACCGTAATATTATGGAAGTCATTACCACAGACCGTCCTGGTATTCTTTCAAGAATTGGTATGGCGCTTAATTTCTGTGGGGCCAGATTACATGGCGCAAAAATTGCGACCTATGGTGCCCGCGTTGAAGATATATTTTTTATCACTGACCGGAAAAACAAAATCATTAATGATCCGATTAAATTTGAATGTCTCAAAAATTCCATCATTTCCAGTCTGGAGTCCAACTAGGCAGTAATGAAGGTGTTACCGCCGGATTCCGAAATTGTCCTCATGGAAAGAGCGGCTGCCATGGCGGGCAAAACCCTGCAACAGCTTGCCAACCTACGGCAAACTGTATTACCTGAAGTGTTGACCGGGGCCAAGGGACTTATTGGCGAACTGCTAGAAGATTATCTCGGTGCCAATGCAGGTTCATTACCTGAGCCTGATTTCCGTAAAATTGGCGTTGAACTGAAGACCCTGCCCATCGGGCAAAATGGAAAACCCAGAGAATCCACCTTTGTTTGTACGGTCTCACTCTTGCCCGGTGACAGCCCGTGCTGGAAAGATTCACTGGTAAAACGAAAATTGTCCCGTGTCCTGTGGGTTCCGATCGAGGCAGATGCCGCTATTCCACTTTCACAAAGAAGAATAGGAACCGCTATCCTCTGGAGTCCAAATCAAGCACAAGAGAAAATACTGCATCAGGACTGGGATGAATTGATGAACATGGTCATGATGGGTCAACTGGATAAAATTACAGCCAGGTACGGAAAATATCTGCAAATCCGGCCCAAGGCACTAAATGCCAGATCATTACGGCCGGGCATCAATGCTGATGGTGAAATCATCAAGACATTACCACGGGGTTTTTATTTAAGAACTTCCTTCACTGCATCTATTCTCAAGAAGTCTGAATAATGTGTCATTTCGAGCAAAGCGAGAAATCTGCCGCAGGCGTCCCGAATGCAATAAGGGATCTCATGGAGATCTCTCCCGATGGTCGAGACCAAGATTTCTCCCTCCGGTCGACATGACAAAACTTAACAAATTACAGTTTCCTTAAATTATCATGATGCAACCTGATAGAAAATTTTCCATTGCCCCGATGATGGACCGTACGGACCGGCACTTCCGGTATTTTCTGCGCCTGATCAGCGAGCATACCCTGCTGTATACCGAGATGATTACAGCACAGGCGATCCTGCATGGTGATTGCCATCAATTGCTGGACTTTTCAGACCGTGAACATCCATTGGCCTTGCAAATCGGCGGCAGCAATCCGGCCGAGTTGTCCAGTTGCGCGAAAATTGCTGAAGACCACGGTTACGATGAAGTAAATCTCAACGCAGGTTGCCCGAGTGACCGTGTGCAATCAGGAAAATTTGGTGCGTGCCTGATGGCCGAACCGGATCTGGTTGCTGAATGCATAAATAAAATGCAACTGAATGTCCGCATTCCGGTGACCGTAAAAACACGCCTGGGCATTGATGATCTTGACAGTTATGAACAACTGGCTGCCTTTATACAACGAACCAGTGCAGCAGGCTGCAGGACATTCGTCATGCATGCCCGCAAGGCGTGGTTGAATGGACTGAGTCCGAAGGAAAACCGTGAGATCCCGCCCCTGGAATATGAAAAAGTTTATCAACTGAAACAGGACTTCCCGCATCTCGAGATTATTATCAACGGTGGCTTCACCCGTATGTCAGAAATCCTGAACCAGTTTCCCCGCGTTGATGGCGTGATGATCGGCCGTGCGGCATACCACGAGCCATACCTGCTGGCTGATGCCGACCGGGTCATCTTCAATGATAATGCCAGACAACACACCCGAATGGAGATAATGCATGAATACACTGGGTACGTTGAACAACAATTGATGCTCGGTGTACCCCTGCATGCTATGACCCGGCACATTCTTGGTTTATACCAGGGCCTACCCGGGGCCCGCGCCTTCCGCCGCCATCTCAGTGAGCACGCCCACCAACCCGGCGCAGGCATCAATGTCCTGCAACAGGCCGTTATGTCGGTCACCCCATAAGCTCAAGAAACCATTTGATGTTGCGGCGCAATATGTTATGTTGCATTGCATCATCAAACATTACATCAGGAAAAATCGATGAGGATATTTATTGCCGACGATATTGCCCCGGAAGGTGTGGAATATTTAGCAAAACAAACGCCTTACAGCATAGATTTCAACCCGAAACTCAACCCGGAGCAGGTCTGTGAACATATCCGCGATTGTGATGCCGTGATCGTGCGCAGTGCAACGTCCATCAGGGGCCCGGTACTGGATGCTGCACGCAAGCTGAAGGTCATCGGCCGGGCCGGGGTCGGCACCGATAATATTGATGTCGCCGCCGCTACCGAACGCGGCATCGTGGTGCTGAATACTCCCGATGCGAATGCCACGACAACGGCAGAACTCACGATTGCGCATATGCTGTCGCTCTGCCGTCACTTGCCCTGTGCCGATCTGTCTGTGCGTCAGGGAAAATGGGAACGATCAAAATTCAACGGGACCGAGATTACCGGAAAGTCACTCGGCATTATCGGCTTTGGCACCATCGGCCGCATTGTGGCCAAACGTGCTCTCGGGCTCAAAATGAAAGTCCTGGCCTATGATCCCTTTGTCACGGCGGACGTGTTTTCGGATGCCGGGGTCACACCGGCGGCACTGGAAGAATTATTGGCTGCCGCTGATATCGTCACGTTACATTGTCCGCTCATGGCAAAAACCAGGAACCTGATCGATCAAGCTGCCATCGCGTTGATGAAACCCGGCACGCGTCTGATCAATTGTGCGCGTGGCGGCCTGGTGGATGAAACAGCACTTTATGCCGCATTGAAGAGTGGTCATCTTGCCGGCGCAGCACTGGATGTCTATGAAAACGAGCCTCCGAAAAATTCTCCCCTGCTAGAATTGAACAATATAGTGTTCACCCCGCACCTCGGGGCCTCCACGGAAGAGGCCCAGGCCGCAGTCGGTGTGGAGATTGCGAAACAGGTGGCCACGTTTCTGAACAGCGGCGAAGCCATTAACGCGGTAAATCTTCCGCGCATACCGGCACAACTGGCACAGCGACTCAAGCCCTGGCAGGAACTCGCACATAAACTGGGACGTCTGCTTGCGCTCATGACCAATACAGCTATCACCCATCTGGATATTGCCCTGCTTGGACAGGTAGCTGAATTAAAAACAACACCGATTGCCGTTTCGGCACTCGTTGGTCTGCTGGGTGAAAATCTTTCCGTTCCCGTCAACCAGGTCAACGCCATGCATCTGGCAAAACGGCAAGGCATCGCAGTAGCAGAATCACGTTCCAAGGAATCACATGATTATCTTTCATTGATAACCATCACGGCCCGGTTTGACAACGATCAGATCACGCTGGCCGGGACATTATTTGATGAACGCCACCCGCGCCTGGTGCGTATCAATAATTACCCTATTGAAGCCCCGTTACATGGCAATTTATTGTTTACCCGCCATACCGACAAACCCGGTGTAGTCGGTGATATCGGTGCTTTGCTGGCGGGAGAAGAAATCAATATAACCACCATGCAAGTAGGTAATGCGGATGACATGGACACCGCCGTAGCCATAATTGGTATCTCGAAATTACTGAGTGCAGTGACTATTACAAAAATCCAGGACCTGCCTGCTATCAGTAAAGTCATACAGGTATCAATGTGACGCCTTTCTATCCTGTCGATATCGTGATATTCGATTGCGACAGCACTTTGACTGCCATTGAAGGCATCGATGAACTGGCGCGGCGTGCCGGTGCTTATGATCAACTCGCACCACTGACCCTGGCGGCTATGGAAGGGAAAATTAAACTGGAAGAAATATACAAACGGCGGCTTGATTTGATCAAACCTTCATTGGCCGATGTTGAATGGCTGGGACAACGCTATATTGAAGCAAAAATCAGTGATGTCGGTTCAGTCATCGATGCCCTGCATCAGGCCGGCAAACAGATACACATCGTCAGCGGCGGCATCCGCCAGGCCGTATTAATACTGGCTGAACATTTAAATATTCCCGGACAGCATGTACACGCAGTGGATATCCGGTTTACGGCGCAATATGAATATGACGGTTTTGATGAAACTTCACCACTGGCGAGTAGCGGTGGAAAAAAAACCGTCTGCTGCAACATCATCGGTGACAAACTTACCGCCGTCATGATCGGAGATGGCATGACCGATATGGAGGCTGCCCAGGATCACATTCAATTCATCGGCTTTGGTGGAGTAGTCCGCCGGCCGGCAGTGGAAACAGCTACACCGGATTACATCAGCAGTCCCGCATTAATACCCCTGTTGCAAAGACTAGTAACCGGATACCGGTCGATTGTATAGAAGAATCTCGCCCAATCAGTTGCGGCGGTTAGTCAGGCACAGATAAACACGTTATTCCCGCCGTCAGTTTTATTTTTATTCCCGTCTGAACCTGCCATGTTTCAAATAATAAAAAACCTGGGCAATGACGTTATCATCCTTCATCATAAATGGGTGGGTTACCGGCATTTCAATATGATCATTCATTCCGTCCAACTTGGTCCTTTCAACTGATACTTTGCCGTCATCCGTATTGGGAATGAGTGTTGACAAAATCCAGTTAATGCTTTTGGTACCGGCTATGATACCGACATCAAAGTTTGCATTGCCCAGCTTGTTGGGAACACTTAACTCACCTGTGCCAAGCTGCAAGCCAGCGTCGCCATTAACGAAATGAAAACCGGGAAAGTTTCCCAGTTTATCCACCACTTCACTGCCTTTGTTAGGAGGGCCTAGCATTACCACCCGATGTAGCCTGGCAATCACATGATTGCTGGTGTATTGCCGAACCAATATACCTCCGAGTGAATGCGTTACAAAGTTAATTCTTTCCGCAAGCGGGCACTTACCTAATGCAGGTGTAATTGCTTCTTCGGCCAGTCTCTCAATTGTGTGCTCTCTGGAGGGATACTTTACATTTATTACAGTAAAATTCCCCTTCAATAGCTCACTCTCAAGCTTATTCATCGAGCTATCAGTTCGTGCAAATCCATGAAGAAGTACCACGCACTCGGATTGAGCATGCGTGGAAAACAGTATTAGTATAATTATTGTGATCAACTTCATACTATCAACAAACAGGCCGGGATTATCTATTTCCGATCGGTTGATTTTAAATCACTCCAGCCCCAATCCAGTGCTACATTTTCATAGACTTGTGAAATCCCACTGTGCCACCAAGTATTGTTTTGCCAATTACTTGCTGATATCCCAACTGGCCGAGCATTTCTGATAATTCATCTGCTGAGTAAAACAGGCGCAGTGCCTCGATAAAGTAGTCCTTGCAATTATGAGCAGCATCACCACTACCAAACATCCATGCGGTAACCGACAGGCAGATTCGCAGATAAGAGTAATACATTGATTCAATAAGGCGGTTGTCGGGCTTCAGCATATCAGAATGATAAAAGCAACCACCCGGTTTCAGCACCCGCTTGATTTCACTGAACACCTCCATGATTCGTAAATGCCGGGATGCATATTGCAGGGTAACTACATCGAAGTAATTATCCTGAAAAGGTAAACGATGTACATCCCCGATTTGTGATGTGATTTTCATCCCCAGTCGGGCCGCGGTTTTACCCCCTTCTTCCTGCATTGCCTGACATCTGTCAATTGCAATGACCTCCAGGTCAGGTTGCCGCTGTAACAGCCCGATACCGACGACATTTGTACCCGCGCATACATCAAGTACTCGTTGTCCGCTTTTTATATCGATGGTGGCCAGAAAACTTTCACATAACCAGTTCCATAATCCCAAAGTGGCCACATAGTTGGCGCGCTCGTAATACCTGGCGACATCAAGGAACACATCATTTAATTCATAACACCAGACCTGGTTGAATATTTTTGACCTTAAATCTTCACGCAACGGAAACGGGACAGCCTGTTTGTTATTATTCATCAGTAATCCTTCGTAAGCTTTTGCCGAATAAATAGTCCGGAGTGATTTATTTTAAAATGTAAAAGAACTCATAAAGAATTATGGGGAATATTACTCGGCTGTAGGAATAATTCATCTTGGTTACCCCTGTATAAAAACAGCCAACTTACCAAAAATCGGGCCAATTTTCAGCATTCTCGCTACCTCATATCAATAAAAGGCAAGTGATTACAGTTTAGTAATTCAGTTTATTTAAAAAACACGCTATTTACAGGATCCAACAGTTGCCCACTTTTAACAGATGCGTAATCATCTTTAGACCTTGAACTCTGTAGCGAACAAACCGGAACTGGTGTATGACGGCGATTGCGGGATCTGCCGTTACTGGGTGAAGTACTGGCAAGGCTTGACCGGTGACAGTGTAGATTACTCACCCTACCAGGATGTGGCCGGGAATTACCCGGACATTCCACTGGCTGAATTCAGGCGTTCTATACAATTCATTTCCCCCGAAGGAAATGTCACCTCAGGTGCTAAAGCAGTTTATGTGCTCTTAAAGGGATTCTTTCCCTACAATTTTTATCTCTGGTTATATCGTTTTCTGCCGGGCTTCGCTGTGCTGGCCGAGTTGGCCTACACATTCTTTTCAGAACGGCGCTCATTGTTAAGTTTAATCAGCCATCTGCTGTGGGGCAGGAAGCTTGAACCCCCAAGTTATGCACTGACAAGCTGGTTGTTCCTGCGCCTGCTTGGGTTCATCTATTTATCTGCTTTCGCTTCTCTGGCGGTACAGATCAAGGGACTGGTGGGTGAAGATGGCATGCTGCCGCTGGGATTGTTTCTCGAACGGGCGCAGGAATATTTCGGTGATACAGCACTGGTCAACCTGCCTACACTTTTCTGGTTTGCACATAGTGATCCTGTGTTATGGGGAAGTTGCCTGGCCGGAATACTGTTTTCATTGTTGTTGATCTGTAATGTACTCGCCCGGACCGCACTGGTGATGCTCTTTGTATTGTGGTTGTCACTATTTTATGCCGGCCAGACGTTTCTGCAATTTCAGTGGGACCTGTTGTTACTTGAGTGTGGATTCCTTGCGACATTTCTGCCCACACGCTCAACGTTAATTGTTTGGTTGTACCGCTGGCTGGCGTTCCGTTTCATGTTGCTTGGTGGGGTAGTGAAGATTGCGAGCTCTGATCCCGCCTGGGACAATCTTACTGCACTCACTTATCACTTTGAGACTCAACCCCTGCCCACAACCCTGGCCTGGTATGCACATCACTTGTCGGAGAACGTGCTGGTGTTTTTTACTGCGGCGACCCTGTTCATTGAATTGTTATTGCCCTTTTTCATCTTCCTGACCCGGAATTTCAGACTTGTGGCTGCCTCCGGATTTTTCCTTTTACAGACAGCTATTATCCTTACCGGCAACTATAATTATTTCAATCTGCTGACTATAGCATTTTGCCTGTTCTTGCTTGACGATGCTGCAATCCGCTGGCTGTATCCCGGCAGATGGATATCACGACTTTCTGATCTGACATTATCAAGACCGTTAACGAGATTGAATTTTATTATTGCTCTCATGGTGACCATGCTGGTCCTTTCTACCAGCACTGCCCAACTGTGGCGGATTTTTACTTTATCCGAACTGCCTGTGTTGACATCCATAGCACGCATGATTGCCCCTTACAATATCGTCAACAACTACGGGCCGTTTGCGGTGATGACCACGCTACGACATGAGATAGTAATCGAAGGATCGGACGATGATGAACACTGGCGGGAATATGTTTTCAAATACAAGCCGGGTAATTTACATAAACGACCGGAATGGATCATCCCGCACCAGCCCCGGCTCGACTGGCAAATGTGGTTTGCAGCCCTGGGTACACCGGATCAGCAGCCCTGGTTCAAAAACCTGATGGTGCGCATGTTGCAAGGCAGCCCGGTTGTGCTGGACCTGTTTGAACATAATCCGTTCCCTGACCGGCCACCCAGATTCATCCGTGCGTTATTTTATGAATATCATTTCACCAGCCCGGAGCAATACCAGCAAAACCATCAGTGGTGGAACCGTGATCTCATCGGGATTTATCATCCAGCGATCTCTTTTTCAAGCAAAAATTGAGCGTTCCGAATACCGGAAGAGGCGCCTGCCACTTGGAGATATCGACTATTTGTGGGATGATCGCGAACCTTAATACAATCCCTGGCCAAGTAATCAACGTTTAACCGAATGAGGCCCACATGAAAAAAACTTTTCATACTTTAATGATCGCACTCCTGTCATTATCAACTGTCTCCACATGGGCGGCCGTTGAACTCAATACCGAAAAACAGAAACTCAGTTACGCCCTGGGCGCTTACTTCAGCCAGGGGGTATCACAACAGGGTGTGGACATGGATATACCTGCATTTCTGCAGGCCATAGAAGACGTTTTAAACAAGACCCAACTCAAACTCAGCGAAGAAGAATTACAGACAGTTTTGACGCAATATCAGGAAAAACTGGCTAATGAACGAAATGCATCTGCCAATAACAACAAGTCGGCCGGGGAAAATTTTCTGGCAGAAAACAAGAACAAGGAGGGTGTGACCACGCTACCCAATGGTTTGCAATATAAAGTCCTCAAGGAAGGCACTGGTCCCAAGCCGAAAAGTGACAGTGAAGTAAAGGTACATTATCACGGTACACACATTAACGGGGAGGTCTTTGACAGCTCCTATGAACGTGGCGAACCCATTTCATTATCACTGACCCAGGTCATCAAGGGATGGCAGGAAGCTCTGCCGTTAATGAGCGTGGGATCAAAATACCAGTTTTACATTCCTGCTGCGCTGGCATATGGCGAACAGGGCGCCGGTAATTCAATTGGTCCTAACGAGGCGTTGATATTCGATATCGAGCTGCTGGGTATCAACTGATAGATGATCTGGCTAAAACTACGGCATTAATCATTAAGACTAACTGAATCTGGATGGCGTACCGCCTCCAGCACCGTAGCTATACCCAGGGCGACGACATGCGGTTGTTCCAGCTGAATCAGATGTCCGCTGTTGGCGGCGAAGATCTGCATGCCTGCGGGACTCAGACCAGCCATTTCCTTTTGCATTAGTTGCCAGATAGATTCCAGCATTTCCCCGTAAGGATCATTGGGCCACACATGTTTGCCCCTGGTAATCACGACCAGCGGGACACCAGGCAATTGACCTGCTGCGATGACCTGCTGACCGCTGATTGCAAAATTGACTGATTCGCGCCGGTGGGTCTGATACATCTTGCGTAATGAAAGTATACGCATGGCTTTATAACGCAAGTCTTCCGGATACAAGGCAAATGTTGACTGGCCTTGGTAATACGTAATCAACTCTTTGGTCTTCAGTTTTTCCCTGACGGCAGGGAGCTCCGGCAAACGTTCTGACTGCTCAGGATGTGATGCATCCACCAGAACCAATCCTGCTGTTTCTGCAGGATATACTTTTGCAAAGTACTGCATGTTATATCCGCCAAAAGAATGGCCTGTCAGAATATATGGTGGGGGAATTCCGGCCTCGTGCAAGAGTTTGTGTAATTCCTCCACGATTTGAACAGTAGTTCGTGGAGACGGGCCGGGATCGCTCCAGCCATAACCGGCACGATCATAGGCACAAACTCTGACCTGTTTGGATAACAACCGTTGTACCGGGATCCATTCCAGTGAAAAACCGCCTATCCCCGAATCAAGGATGACGGCGGGACCCGTACCGCTCCCTTCACAAAAGATATGTAACCTGTATCCCCCCACATCGATTAATTGACCGGGTGGTGTGATCCATTCCCCACCCTCCTCAGCATGAACAGGAAATATTACACAGGTAAAAACAAAGCTGAGAACCAATTTAATCTTATTATTCAAGATTATTATTTCCTCATAATTCCTGCATATTTTCTGTAAATACAAATATTGAGAGACTTACATCATTTATTGGTTCCACTGTTGTATTCGTACTAGGCCACCATCAGGCTCGGGAGCACCCGTCTCTATTGGGTGGTACTGGAATTAGCAGATGGGGTTTTTACAGTATAGACCACGCGCCATATCCGTCCCTGAACTGAATCTGCAATATATAGAGATCCTTCTGGTCCGATGGCCAGTCCGGTTGGCCGGTAATCTGCGTCCTCCGGTACCTTGACTTCATCTACCCCGGCAAAACCGTCGGCAAATACCTCCCAATCTCCCGCAGGTATTCCGTCTTTGAAAGGAACAAACACCACCTGATAACCCACCTGTTCATAAGGATCACGATTATAGGAACCATGAAAAGCAATGAAAGCGCCCTGCTGGTAGTGTCGTGGAAACTGCTTACCGGTATAAAATTTCAGATCATTCGGCCCAAAGTGAGCCGGAAAAGCAACGAGTGGTTGCGGATACTTTTCACACCGGCCTGTCAGCTTGCCATCACCACCGTATTCCGGTGCCATAACCCTTTTATGCTGTATAGGATCATAGTAACAGTAAGGCCAGCCGTATTCGCCTGCATCATTGACTCCCATAAACTCTTCGGCTGGTAACAAGGCATCATCTTTTAGACTATAGATATCAGGCCATATATCATGCAGATGATCACGGCCATGCTGCACTACGTACAGACGTTTATGGTCCGGCTGCCAGTCAAGCGCATACACATTTCGTAAGCCACTGGCATAACGGTAGCCATCTGTTGATTGACTCTGATTTAATTTATCCAGTGAAAACCGCCAGATGCCAGCCTGGTTCTGTAATTCCGGGCAAGGATCCAGGCCGGGGCTTCCAGGCGTTACTTCCTCCTGCTGGCAGGCATTCGAGATTGCACCGATATTGATATAAAGCTGGTTGTCTTCATCTAGCGCAAAAGGTTTGCCCGCATGCGGTCCCTGTGCAGGCAAATCATGCACAAGTACCTGTGGCGGGAGTTCAGGGATGAGTTGTTGACCCAGGTCATAACGATAAATATCGGTGTCAGAAGCAAAATAGAGGAAACCATTCTTTATCTTTATCCCCATACCCGGTATGTCACTGAATTTTTCCAGTATATCCATACTGCCATCCTTATCAGTATCCCGCAGGGCAATGATCCCGCCCAGATTCAGGCGGTGGTTTCTCAGCGCTACATATATATCGCCATTATCATTGACAGCGAGATGTCTGATGAAGCCCAGGCTGTCGGCCACGACCCTGGCACAAAAGCCTTCCGGTAGTTGCAGTCCGCCATTATCATCGTCACAGACCAGTGCAATACCGGAAACCGGATTGTCTGATGTATAATGCCCGTCTTTATCACTGTCGCATGACATAACAAAAACCAGACTAAACAATATGACGAGTATACAGATATTACGTAAGTGGACTGTCCGCATGGATTTTACCCGGTAAAAATATAGCTGAATAATACAAGCATATAAAACTTTATGACCGGATAGTTATCTAAGGAACCTCTGATCAAGTCTCCATAATATGAGATCATAGGCAAAAGTAAATCTCATTGGGAGCTAGTTGATGAAGCAAACGAGTTTTTCAGACCTGGCCTACGAGCACAAGAAGAAGA
>Ga0326597_10006983_pt1 | contig 15396 bp, 17 predicted proteins | sample RVTome_12_FD_203789 | JGI IMG/M metagenome (GOLD analysis project Ga0326597, IMG submission 203789) | Soil microbial communities from uranium-contaminated site in the Upper Colorado River Basin, Wyoming, United States - RVT100D185 | ecosystem: Environmental > Terrestrial > Soil > Contaminated >...
CCGAACACGAGCGAAAAGACCTTCTCAGATTTCTCACCTGCGGGAGTGTCGACGATGGAAAGTCGACACTCATCGGGCGTTTGTTACACGACTCGAAAATGATCTACGAAGACCAGTTGGCCACTCTTCAGGTTGACTCGACCACGATGGGCTCGGCCGGTGACCAGGTGGACCTGGCGCTTCTTATGGACGGGCTTAAAGCCGAGCGTGAGCAGGGCATCACGATCGACGTGGCCTACCGCTATTTTTCAACGCCTCGTCGTAAGTTCATCATCGCCGACACGCCCGGCCACGAGCAGTACACCCGCAACATGGTCACCGGAGCCTCGACCTGTGAGCTGGCGATCATCTTGATCGATGCTCGTCGCGGAGTCCTGCCACAAACGAAGCGTCACAGTTACATTGCCAGCCTCCTGGGGATTCGCAACGTGGTTGTGGCCATCAACAAGATGGACCTGGTCGATTGGTCGGAGGATCGGTTCCACGAGATCTGTAACGAATACCGAGAGTTCTCGAATGGACTTGACCTGGGGGCTCCGTACTTCCTTCCGATGTCAGCCCTCCTCGGTGCCAATGTCGTTGACCCGTGGACCGAGATGGAATGGTTCAATGGTCCCCCGCTCATGGAGCATCTCGAGACCGTTGACGTGGCGACCGGTATCGACTTCGAACACTTCCGGATGCCCATCCAACTCGTCGTCCGCCCCGATCTCGGGTTCCGCGGCTTTGCCGGCACGATTGCTTCGGGGGTTTTGCGCCCCGGTGATGAAGTCGTTTCGCTTCCTTCGGGCGTTCGATCAAGCATCGGTCGGATCGTCACCTTTGACGGTGATCTTGCCGTGGCCGGACCAGGCAGAGCCGTTACTGTGACGCTCAACGACGAGATTGACGTCAGTCGAGGCGATCTTCTCGTCAAGGCCGGTGATCAACCTCACAATGCCCACGACGTCGATGCGATGGTCGTGTGGATGACAGACGTCGTGATGGAGCCTGGCCAGCAGTACCTGCTGCACTCGACGAATGGGTTCAGTAACGCCACGATCACGGCGATCCGCCACCGGGTGGACATCAATACGCTTGAACATCAGCAAGCCTCCGCTCTGGAGCTCAATGACATAGCTCAATGCACCGTGCGGTCGGACCGAGAGTTACTGTTCGACCCGTACGGCGAAAACCGTCACACGGGATCGTTCATCCTCGTCGACCGTCTGACCAATGCCACGGTGGCTGCCGGCATGATCATCGGGGCCGCCTCGGCCTGGGATCGGACCCCTGAGTCCGGCCTGGTCCGGCACGTGTCGGGAATCGACGATACCGAACGAGCGATCCGATATGGACAGCAACCTTGCACCGTTTTGCTGACTGGCCTGACCGCTGCCGGTAAGTCGACCATCGCCACTGCCCTTGAGCGTGAACTGTTTGATCGCGGCAAAGTGTCGATCCGGCTCGATGGTGAGAACATCCGCATGGGCATTAGCCGTGACCTGGGTTTTAGCGCCGAGGACAGATCGGAGAATTTGCGCCGGGTTTCTGAGGTCGCCCGTTTGGTCAACAATCAGGGGCTAGTTGCGGTCGCGGCTCTGGTTGCTCCCAACGCCGAAGTTCGAAGCCGGGCCAGGGAACTGATCGGAAGCGATCGGTATGTCGAGGTGTTCCTGGATACGCCGATCGAAGTGTGTCGGAGACGGGATCCCAACGGACTCTATGAAGCCGCCGATCGGGGTGAGATCACGCAGTTTCCTGGCGTTTCGGCACCCTACGAACGACCAACCGACATGGACCTTCGTCTCGACAGTTCTGTGCAGGACGTAGGTGAGTGCGTGAGCGAGATCCTTCGGGTACTGGGCGACCGGGGCTTTCTCCGTGGTTGACGGACCGGTTTCGCAGAATATTGTTCCTAGTGAAAGCCAGGTGACGGCTGCCGAACGGGCCGCCAACCTCGGCCATGAGGGATGCACCGTCTGGTTCACGGGGCTTTCCGGCTCAGGAAAATCGACCCTCGCCTTTGCGGTCGAACGGGCACTGGTCGAACGTGGCGTGGCGGCCTATGTACTCGACGGCGACAACATTCGTTTTGGACTCAACCGCGATCTCGGGTTCGGGCCGGAGGATCGGACCGAGAATATTCGTCGGATTGGCGAGGTTTGCCGCCTATTCCAGGATGCCGGGGTGGTCGTCTTGACCGCGTTCATTTCACCGTACGCGGCTGACCGAGATCGGGTGCGCGGCTTGCACCCGGACGGTCGCTTTATCGAGGTGTTTGTCGATACACCGCTTGAGCTGTGTGAACGACGCGACGTGAAAGGGCTGTATGCGAAGGCCCGGGCCGGCGAGATCCAGGAATTTAGTGGAATATCGGCTCCGTACGAACCGCCGAAGAACCCTGAAATTCGAATCGACACAACTCGCCCGCTTGAAGCGTGTGTACAGGAGATCGTCGGCCGATTGGGGCTTTGAGGTCGAGGATCAGACGGGACCTTAGGGCGTCGTTCGGCCGCCTTCGACAATTCTCTCAAATCTCACCGAATCCCTGAGTCACAATCGATATTGATCGTTGATTCGGCGCCCAGCCGAACGATGACTTCTAGTAGGGGACAACTCGGGAACGGGGTTTCCCCAACGTTGACCCGGACGGTGTAGGAGCCAGGGGCCAGGTCGAGCGAATAATGGCCGGCGGCATCGATCGCCTGCGACCTGACGACTACGTCACTTTGGACAAATTCCACCAAACCCTCCACCGCGCCCGGGAGGCAGGTGGGATCGTCGGGTCGTTCGACAGGGCAGGTAGGACTGGCCAGAACATTGCCGGAGACCGTCCCGATACCGGCTGATCGACCCGTTCCCTGAGCTGAACAAGCAGACAGGACCATGGTCAGAAGAATCAAGTGAGCGTTTCTCATAGCGGTTGGACGTCTTTTTCCAGAAACCGGTTCCAAATCCGGTACCACCCAGGCGACCGCCTCGAGTTCAATCCGTGCGAGAATCCTGGCGCAACCTCGAAATACGAAAGTGGCCGCTCATGTATGAATCGTTGGCAGAAAAGGTCGTCGTGGTCACCGGAGCCGGCGCGGGGATTGGTCGGGCTATCGCTGACCGGTTCGCGAGTGTCGGGTCAAAGGTCATCGTCAACGATGTCGGTCTGGCCTCGGCGCAGGCCGTGGCCGACCGGATAAGCGCGTCAGGAGGGTCGGCGTTGGCCGCGATGGCCGATGTGTCGAACAGCAGTCAGGTTGCCGAGATGTTCGATACGATCCTCGAAACGTACGGACGTATCGACGTTCTCGTAAACAACGCTGGTCTGGTCGGTCCGATGCTTCATTTTTTTGAAGCCGACGAAGCCTGGTGGCGACGAATCATCGACGTCAACCTCACGGGGCACTTTCTCTGCTCACATCGAGCAGCCCGGATCATGGCCAAAGCCGGCGGTGGGGTGATCATCAATATGAGTTCTGGAGGGGCGACCCAGTCGCATCGCTCGTTCACGGCCTACGACGCCACCAAGGGCGGAATCGAAGCTCTCACAAGAGCCATGGCCCTCGACCTTGGCCCATACAACATACGGGTGAACGCCCTTATGCCAGGGTCGATTGACACGAGTGGGCTATCCATGGAGGAACGCGTTTACCGGGGTGAGAACGTCCCCCTCGGTCGAATTGGCGAGGCCTACGACATGACCGGTGCCGCACTATTTCTGGCATCCGACGATGCTGCCTATATCACCGGTGACGTCATCAAGGTTGACGGTGGTATGACGGCCCAGCAGCGTTCGGCGACGGTCGACATCATGCCCCCATCGGGATTTCCTCGTGTCGAAGATCTCTGATTCCACGATGCTCCGGGGTGGGCGATGAGCAACCAGCACGACGCCTATGACGTCGTCATCGTCGGTGGGGCGCTCATGGGCAGTTCGATCGCCTACTTCCTCAGCGAGAACCCGGATTTTGATGGATCGGTTTTGGTCGTGGAGCCCGATTCGACCTATGCCAATGCCCAAAGTACGCGCTCGGGCAACAGCTTTCGGGAACAATTCTCCAACCCACTGAACATAAAGATCAGCCAGTTCGGGCTCGAGTTTTTGGCCGATTTTCACGATCGAGTGATCGTGGAAGGTGACGTTCCAGCCCTGAATTTTCGAGGCACGGGCTACCTGTTTCTTGCGACGAGCCGGGCGGCGCTGGAGGTTCTCGATGCTGAGCACCAAATCCAACTGGCCAATGGGGCCGACGTGCGGATGCTCAATCCAACTGAGGTCCAGACCCGGTTCCCGTATATGAATACGGATCGGTTGGTCGGGGCGCGTTTTGGTAGTGAACGAGAAGGTTCGATCGACGGCTGGGCTCTGTTGCTTGGCTTTCGCCGGCGCGCCCGCCACAACGGTGTGACCTATGTGTCGGATCGGGTCGTGGATCTCGTACAGGAGGACGGTCGGATCACCGGCGTCCAGCTTGAATCGGGCGGCACCGTAGCGTGTGGCCATGTGGTCAACGCAGCAGGCGTTCGAGCCAAGCTCATCGCGGCGATGGCCGGCCTGGAGCTTCCGGTCGAGCCCCGCTCGCGGACGACGTTTGTCTTCGACTGTCGCGCTCCCATCGAACAGAACGTCCCGCTGACCGTCACACCGGAAGGGGTCCATTTTCGCCGAGAGCGGCAGCACTACGTGACTGGCGGCGTTCCGGTCGATGACCGGGCTGTCGATTACGACGACCTGGACACCCGCCATGGTGAGTTCGAGGAGTTGATATGGCCGGTCCTGGCCTCCTACGTGCCCCAGTTTGAACGCATCGCGGTTGTGGCGTCCTGGGGCGGCCAGTATGCCTTCAATGTGCTCGATCACAACATGATCATCGGACCTGGTGACGGCCTGCCCAACTTCGTTTTCGCGAATGGGTTCTCGGGCCACGGTTTGCAGCAATCCCCGGCGGTCGGCCGGGGGGTCAGCGAACTGATTGTGTACGGTGCCTATCGCACGCTCGATCTCACTCCCCTGGGCTACGACCGGGTTACTCGCAACAAACCGTTCCATGAATCGGCCATTATTTAGCGGGAACTTCTCAACCAGGCCTGACGTCCGATCCTTGACCAACACCCTGCAGGGCCCGGGAGGATCATGCGTTCCAGTGACCATCAATCTGATCAACGGTCAGGCCGAGCCGACTCCGGGCAGTCCGATCTGGATCGACGGCAACGTTTTGGTGAGATGTACGCGACCGTCTACGAACCACTTCAGCGCTACTTACGGCGGCGGGCGTCCATCGACGACGCCGATGAGATTCTCGACGATGTTCTGCTTGTCATCTGGCAGAGGCTGCCGGCCTTGCCCGCCGCAGACTGCCTACCGTGGTGCTACGGCGTCGCCAGGAGAGCACTAGCCAATCGGCGGCGCAGCAACGCCCGGCGACAAGGTCTACTCGTCCGACTCGCCAGTCAGCCGGGTCAGGTGCCGATCGACGAAGTGGGGCTGGACGATTACCCCGCCCTGGCTTCGGCGTTCCGCCATTTACCCGAGCCAGACCGGGAAGTCCTGAGATTGTGGGCGTGGGAAGGACTTGAGCCGCGCGAAATTGCCACCGTATTGGGTACCTCGGCGAACGCCGCCAGCCTCAGACTCACCAAAGCCAAGAAGAAATTGACCCGATTACTTGATGGACAGAATCCCGACGATGCCGGACATAAAGAGTGTGAAGACACCGGGGAACATCAATCGTGACCGAAGAACTGCGTAACAGCCTCAAACGCCTTGACCCGATGCAAGCCGCTGTGTCAACCGAATCACCGACGACCGAGTCGTCCAGACATCGAATGGAGCGTGTCATGTCGACTACTACCCACCTAACCACACCGCCGTCCGGAGCCCGAGCCCCGAAACGATGGGTCCCTGCCCTGGCAACCCTGGTTGTCGCGGCGGTCACCGTTGGCGTCTTCACCTTCGGCGGGAGAGGCGCCGATCCCGTGGCGGTTGCCGGACCGCCGTTGGAATTGTCTCTCGGAGACAGCAGCGTGCTTGCTTCATGCATCGTCTTCGACGTTGCCATTCTCAGAGATATGCCCATGGCCTTTGAGGGTACGGTTACCGCAGTTGACGGAGCACGAGGAACCTTGACGGTTGATCATTGGTACAAAGGCGGCGATGCTGCCGAGGCAGTCCTGACCGGCGAGTCAGAAGACATGGTTTCCCTCATTGGCGCCTTCCCGCTTGAAGTCGGGAGCAGCTATCTCGTCACGGCTACCGATGGGAACGTGAACTTCTGCGGATACAGTGGTCCGGCCACTCCCGAGCTCCGTGGGTACTTCGAGGAGGCGTTTGGCGCCTGAGCATCGGTTCTGAAAAAGTGATAAAGAGGGTGGAAGGTCGTCTGACACTCCACCCTCTTTCGCGCGTTCATGTGGAGGCGGACTGACCATCATTGCCGAGACCGTAAACTGACTCCCCAAGGGCATCCAGGCGGAGGTAGAACGTGGCAAGGATTCGGAGACCGGTGGTAGACAACATCGAGAGTACCGCCAGAGATCATCTCGCCAACGAACGCACGTTTCTGGCGTGGGTTCGTACGGCATTGGCCGTGGTCGGGCTTGGTGTGCTTGTCGGCAAATTGATTGAGAGCGACGGGGTCCTGGCGGAGCTCATCGGCCTAGCCATGGTCGCGTTCGGCGCCGGAATGCTCCTCTACGGCATCGTGCGATTCGAACGGATCACTGACCTACTCGACCAAAAGAAGTTTGCCTCTGCCCGAAGGGGTCCACTGGCTCTGGCTGTACTCGGGATCATCGTCTCCGTCGGAGCTGCCATTCTTCTGTTGGCGTAGAGCGCCCTTGGCAGTCGGTCTAGCGGATTCCCACCATCAAGCCGGCCGCCACAACAACCAGGGTTGCCACTCCGGCGGCGGTGCCACGATCAAATCGGTCTTGTTTGAAAGCCGTGGAACCGACCCACGCCGGTAGTGCCGCCACATAGGCCACGGCTGTGGTGGTCGCCAGCCACACCGAGCCGAGAGCTACCGCCAGGAGGCCAGCCGCACCCACCTGCAGAGCCACGATGAGTTGCTCGGTGCGCCGGCGCCCGATCCGCACTGCCAGGACGTACTTTCCGGCATCACGATCTGATGTGATATCCGGCACCTCGAAAGCGAGCATCGCGGCAAGGTGGACTGGCAGGAGAACGGCGATCGCGGCCCACAGTGCCGGCGGTGGTCCAGACCCCTGGCTCGTAACCCCGATCAAGGGGACCACTCCAACAACCACAAGAGTCGTCGCCAACTCGCCCCATCCGGCCCCGAGCAGTCTGACGGGCGGCATCGAATAGAGCCAGGAAACGAGCAACGCCCCTAGGCCGAGCAAAGCGGCAACCGGATTGGTCGGGACGAGCCAAACCGCGATGCAGAGACTGAGAATCGTGGTGCCAATGCCGGCGGTCAGGGCGCTTCGGGGACCAAGAGCGCCGCCGACCAGCACACCACTACCGCCCGAGAACAGGGTCCGATTGGTGACCGATCGGTCCACCTCTCGATCGGCATATTCGTTCAGAAAGTGAGCGGTGACCTGAGCGGTAGTCACCAATCCCTGCCCTAGGGCATATCGACCGATCGTGACCGACGGCGCAGTGACCGCACCGAGGGCATACATCAAGGCTCCACCGACGAGAAAGTGCGGACGGCCCAACCGGACAAAGGCGGCCGCCACTCGGAGAGCGGAATGGGGCGGCTTCACTCCGGTTGGATCTCTGTGCCGCAGGCTAGATCACCGGTCACGGAGGGACTCCGAATCACAACAGGTCGGAGAGCGAGTCCAGCATTGGCTGTAAGTCAGGCAGTTCCTCTGCATTGTCGGTGCTCCAGCTGTAACGGACCGTGCCTTGACCATCGATGACAAACAGGGCTCGCTTTGCGAGTCCTACGTGGCCCTTCCAGATGTCATACCGGACTCCGAACGCGCCTGACACTGCCCCGTCCCAATCCGACAGTAACGGAAAGTCGAGCCCAAGCTCCCGGGCGAATGCGATCTGCGAGAACGTGGCCGATACGGCGATCGCCACCAGGTCAGCGCCCTGGGCCTCGACGGTAGAGGAGATTGAGCCCAACTGGGCCAGCTCGGCCCCTCAGAACGCCCCGAAGTCGAAGACGTAGAACGCCACCACCATCGGCCGACCTTGCGTGCGAGAGACCGATCTTTCAAAGGTGTGTCGGAGGTTGAAATCGGGAGCCGGATCACCGACCTGCCGCGGGGTGGATTCGGAAGGAGAGAATCGAACAGGGTCCATTCCCTCATCATACGGCACAAGGAGTATGGCCGTCACCATGGCAGTGGTCGAAGCCAGCGCCCCGGCCCGCCAATTCACACCGCGGCTCGAAAGCTGCGACGACCCGGAGGCGACCCCTGACAAGGCAGCTCACGAAACGCCCGGCATCAAGAGCCGCAGATTGGGGGGCTGAGTTCGTCGGGGATATTGAACCATGTGCGGACGCCTAGCACGGAGCGGGGCTGTTGGTTACCGGGGTTGGAACCCGGTCCGGGTCGGTCGTTCATCTTGCCGGATGCTACCCATACCTGAATCCCGTGCGGATTCGGCCCTTGGCCGTTGATGCGAGCCCGAGTCAGGTTCCGCTTTGTCCGGAAGCTAGCCTTTTACGATGGCATCCCCCCGAAATCCACCTCGAAGCGCATTCCAGATCATCTGGCGAGCACACAAGTTTGTATGGAAGTTCTCTGGAAGGAGACTGGGCACCCGCTCTATGGGGATGGGCGTGATCGAGCTGACCACCAGGGGTCGTCGTTCGGGGAGCGCTCGAGCAGTTCTGCTGTCGTATCTGGACTCACCGGATGGCCCCCTCGTCGCCGGTACGAACGCCGGGTTGGATCGTGATCCGGCCTGGGTGCAAAACTTGCGGGCAGAACCGCAGGCCGAATTCGCAACAAGGGTGGGTGCCCGACTCTTGGCGGCCAACTTCCTGGCCGGCGCCGATCACGATGACGCGTGGTCACGGTTTCAAGCTGCCGATGCCCAGTACGCACGGTACGCAGCGATGCTCACGAGGCCGGTGCCGATCGTTCGTTTCGAAGTACGTGAGGACGGAGGGTCGCGATAGTGCAGATCGAGATGGTGCAGATCGAAACAGATACCGAGCCACTCGACGGATTGCTGTACCTGCCGGACGATGGGAATGTCGTTGGATCTGCACAGCTCATGCATGGAAATACGATGAACTTTTATGTCGGACCTCCCCGTTTTCTGCCTCCCTACCTGACCAGTCTCGGGCTGGCGTGTCTTGCGTACAACCGTCGCGGGCATGACGTACTCTCAAATCGTCATAGTCGAGACCTCGAAGGTGGTGCTTATCAGACGATCGGTCAGGCGATAGAAGACAATCACCTGGCGCGCACCTGGATGGATCAAAGACACCTCCCTCCTCCACTTGTGATCGGTCACTCGAACGGAGGCATGCTGGCCGTCCGGCACGTGGTGGAAGCCCCCGATACGCCAGGACTGATCTTGTTGTCGGCCCATCGCGGCGGGACGCAAATCATGCGACTCATGGCTGACAACGGACTGATGGCCGGCGATCGCTATGACGAGATCACCGAAGCTGCCAGGAACCTCGTGGCGGAAGGTCGGGGCGACCAGCTTATGCTCGTTCCAGGCTGGTGGTACGTCATATCGGCTACCACCTATGTCGAATTCCTGGACCATTGCCCGGATATCGTCGAACTGGCTCCGTCGATTCCCTGCGAGACGCTGTTCATCCGAAGCGTTGAAGAGCCTTCCGAGGTATACCCGGCCGAAGAGCTTGTGTTGGCGAGCGGGTACGACGTCGACGTGCAGGTGTTGGAGGTCGGGGGTCACTATTACCGCGGGGGCGAATCCGTCGTTGCCGGGGCAGTGGTCAATTGGATCTCTCAACATTTGTAATCCAGGGTCGCCCGGCACGTTTCCTCAACAGACCCTCAGGTTCGGCGGGTCATACTGAGGCGAGCCGATCCGCTGTTCGGGGAGCCGTGGCGCGGGTTGGTTGCTTTCGAGTGTCTCTGCGTGCCGCCCTCGCATCTCCGGCGTCGCCATCTCCAGCTCATTTTCACGTAGGGCAAGTACGGTTGTCGTGTGCAAACCGGACAACCTGATTCCGAACAGCTTATTCAGGCGACCGAAACGCCGGCCAGGGCGATTGTTGGCAGGTGGACCGCCGGCATCTCCTTGGTGGTTCTCACCTGGATCTACCTCCTCGTTCGATACACCGGCCCTGATCTTGCCGGACTCGACGCATCCGTGCTTGCGTTTGCGGATCTCGGCAGACTCCCGGGAAGCGGTGGCTTTTTGGCAGCTATCTCCATGGCCACCGAGATCGTCCCGCTCGGGTTGGCTACCGGCCTGGTGGCCATCGGTTTGGCTGTGGCATACTCGTACCGCCGAGCGGTCCTCTTCCTGGCCATGGCGACGTCCAGTGCACTGATCGTAACCCTCCTGAAAAGTATGGTTGGCCGAATCAGACCCCCGCTCGGCGCAAGCTCGCTTGGTTCCCTGGCTCGGCCGTCTGGACACTCGGCAGGGACGTTGACCTTCGCGCTGGCCGCAGCACTTGCTCTGCATCGCATCAGCCGCAAATCCGGTGTGATCACGTCCATAATTCTTGTTCCAGCCGCGCTGGTCGTTGGATACAGCCGGGTCTTTCTCTCAGTGCACTGGGTTACGGATGTAGTGGCCGGCTGGACGGTTTCACTACTGGCGGTTGGTTTTGGGTTGGCCATAGATACGAGAATGGACGATCCTCCCCGATCGCGACCGGCCGTCGCGCATGGGGCCGTTCTGCTAGCAGTTAGTCTCTTGATCACTATCGGAATGAGTTGGGTGCACGTCTAATGAGATCGCTGTTCAGTAACGGTCAGGGACGCAACGGGCGCCAGGATGGCATGTACGACTCGAAACGCTATGCCCTCATCAACCACTGGGACAAGCGACATATGGTCACCGTTTCCCGATTCCTCGATCCCCAACGGGCTGACCGCATCCTTGAGGTTGGATGTGGGGTCGGTCACTTGACGCGGCGACTCCGCGAACTTGGTGCTGACGCGATCGGCATTGATGCCAATCCGCACGCCGCCGAAAACGCCGTCACGGAAGGTGTTACGACGGGCGATGCCGAGGATTTGGATTTCCCCGATGACAGCTTTGACAAGATCGTCTCTCTGCACGCGATCGAACATATCCCAGATATCGAAGCGGCGCTGGCCGAGATGGCGCGGGTGCTTCGGCCAGGCGGAAAGGCGCTTTTGGTCTATCCTGCGGAGCCGATCCAGGGTATCTGGGCGGTCCCAACGGCCATTGTCTTACATCGGAATCCGTTAAAAGCACGTGAGGTGCACTGTCACTGGCTGTGGCCTTCGAAGGTGCGGGCGCTCGCCGCTCCCCATGGATTCACCGAGGATCATTCGGAGTTCAATTTGCTTTCCTCGCCTCAGTTTGTGTCGTTGTTCAGCCTGGCAGCAAGCCCAGGAGACGCACCGTCGACCCACGATGGAAACGGCTGAGCCGGGTCCGCGTCCCGCATGAAGTTGGCGGAGTTTCGACTCCCCGGTCAGGTCGTTTTTCTCTCCGAGGTCTGTTTCGCCGGGTGCAGGACAGCGAAGGGTTTTCTCGGCTGCCCGCGACTATCGTGGGCTGCCGAGTTGATACGCCTGTAGGGATACAAGGTTCTGGCTCTCGGAGGACACCAATGAACGTCATGGTCGAAGGTGCTTACGTGCTTGTCGCGTACTCCCTAGGTGCGGTCCCGGTCGCCTACCTCCTTGGAAAAGCCCGGCGCGTCGATCTGACCGCGGCCGGATCGGGAAATCTTGGGGCGGGCAATACGACCCGCCTGCTCGGCGCCAAAGCAGGAGCTTTGGTTGCGCTTCTCGACGGGATGAAGGGCCTGGTCGCGGTGTTTCTTGGGCAGTGGATGTCTTTCTCCCCCGGACTGATCGCGGTTGGAGCTCTCGCCGCCGTAGCGGGGTCCGACTGGTCGATCTACCTGGGGCGGAGGTCGGGCCGCGGATTGGCAACCTCTTCGCTTGCCATGTTGGCCTTCGACCCGATTACCGTGCTGTGGCCTGGAGTTTGGTCCATCCTGGGCTGGAAGATCGGCGGAGGAATATCGGGATTCTTTGGGTGGGCTTTCCTCTCGATGGCCGCATATGCGCTCGGGCGGCCTCCAGAAACGGTGCTACTGGCCGCCGGGATGGGTCTGCTCATGATCATTCGGCGGGCCCAGGGAAACCAGGATGATCCAGGTCAAGAAGGGCCTCTCGCCCGGGTTCTGTATGACACCGACCGGCGAAGGTCACCAGCACAAGTAGCTTCCGGGGATGAATCGCTGGCATAGGCTTTCCGTGCTCGGCCTCTTCTCCCATATCATTGATGAACCCGGTTCGAGCGGCGAGTTCCTCCAGGCAGCATTCCGTTCTGCCCGGCCACGGGACCTCGTCCCGAGGTGCCTGCCGGCCAACTCCCCGACTTCATCGTTGTATAAACAAATTGGACCTTCTAGGGTGAAAAGCGGCAACGAGGAGCGCTCACTACATGACCCTGGAACTTCAGCACATCCGCTTGTCCGAGCTGTCCGCGACCGAACATCGACGGATCGTCCGGCGATCGGCGGTCGCTGATCCAGCGGTTCGAGAGGCAGCCCGGTCGATTTGTGACGACGTTCGGTCTCGGGGCGATGCGGCGGTAACCGAAGCAGGTGTGAAATTCGGAGGTGGCCGGCCAACTCCCCTCGTCCCGGCTGGAGAGATGCGGGCCGCCTGGGATGGTGTAAGTGAGGAGGTTCGGGAAGCCATCACGGTCGCTGTCAAGAACGTCGAACTCTTTCACTCCGCGCAACGACCGGACGACTTGACCATAGAACCCGTACCGGGTGTGAGGATCGATCGCCGCTGGTCGCCGCTGCGGTCGGTCGGAGCCTATGTTCCTGGCGGGAAGGCGGCATACCCGTCATCTTTGGTCATGACTGTGGTTCCGGCGCGGGCGGCGGGCGTTGGGCGGATCGTGGTCGCATCGCCGGCCGGCCCCGACGGTGTTATGGATGTCACCTTGTTGGCCACCGCTCACTATCTCGGAGTCACCGAACTCTATGCCATGGGTGGTGCTCAGGCGATTGCGGCGCTCGCCTACGGTACCGGAACTATCGAACCAGTTGAAAAGATCGTCGGCCCGGGTAATGCATACGTGACGGCCGCCAAATTGCTGGTCCTCGGCCAGTGCGCGATTGACATGCCTGCCGGGCCGAGTGAGGTGCTCGTCGTGGCCGACAGGACAGCCGATCCTGAAATAGTGGCCGTCGACCTGCTGTGTCAGGCGGAACACGGCCCGGACTCCCCGGCCGTACTGGTCACCGATTCCCCGGATTTGGCCGGGGCGGTAGTCGCCCAACTCAGCCGGCTCCTTCCAGGTCTGGAGCGCCACGAGATCCTCGCTCAGGCGCTCAGCGAGCATGGCCTGATCGTGGGGGTTGATTCTATCCCCGAGGCCCTGGCCTTCGCCAACGAATACGCCGCCGAGCACGTGACAGTGAATACCGACAACGCCGAGAGCGACGCTGCTCAGATTCGATCGGCCGGTTCGATCTATGTTGGCCACTGGTCGCCTGAGGCGGCAGGTGATTATGCGACCGGGGCGAACCATGTATTGCCTACCGGTGGGCTGGCTCGATCGATGAATCCCCTCGGATTCGAGGATTTCGGGTCCTGGCGCCAGGTCCAGACGATCAGCGAGGCCGGGTTGAGAGCCATTGCTCCGACCATCAGCACTCTTGCCACCGCAGAGGGTCTCACCGCCCACCGTCTATCCGTCGAGGTTCGTCTACGAAACCCGGACGGCTAACCAGTGAGCACTCCCAAGTATCGCGTGGTCGCTGATCGAATCCGCACGAGGATTCTCAGCGGAGCGCTGCGGCCCCTCGATCAGCTTCCCACCGAGCATGAAATGAGTGAGGAGTTCAGCGTCAGCCGGGGAACGATCAGGACGGCACTTGCAGAACTAAATGCGGAGGGGTTGATCAGAAGCGCTCAAGGAAGCGGAAGCTACGTGGCGGCCGCCTCGCCGATGACGCGATACTTCTCACTCAGCTCATTCGACGATGACATGAGGGCGATCGGCCGGACGCCGAGTACCGAGGTTCTCGCAGCTGACGTACTGCCTGCCATGCCTGGTAACCCGCTAGGGGTTTCGACCGGGACCCCACTGATTCTTCTCCGGCGGCTCCGGCTCGCCGACAACCGGCCGATGGCGGTGGAGGAGCGGTGGATCGTCGAACGTTTATGCCGCGGGCTTTTGGATGATGACCTAGCCCATCAGTCGGTTCACTGGTTGCTGACCGTCAAGTATGGGATCCCCCTCGTCCGGATCGAACATGTCGTCGAACGACAGACAGTCAACGACACCGATGCCGGCATCCTGAATATTTCGCCAGGCTCGCCGGTTCTGACCATCGAACGGCTCACCTACACCGAGGATGACGCAGGTTCGCGGAGTCCGGCGGTTTGGTTCCGTTCGGCCCGGATCGACGGGCAACCGAACATTGAAAGGAATTCATTATGAGTGGTCCACGACCGGTCCGAGCGCCACGGGGTCTCGAACTCTCTTGCAAAGGTTGGGGCCAGGAGGCGGCTCTGAGAATGCTCATGAATAACCTTGATCCCGAGGTCGCTGAACGCCCGGACGATCTGGTCGTATACGGCGGGACCGGCAAGGCCGCCCGTTCCTGGGAAGCATTCGATGCCATCGTGGCGACCCTTCGGCGGTTGGAGAACGATGAGACACTGCTCATTCAGTCCGGTAAACCGGTTGGTGTCTTCCGCACCCACGAGTGGGCTCCGCGCGTCCTCATCGCCAACTCACTACTCGTTCCCGAATGGGCGACCTGGGATGAGTTTCGCCGGTTGGAGGCGGCCGGTCTGACGATGTACGGACAGATGACGGCCGGATCATGGATCTACATTGGTACCCAGGGGATTTTGCAGGGAACCTATGAGACCTTTGGCGCCATCGCCGCCAAACGTTTTGGCGGTTCACTGGCGGGCACGATCACCCTGACGGCCGGCCTCGGAGGTATGGGAGGCGCACAACCTCTGGCCGTCACGATGAACCACGGAGTGGCCTTGTGCGTCGAAGTTGATCCCCACCGAGCCAACCGTAGACTTGAGACTCGATATCTCGACGTTTTGGCGCCAAACCTTGAGGAGGCGATCGCCCTGTGTTTGGCTGCCAGAGATGAGCGTCGAGCTTTGTCCGTGGGAGTCGTTGGCAACGCCGCCGATGTTCTTCCCAGGCTGCTTGAACTCGATTTCCCGGCTGACATCGTTACAGATCAGACATCGGCTCACGATCCAATGAGCTACGTTCCGAACGACCTTACCCCGGAAGCCGCGGCC
>Ga0326597_10006984_pt1 | contig 15395 bp, 14 predicted proteins | sample RVTome_12_FD_203789 | JGI IMG/M metagenome (GOLD analysis project Ga0326597, IMG submission 203789) | Soil microbial communities from uranium-contaminated site in the Upper Colorado River Basin, Wyoming, United States - RVT100D185 | ecosystem: Environmental > Terrestrial > Soil > Contaminated >...
TCTCGTCATCTTTATCATATAATATATCACTATACTTTACACGGAGAACTTTCTTGCATGTTCAGGCGCGCCCTGTTCCGCAGCTGGTGTGTGGTTTGGCTCTGCTGCCCTTTGGCGGCGGCCCAAACCACATTCGAGGGGGCCGCTCAGTGGGCGACGGTCTACAAAGCCGGTGCTATTGCGGAACGGCACTTCCAGTTCGCCTCCCAGTTTGAAAGGGCACTGGTCTTCGACAACGTGACGGTGGAAACCCTGTTGGGCTTCATCCAAGCGCTTGAAACCCCGAGAACGGCATCCAGCACGGACGAGCGCGCCTTCGAACTGAACCTGGAATGGGACTACGAACTGGGGACCGTGCACGTCTGCTGGGAACAGGGGGACGTGCGCTTTCCCGAGGCAGGCAGCAAAGACCAGCGCCAGCGTTCGTTGTGCCTGGGCGCCGACGTTGACTTGGACCCATTGACCCTGAAAATCGCCTTCGAAGACATCCATGAACAGTTCCCTGGCGCTCCCACCAAGGACCGCAAGCAGCGGACCACCACGTTTGAAGGCGCACTGGATCTCGGAGAGGTTCGCCTTGATGAGCGCGCCCAGCTGAGGAACATCCGTTTCCCTCTGGATGCCAAAAAAGCGGAAATCAACGAGCTGTTTGAGACGCGGTTCAACTTCCCCTTGCAGGAAACTGCGATTGCACTGCTGCGCCGGGACCGCATCGAAGGATTCCCCAATGACCCGAAGAAGGACAAGCATCAAACCCTGCTCCAGGTCGAAGCACGGCGAGCATTTACAACATGGGAGTTGGAAGCGCGCTGGCAGCAGGAGCTTGAGCAATTCCCATTGGACCCCGCCAAACACCAGCGCGTGAGCGCCCTGGAATTGGAGGGAACGCTCTCCAGCGGCGCGCTGGAGCTGAGTGCAACGTGGGCGCAGGAGCGCACCGCGTTTGAGCGCGACCCCATCAAGGACAGCCTCATATGGACGGAGGAAGCGACGGTCGGGTGGTCTATGGACGCCCTCGCGCTACAAGCTTCCTTGGAGGCAACGTTTACGCGTTTTTCCAACGACCCGGCCAAGGATCAAGACGACCGCATCCTCAACGCGGAGGCGAACTGGGAGTTCGACGCGCTTGGGCCGTTCTATCCCAAACGCTTTTCCCTCGAGATGCAGACACGATCCAAGCGCTTGCCCGCCAACCCGAAAAAGGACGAGCTTCGCTTGGAGTGGACCTGCCAGCTGCGGCTGATCCTGTTGAAGAAGATTACGCTTGATTTCACCGCGTCGTTTGAGGACCAACGGTTTCCCCATGATCCTGCCAAGCCCGCGACCGGGCGCAGCGCCTTCGAGCTTGAATTTGCAGCCGATTTCTAGAAGTCAAGGGCCACGGCGAGATTTGCAGCCCTCAATCCGCTAACCGACCAGCGCACATCGGCATCCACCTGCACGAAGGCCACTTGCCCGCTCCAGCTCACGTGGACATTGCTGAGGGCAACCGTTTTGCCGGCAGCAGGGCGCGTGAACTGCAGGCTCACCCCCAAGCGGCTCAGGCCAAGGGCCAGGTCCAGCGCTTCTGCGTCGTCGAAGAAGGGGTGGGTGAACTTCACGTTCTCGAACAGAGCCAGGTTCTCCACCTCCAGGCCGTACAGATTGAAGCGCACGGAGACCCGTTTCTTGACGAAGCTCACCCTCCCCTGCGCCAGGGATTGGTTGTGCAGGCCAAACGGCGCAGCGAACACGAATTCATCGTGCAGGTCGAAAACGCCAAGCACGCCCTGCAACCGCAAGATGGCAAACTCCAAGCCCGTCACGCCCCAGCCGACGTCGCTTGAGGCGCTCAAGCCGCTGAAGGTCAGGCTGAGTTGGAGGTTGGATGCAAAATCGAGCAGGTACTCCACGGACTCGCTTTGCGCCGTTTCCGGCGTCCATGCGAGGTCGAGCGCAAGGCGGCCGTGTTGGATGTCCACCTGGGCGGATGCGTGCACCGTGCTACAGCAAATCAGCAACAGCATGAGGACGATCTGCAAAGCAAGCGCCATTGAATTCTCCATTTTTGCAGGTATTATACTATATGTTTATGGACTACGTCAAGATGGTTGACTTTAGAGTAAATCTGCTTTATGATGGAAGAGCCGCCCTTCAGAGCACTTGCCTGTGGGCAGAGGAGGCTTACGCCATGATCAAAGATCCATATAAAGCTCCGCTCTCTGTGCCGTGGCGGCTGTTGCTTGCGCTGCCGCTGCTGGCCTTCAGCATCATGGGCGCCGGCGTGGTGCAACCTGATGCCATCGAGGCCGTGATCGACTTTGGCTCTATCGATATGAAATTGGTGGAGCAACCCTCTTCAGCGGTTGACATCGCACAGGACACCAATTTCGGGCATCAGCTCTCCGGTTTAGGGGACTTCAACGAGGACGGCAGCGCGGAGGTCGTGTTGCTCCAAACCCCGAAGGAAGGCTCAAGCGACGTTCTCCTCCTGCCTCCCGTGGCCCTGGAGACCTTTTTCGCAGCAGGAATTCAGCCTCTATCCATCGATCGGTTCACCGGAGGGCGCGTGTTGAAGCCGTTTGTCGGCGACCTGGACGGCGATGGGCACCTAGACTTGGCACTGCAGCTTGCAGATCGGCTGGCGGTGTTGCACGGCGATGGCCGGTTGCGCTTTACCGAAGGGCCTTCCATAAGTTTTGCCGACGGTCAAAAAGTCGCGAATTTGCTCCTCATCGATCTCAATCACGACGGTCAAAGCGACGGGGTGGCGCTGCAGGAGGGTCAGATCGCGGTGTACCTGCGCGAGCCCACGGGCTTCAGCCTGTGGGGAACGGCCCTGCCGGGCTTGGCCGTCACGCGCATGGATGCCGGCGATTTCAACGGCGACGGCTCGACCGATTTAATCCTGTTCTCCGCTCAAGAGGTTTTGTGGATCGTGCTGGGGGATGGGACGGGCAGGTTCGCTTTCTTCCATCCCTTGGAGTATTACGCCTTCACGCTGCCTTCGCAGGCGCTGGTGGCCGACCTGACGGGCAACGGGCAGGACGATCTGATCCTCTCCACCGGCTTTTTCGCCCAAGTGCTGCTCAGCCAGCGCGTTGCGCAAGGCTATTCCCGCTTGTTCATCAGCGGCGAAGCCTTGATCGCAACGGCGGACCTGGACGGCGACGGCCGCGCGGAGGTCGTGGCCGTCGTGAGCGAAGCAGCTTCCCACGTCGTGGCGTATCGCTTGGCCGAAGGGCGGCTGCGCCGGGCAGAAACCCTGGCTTCGCTCGAGAACCTGCCGCTGGCATTTGCCATAGACGATTTCAATCGGGATGGCGCCGATGATCTGTTGGTGAGTGCGCTGGAGTTGGGCGCAGAGGTGGTGGATGGAAGGGTTGAGCTCTTCATCGCCGGCGCCTCGATTACCGCACTCAGTCCGGATGGCCAAGGCGTTTTCAAGGCCGTCACCGCTGCCTTGCCCGCCTGGCAGGAGGGCGCTACGCCTTGGCCGTTTACCGGACTTGCCCTCGGCGATTTCAACGCCGACGGCTTTCTCACCATCGAGTTCGGCGTGACCACCCAGACGACGTTGGACGCTTCAATGGATTGCGTGAAATGTCAAGGCTGTACCCAAGGCAAGCTGTTCAATGCATCGCTGACTTTGGTTTCCGACTCACTGTTCCCCAGCTCAAATCAAGTGCTGGTCGCGAGCGCATCCAATAGTTTTGTGATTGAGGATGAACAAATCTCGGGCAAGAATGGGATCGTCAGAATACGCGAGCAGAGGGTGTTCCGTCAGGAACTAAAGGTAGATATCAAGCCGGTGCTCGAGGTTGCAGACGAAATCACGCAACAAGCCCTGGAAGCCGCCGTTGAGCAAGCCATCTCCAGCTGTACCGTACAATCGCACACCGTCCACCAAGCCCAAGCGTATCAGGCGGCATCCGGGAGTTTCGCCTACCTTCCGAACGCCGACGCCGCCTGCAGCAATGGCCAGCCCTACTTCGAAACCTTCACTGCCGCCTGCACGGACGCCTTCGGCGCCGAGGGCTCGGGCCAAGCGGTCGTCCAGCTCTTCTGCCCTGCCCAACTAGCAGATGCATCCATCGAAGTTCCAGAGGACTCCGCACAGAACTTCATCGGCATCTCGATTAAAAACCTGGGCGCGGTGGATGAGTCAAACCTGCAATATGACGCTACAGCGCCCGGCAAAGGGACACTCCATTGCGACAAGAACAACTGCACATACACCCCAAACCCCAATGCCAACGGGCGCGACGGCTTCCTGTTTCGCGTGCGGGATGCCCGCACGGGCAAATCCGATGAGAGCGCAGTGCAGATCACGATCAGCGGGGTGAATGATCCACCCTTCGTAGCCAACCCGCTGCAGGACCTGAGTTTGATGGAGGATGAAGCTTCCGCACTTACGATTGACATCGGGGGCGTTTTCGACGACATTGACCTGCATACCAACATGCCCCCCACGCCTGCGGAGGCGCTGTCCTTCAGCGTCGGCGGCGCCGCTTCTTTTATCGATGTGGTCGCCGTGCAGGGCAGCATGCTCGCGATCAGCCTGCTTGAGAATCGTCACGGCGTTGCCAGCATCACGGTGAGCGCGCAAGACCGAGCAGGGGTAACCGCACAGGACATGTCCGCCGGTGACGGTCAAAGCGCACTACGAGGTTATTTAGAAGCCCTCTCTCCTCATCCCCCAAAAGAGAAGAGCTCCGGGAGAATCTCCCGGAGCTCTTCCACACCGATTCTTTAACTTGTTTTAGAACGTTACGCCCAACTCGATGGTGGTTTCACCCATGCCAGCCGGCGTGTACTCAAACTCGGCACCAAACGAGATGCCGCTGCCCGTGTCCACGCTCAGGCTGAAGCTGGTGCCAACCCAGTCAAGCGTGCCCGCGCCCGCAAACACCGTCGTGGTGTCCAGGCTCAACGCGCCGCGGCTGATGCCCAGCGAGAAGGCTGCCAAAGTGACGCCAGTGCCTGCCACGGCAGTGATCGCCACCGTCAAGTCAGCCGGGTTCTGGTTCGGGTTCAATACCACGGACAACACTGCCACCGTCTTGTCGATGGACAGGTTGCCGCCAGTGTCAGTCAACGTCAGCGACAGGTTACCCGAAGAAACCGCAACCACAATCTTGCTCAGGCTCAGGCTAGTGATGTTGTCCGAACTCATCGTCACGACCACGTCCGCCAGATCCAGCAGGCTGAACGAGGCAATGATGTCGGTCAAGAAACCATTGTCATCGTTGGGATGCCACGCGGTGTAGACGTCCAACGTCACGCTGCCGACCACTACGCCCTCAACGCTCAGGGTCTCTTCCTCGAACAGCAGCGGGGTCTTGGCGCCGTCCTCGATGGGACCAAACTCAGGGTCGACAAAACCAAGTCCCGAGGTGCAGGCCTTGTTGACCTCATACGGCCAGCTGCGCTTCTTGATGTAGTTCCTGCCGCTGGCGCAGATCGTCGTGCTGCCCGTCACCGTGATGCCGCTGACGGTCTGGCCGCTCAGCGTGATCACGTCGCCGAAGCCATAGGTTGGCGTCTGGTTGTCAACAATGGCGTCGTTCTGACCGACGTTGTAGGTCGAGCCCGGTCCAAAGTGGTCGTGCTCGTGGCCGCCGCCACCCTGGATGTCGGGGAAGTCCACGTCTTCAAACAGCGCCAGGTTCGTCAGCGTGATGCCGGCGATGTTCAGCTCCATCTCGATGCGCTTCTTGACGAAGCCCACCGCGTTGTCGACCACGCCGTCGCCGTCGCCATCACCGATGGGGAAGGTGTCGATGCCCGCGCACTGACCAGCAGCGGGGAAGTTCGCGCACCCGAACGGAGGGGCGAACACGAAGTCGTCGTGGATGGCCAGGGCGCCCAGGTTCGTGGTCAGACCCAAAATCGCAAACTCCACGCCCGTGGTGCCGAAGCCCAGGTCCGCGCTGAAGGTCAGACCGCTCAGGGTCACGTTGACCTGCAAATTGGACTGGAAGTCGATGAAGAACTTGACCGCTTCGGTCTGGTTGCCCTCGGGGTTGAGGGCGATGTGGATGTCGAAGCTGCCGGTGACGTCCGCTTTGGTCATGGCCGTAAAGCCGACGACCATCAATAGAGCTAGAAGAGCCGAGAGAATCCTTCTAGACATGCAAAAACCTCCTTAAATTTTTGGTGAATCTGAACGTTTCCAGTATTACACAGCCTCGCGCTTTTTTTCTGTATTGAATTGGACAGTTCGCATCGCCACCATGGGCCTGCCACGCTCATGTGGAAAATCCTGGTGGGAATAGGGTTTTCCCATGGAAACCTGCCGTCGAACGTGACAAGAACGCGCCGGATGCTTATGCTCAATGACCAAGAGGTGTAATACCCAAGAAGGAGTAACGCACATGGCATCCAAGCTGTCTCACGTGGACGAGCACGGCCGCGCACGCATGGTGGATGTGGGCGAAAAGCCCGATACGAACCGCACCGCAGTGGCCTGTGGCTCCATCAGGATGGAGCCCGCCACGCTCAAGCTGATCACAAGCGGCCGCGTCCACAAGGGCGACGTGCTCACCGTGGCCAAGGTGGCCGCCATCCAAGCGGCCAAGCGCGCGTGGGACCTCATCCCCATGTGTCATCCCATCCCGCTGACGGCCATCGAAGTCACCATTGAACCTGACAAAGCGTTGCCCGGCCTGCGCATCACGGCCCAAGTGCGCTCCAGCGGAAAGACCGGCGTGGAGATGGAAGCCCTGACCGCCGTGTCGGTGGGCCTGCTGACGGTCTACGACATGGCCAAAGCCGCAGACAAGGGGATGGAAATCGGCCAGGTGTGCCTGTTGGAAAAGCGCGGCGGCAAAAGCGGGCGCTGGACCCGATCCAGCGCCAGGCGCTGACCCCCTGACAACGTGCTATAATCGGGACAAGCTCGCGCCGTAGAGGAACAGAGGGGGAATGCATGAGAACCAGCAGCAATCTGAGGGGTTTTGGTTTGTGCGCGGTGTTGGCGCTGTGGTGGGTCAGCGCGCTTCCGACGATAAATCCGGCTCAATCGGCGATCGGTGTCCGATTGCATACCTGGCAAATCCCCACGCCCAATAGCTTGCCGTCCGGACTGGCCATCGATCCGGCCGTGGGGAAGGTGTACGTCGCCCAGTTTGACGGCGGCAAAATCGCAGAGCTCGATCCGGCCACCGACGTGATCACCGAGTGGGCCGTGGGCAGCGGCCCCAACCATTTGATTTGGAATCTGGGCGACGTGTACTTCAGCGAAAGCACGGGCGACCGCCTCGCCCGCTTGTCGCCCTCGTTTGGCACCTACAGCAGCGAAGCGCTGCCCACCTTGGGCAGCTTTCCGCAGGGCCTGGCCATGGCCTCCGTGACCCCGGACCAAATCTGGTTCAGCGAGTTGATGGGCAATCGCGTGGGCAGGCTGAGCCTGACCGGCTTTGTGTTCGACGCGCTGCTGCCGACGTTTCCCATGCACCAGACCGTCGCGCCCCAGGAGTCCGGCGTGAGCGCCACCAGCACGTTCGTCTCCCCGCGGGTGACCCCCGGCAACCTTGGCCTGGCGCCCGCTGCGGTCTTCACCCCGACCATCAACAACGGCCCCTTCAACGAGTGGAGCCTGGCCAACGCCTACTTCGGCCCCAGCATGCCGGAAACCGTGGCGGTGGACGTCAACGGACACCTTTGGATCGCCAACAGCGTGCAAAACGTGCTGGCCAAGCTCGACCCCGGCAGCGGCACCCTGCTGCTGTTCGACCTGCCCGGCGACAGCGTGGCGGTGGACTTGGCGCTGGATGACACCAACCACGTCTGGTTCACCGAAGGGTATGCCCATCGCATCGGACGGTTGGACGTGCTCACCCAGGAAGTCATCGAATGGGCCACCCCCACCATCGGCCAGCCTTTGTCCCTGACGCTGGACGCCGACGGCCGGGTGTGGTTCACCGAGCGCGAAGGCGAGCGCATCGGGGTGCTTGACCCGGTGACCAACATCATCACCGAATATCAACTTCCGCCCGACACGCACCCCTTGCAGCTTGCCCTGGACCCGGCGGGCAGCGTGTGGTTCAGCGCGGAGCGGGGCAATTACATCGGCAGGATCAGCTTTCAGGCGCTGGGGGAGCCCCCCTCGCCTCCAGCGAACGCCATCACCGGGCTTGAGCTTGCCCAGGACGCCCAGCTCACGGCGCAGGCAACGGTATCGTACGCCTACTCAGGCAATCACGGCTTGCCGGCCTTTGTGCAGGTGTTACCGTCCAACGGCGGCGCAGTGAATCTGAGTTTTTCGTCTGAGCCGGGCACCATTCCCGGCATCGGCACCGGCACCACAGTTGCCGCCATGCAATACCAAAGCATCGGTTGCATCACGACGGACGGCGTAGAGGTGTGGATGTACGACAACACCGGCTCGGTGTTCCTCATACAGCATTACGACGCGTCGTTGAGTTGGGATTGCAATTCATAAGCACGGCTCAAGCGATCCGCCCAGTACAGCGGTTCGGGAAGCCGATGGCCGCGCAGCAGCTGGGGCAGCAGCGCGTGCACAAAGTCCAGGTCCACCCCATGGCCGGGGGACAGATAGACGGGCTTGGCGCTGGCTTTTGTTTTCCAAGCCATGCCACACAGCCGCTCTCCCAGGAACACCGGCCTCATGTGACCTGTCCCCATGCCGGTCAGCCTCACCTGGCCGCACAACAGTTTCTTCGTAAGGCCGATGGTGGCGCACTGGGCCAGCACGCCCAAGTGGCTGGCAATCCCCGCATGGCGCGGGTGCAGGATGCCGGTGCCATCCACCAGAACAACCGGGGCCAGCTTGCCCTGCTCCCTTACCACGTGCAAGAGCGCCAACAGCAACGGCAGCTCGCGAAAGGCAAGATACGTGGGGATGTAAGGAAAGCGCACCTGCAATTGCACGGTGGCGGACCACAGCAAGCGCCCCGTCTGCACGTCCATCAGGGCGTACGCCGCCACGCCCTGACCCTCGCGGGGGTAGGCCACGTCCACTCCGCCGACCTGCGTCGGGATGGGAACGCAAGGCTGGACGCGGATCTGCTCGGAGAGTTTTTCCTGCAGAGCGCGCAAGGCCCTTAAGGGTTTTTCAGCTACGAAATTCCGAAAGCAATAGTAGTCCACATTGAGCTTGTCGCCGTGAAAGCCTATGCCTTCTTCTTCCAGCTTCTGCTTTTTGACCAAAAAGCTTCCGGCGATGTAGCGCCCCGGGTGACCATCCGATTGGACGACCCGATGGCAAGGGCAATTTGGTTCATGGGAGTGGTGCAACAGCAGCTGCCCGACCCAGCGCGTGGCCGCAGCATCGCCAAATGCCAAGGCCACGGCGCGGTAGGTGGTTACCTTTCCTAGCGGCACCTGCGCCAACAACCGCCACAAGTGGTCTGCCAGATCGGGCAGGTCAAGCGTCATCTTCCTCGTCGCCGTTGAGCATGCCGGCCAGGCTTTCGCGGGTGCGCTTGCGCGTGATCTCCACCAAGCCCAGCTTGGTCATGTCCACGTAGTCGCTGGAGACGCGGTCCTTCTTGAGCTCTTCCTGGAGCACTTGCAGCACCTTTCTTTGGTGCTCGCGGCTTTGCATGTCCACGAAATCCACCACGATGATGCCGCTGATCTTGCGCAGCCGCAGTTGTTTGGGGATCTCGTGCGCCGCCGTCAGGTTGGTGTTGAGGATGGCCTCGGCCTGGCCGCGGAAGCGCACGTTGCGCCCGGTGTTGACGTCGATGGCCGTCAACGCCTCGGTTTCCTCGATCACCAGGTTCCCGCCGCCCTTCAAGGGGACGGAGCGGTACAGGCTCTGCTGGATCATCGCTTCCACGCCGAAGCGCTCGAACAGGGGGGCTTCATCGTCGTACAGTTCCAGCCGGGTCTTGAACTGGCGCAGGTGCAGGTAATCCAAGAAAGTGAGCGCGTCCTCGTAAACGGGCTTTGCATCGATCAGGATGCGGTCCACGTCCTCCAGCAGGCGGTCGCGCAGGTAAGCGCGCACTAGCCCCGGCCCCTGGTACAACAGGGCGGGCGGCTGGGCGCGCACGGCTTCCTCCTCGATGCCCTTCCACGTGCCCAGCAGGAAGTTGAAGTCGCGCTGCAGCTGTTCGTCTTCTGCGCCGTCGGCGGCGGTGCGGGCGATCAACCCCTCTTCGGGGCGCTTGAGCGCTTTGGCAATGCGCTTGAGGCGGGTGCGCTCCTTCAGGGACGGGATGCGCCGGGAGACGCCCATGCGGTTGTCCTTGGGCATGAACACCCAGTACCGCCCCGCCAGGCTGATCTTGGTCGTTCCCTGCGCGTTCTTCTCGCCGATGCCCCCGCGCTTGACCTGCACCACCATGTGCTGGCCGGGGTGAACCACCTTGTGAATGGCAAATTGCTCGCCGCGGCGGATGTTGTGATGCTTGAGCACGGCCCCGTTGATCTCCTTGGTGGACAGGAACAGGTTGTCGCCGTTGCCCAGACCCACGTCGATGAAGGCCGCAAGGCCGCTCAGCACGTCGCGAGCGACCCCCTTGTAGATGTGGCCCACCAAGCTTCCGCTTGCGCCGTTTTCGTAGTCAACTTCGGCCAGAACCCCGTCTTCCAGCAGCGCGATCCGCGTCGGCGCACCGCGCGCGCTGATCAAGATCTCTTTCTTAATAATTCCACCTTCTTTGCATCGTCAATCTGCACCACAAGCGCTGTCCAGGCGACCCCGCTGACCGGGTCCACGCCCTGGGGAATCAACTCCAACAGCGGCGCCAGCACGAACTTGCGGTGGCGCATCTGCGGGTGCGGGATCCACAGGTCCGGCTCTCGCACCAGCCACTGGCCGTACAGCAGGACATCCACGTCGATCTCGCGCGGCCCCCAGCGGACGCTCGGCCGGCGGCCCAGCTGGTTTTCCACCGCCTTGCAACGCCCCAGCAGCGCGCGCGGGGAAAGCCCGGTGCACACCTCGACCGCCGTGTTCAAGAACCACGGCTGGTCTGGGACGCCAATTGGCTCGGTCTCGTACACTGATGCACTGCGCACCACGCACAGATGCTGCGCGTCCTCCAACGCACAGATCGCGGCAGAAAGCGCCTGTTGCCGCCGGCCGACGTTGGACCCTAAGCCGAGAAAGGCTCGAACCCCCGTCCCCGTTGCACATGCACCTGTGCCCACACGCAACGCAGGTGAACTCCGACAGGAAAGGCAGGGCGCTTTCGCACGCGGACGGTGGCTTCCTCGGCGCGCTCGAATTGGGTCAACAACCGGCGGGCGATGGCTTGAGCGAAAACCTCGATGAGCTGGAAGTGATGCGTTTGATTGAGGCGGTGAATGGTTTCAATCACTTGGTCATAGTCAACCGTTTGCGTCAAATCATCTGCTTCGACTTTGGGGAGTTTGAGCGTGACGTCTATTTCGAATGCCTGCGCACGAACGCTCTCTTGCGCCAAAACCCCGTGAATGCCCCAAAGCTGCAACCCCTCAATCGCTATGATCGTTTCCAAGCTCCAACCTGCTCAAGGCTCGCACCTGTGGTCGCAGCGCGCTGCCCCTCTGAAAAATTCGTGCCTGCGTTGATCCACCTCGCTTCTGCTGTACTTACAACGATGGCTCCCTTATCCTACCACCTGCCCCGCTTCAGATCAACCGATTCAGCGGTCCAAAGGGGTAAATTCGCCCCTGGTCGTCCCGCGCGTAGGCCAGACAACCCTGCCAAACGCCTTCCGCAAGGAACGGGGAAAGCACCCCCTCCTTGGTCAAATCCGTCCCCTGCAAGAGCGCGTTGCACGAGGGCAGCACCCACAAGGCGCGCTCGGCAAAACGCCCTTGCAGGAAGGCTTTGTAGCGCTCCCGACGCCCGGTGACGGGGTCCTTGAGCGACAAGGCCGGATGTTCGTGGCCGATCACGATCGTAATGACGCCGGAGGGCAGCTCCGGCACGCGGTCCCCGTGGGTGTACAGCCATCCCTCCTGCTGCCAACAGGCCACCACCTCCACCCTGGAAAAACGCCTGGCAAAGGCGGAAAGGGTCGGGTCGTGATTGCCCTCCACCACGACGATGCGCCGGCAAAAGGGCAATGCCTCCTGAAAAAACGCGTTCAGCTCGCGCCATTCTGCGGCGTTCAAGGGGCCGAAGTCGTGCCTCAGGTCGCCGTTGAGGATCAACTCGTTCAAAGGGGTTTTGCTGGAGACGTCCAGCGCGGAGAACACGCCGTTCAATCGGCCCAAAAGGTCTTCAAAGCGCGTTTCGGGCAGCATCACGCCGGCTTGGCGCATGGCCTCCTCGTAGCCCAGGTGCAAGTCGGCAAGCGCCAACGTGCGCCGATCGGGACGATACAGCCCGGTGTCGATCAGCCATACGGTTTGGTCAATTTCAAAGGGCTCCATCAACTTTCAACGGCGCCCACGGGGAGCAAAGGCCGTCGCGGCCAGCCGGCGGGGTGGCGCCACTGCGCCAGCTTCTGCTTGATGCCGGGGATGCCGCGCGCCTTGATCCAGGCTTGCAGGTGATCGAATTCTGTGCTCAAGGCCTTGGCCTCTTGAACCTTTCCCGCCGCGGCCAACCGGCGGATCTGGGCGCAAGGGCCGGGGATGAGGTTGGCCATCGCCAGGATCGCGCCTTTGGCCCCGGCAGCCACCGCTTCGGACAGCAGCGGAAAACTCCCCGTCAGCACGCAGAAGCTGCGGGGCACCAGCGCCAGCGTGGTCTTCAACTGCTCCAAATTGCCCGCGCTGTCCTTCACGCCCACGATGTTCTTGTACTGAGCCAACGTGCAGATGGCCTGCGGGCTCAGGTTCACGTGGGTGAAGGGGGGCATGTTGTAGAGCAGCAAAGGAATCTTCGATCCATCGGCCACCGCCTGATAGTGGGCGATCAACGCCTCGTCGCTCAAGGGGTAGTAATAGGGCGTGACCACCAGCGCAGCGTCCACACCCAACGCAGCGGCGGCCTGCGTGGTTTGGATCGTCTCAAGGGTGCCGGGGAAGCCCGTGCCCGCGATCAGGGGAACGCGGCCTTTAACGACGGAAACGCCGAACTCAAACAGTTCCAGCCGTTCCTCGCGGTTGACATAGGCCTTCTCGCCGCTGGACCCGGCAAGCACGATGCCCTCGATGCCCTCGCCGATCCACCACTCGATCAGGTCCCGGAGCAGGGGAAGGTCAAAATCACCCCGCTGCGTGAAGGGCGTCACCGCGGCCACGGCCACGCCGTTGAAGGTAAAGGCTTTCATGGGCGCCAGTGTACTCATCCCCTTCCAGGGCGGCAATCGCGCAGGGTGCAGATACGCAGGGGCGCAAGCTACAATGCACCTTGATGGGATACCTCATCCCTTCTCACATCGAGGGAGATGGAGATGACCGCCACGCCTGAAAGCTATCCCTTCCCCCTAATATCGCGCGCGGGTACGCCGACGTACACGCTGCCCGGCGGGATTTTTTCATCCTTGGCCACCAGGGAACAGGCGCCGACCACCGCACGCTCGCCGATCTCCACCCCTGGAAAGATCACGGCCCCCAGGCCCACGGTGGCCTTGGGACCGATCACGACCGGCCGCAACTTGAGCTTGCCCCGCTCCCCCACGTGGCCGATGATGGTGGACTGCCCCCCGATCATGGCCCCCTCGCCAATGGTAATCAGGTGAAATTCGCTGATGTTCTTGGTGTTGATCTGCGCCCCCTTGCCGATCTTGGCCCCCATCAGCCGGAAGTAAACCACGTTGGCGCCCGTCAGCAACAGAAAGTCCAGAAAGAATTTTGAGACCAAAAACGAGAGCACGCCGGTGAAAAACCATTGCACGCCCTGGAGCGAGATGAAGGAGTACTCCCCCGGCTTCAGGCGCGGCAGCGCCCGCGTGATCACGATGGCCACCGCCATCAAGGCAAAGCCGAAGATCACGTAGCTGGTCACCACGCTCGCCCCCACGGCCCACGCGCGGCCCCATGCGCCCCAGCTCTGGGTTTGTTCCAACACCCACAGAAAGAACGCCGCAGCCGGCATCACGGCAGTGCCCAGCACACAAATTCCAAAGGCAAAGAGCAAAAAAAACAGCGGCAGTTGCACAAAAATCGGCATCAACGCACCCCCTTGATCTTGACCACGAACACCGTGCCCATCACAAACAGCACGCACGCAAGCGCAAACACAACCGTATACCCCAGCTGCTCGAACCCTATCGATTGGCCCACCCTTTGAAACACGTCCAGCAGCAGCCCCGCAAGCGGCAGGAACACCACCTGCGGCACCATCGAGGCGATGTGCCACACGCCCATGTCCTTCGCGTAGTCGTGCTGGGAAGGCAGCACGTCGCAGGCGAGCGCCCAGTCCACGCTGGTGTAAGCGCCGTACCCCAACCCAAACACCAACCCCAACCACAAGACGCCTTCAAAGGCTGGGATCACATTCAAAGTGAAGAGGAAAACTACAAAGCTCATCAGGCCGCTTGCCACGTACACCATGGGTTTGCGCCCAAAGCGGTCCGACAACAGCCCGCCCATCCACGAGCTGGGCAGCGCGCCCAGCAACACCATCATCAGGAACAGCGCCACGCCCTGCTCCGCGTCGAAGGCGCTCAGGGCCAAAAAAGAAACGGGTCTGATACTGGAATCGAAGAAGACGTCTTTGAAGTAATAGAGCAGAAACGCCTGGACCGTCCACTGGCCGCCCACCACGAACATGCGAGTGAGGAACACCCAGCGGAAGTTGTGATTTTTCAAAGGCTCCAAAATCCCCTGCCAGAACGCGCGCCACGAGAAGGGCGTCACCGCGGGAGGCGCCGGCTCGCGCACGCCCAGAATCGTGACCGTCGCGCCCAGCGCAAACAGCCCAAGCAGCACCCCGTACACGCTTGCCATGCCGCCCAGCGGCTCCAGCCCAAAGCCGCCCAACAGATTGCCCAAAAAATTCCCCAGCAGCGTCATCAGCGCAAGCCAGCCCGAGGCAAGCCCCAACTGCGAAGCGGGCACCACGTCGGGGATCAGCGCCGCGTAGGGGGAGGTGGCTACGCTGCTGCCAAACTGCAAAAGCATGACGGCGAGCACGTAAAAGACGATGGACCAAGGCATGGGCAGCCACAGCGGGATGAAGGCCAGCAAGAGCAAGGCCGCGCCGTCGAGGGCCGAGCCCCACAGCATGTAAGGCCTGCGCCGCCCAAGCGCCGTGCGCGTGCGGTCGCTGAGCGCGCCGACCAGCGGAGGGAAGACGAGCGAGATGACGGCCCCCAGGCTGGTGACCACGCCCAGGGCCAACGCCTTGTGCTCCTCCCCCACCATCCCCAGCACCTGCAGCGGCATGAGGATGAAGATGATGGCCGTCCACTGGATGTTCCAGGTGAGCCAGTAAAAGCTGAGTGTGAACTGCCTGGCAACGGGCAGGGACGGACGGGGTGGCACGGACTCGGCTGACACGGTAGCCATGGATTCTCTCTCCTTGAGCGATGAAGCATTGACGACGGATCACGTTATCT
>Ga0326597_10006985_pt1 | contig 15393 bp, 14 predicted proteins | sample RVTome_12_FD_203789 | JGI IMG/M metagenome (GOLD analysis project Ga0326597, IMG submission 203789) | Soil microbial communities from uranium-contaminated site in the Upper Colorado River Basin, Wyoming, United States - RVT100D185 | ecosystem: Environmental > Terrestrial > Soil > Contaminated >...
TTCCGCGACGGCGCGGTCCAAAGCGGAGAGATGACGGCAGCTCAAGTAGCCGACGAGATCGCTCGCGCTCAACTCAAAGAAACCACCCTCTTTTCTCATAATATCACGGCGATACCTCAGCTGTGGCTTTGGGCCTCTTGTTCATTAACGGCCAACGGCATTCTCAAAGTGCTGTGCCAATTCTTCCAGTGTACCTATGCACGCCACATACTCAACGGCGTCTCCGTACACCATCAACCGTTGAAATTCCGTGTACTGTCGGGCGTAATCGCTATGGGCCGCGAGACCTTTGACCGCTCGCAACGTCTCCCGCAACGGGTCCTCGCGATAGGCCGGGAATTGGTTGCCGTAGGCTGCGGCGTCGGCGAGCATGATTTCGCTCGCCAGGGCGGCGACCTCGGCCGGCTCGTAGTGCTCGCGCAACGCGTGCAGATCGTGCAGGTGGCGCACGAGCGTTGGATCGGGTGTTGCGACCAGGCCGGCGAGCTCAGCGCCGGTGCGCCGCGTCAGCGCCACGAATTTATCCGCCGCCGTCTCGAGGATCGACACGCACTCGATAGTCGCGACCTCCGGTGGCCGCTGCAGCGCTTCGGCGACGAACGAGATCACCGGCCGCTCGACGGCCGGACGGTATAACGGCCACACCGCCGTTTCGATCTGGATCGTCGGGCGCAAAGCCCCCTCCCCCGCCGCTGCCGGTTCATAGGGCAGCCGGTAGATCGTGTAGCGGGTTTCGTTGCCGGTTTTCCGGTGAGCAGGATCGTCGGGATCGAATTTGAACCCCGCGCCGAGCAGCGCCTCGGTGATCCTGGCGCGCAGCCGCCGCAATGTCCCGCGCCCGGGCCGATTGCTGTCGACCACGATGCGCAGATCGATGTCTTCGGACATGCGCCGGATCAGACGGTGCGCGCGGCTCAGCGCCGTGCCGCCGCCAAACACCAGGCGCACATGCAGCGCGTCCTTGTCGACGGTGGCGATCGCCGCGAGCGCCTTGACGACGTAGAAATCCTTCTCGACCAGCGCCGGGTTTGGCAGCCCGAAATGCTCCTGAACCGAGCGCAGCGTGGCGTCGTCGTAATCCATCCGCTAGCGTTCCAGCGCCAGCGTGTTGCGGCCGTAGCGGAGGCGGCGATTGAACCGCCCTTTGACCCGCACGACCGCATTGGCCGGCACCTGCGTCGAGCGCCCTTCATTGTAAGCGCGCTCCGCTTCCGTCGGCTCCCATTTGATGCCGAGCTTGTTCAGCGCTGCCCGCGAGGCGCCGACAAACCCGTTGCGCGCCGCGAGCATCGGCTGCCCCGTCAGGCGCGACGGTTCGGCCCGGCCATAGACGCCGTAGCCGAGGCGCACCAACTTTCCGGCAGCGACCGTATTCTGCAGCGCGCGCAGGACCTGCCGCTCGCCGCCCAGCGAACGGAATTCGCGGGTGAGGAACACCTCGTCGCCGCTCCGGGCGATGCGGTCTTCGATCTTGGCCTGCAATGAATCGCGGCGCGCCATGGCGCATCCTCCTCGACAACAGGATATGCAAAAACCTGACACTTGTCAAGTAGGTAACATGGTAATCTATTTGCAATCAGTATCTTAGGTCGCGACCGTCCTGACGGGTGGCTGATCCTCCTCCCCGGCCGCCGCCCTTGCCTTGCTTCCCCCGGTCTCGCCGGTGGCCGAAGGGCTAGGCGATTTTGAGCACGGATGCAGGCGCAGCCGCCCTGCTCTGCGGCCTTGCCGCTGGGGCCCTGCGGTGTTCCAGATTGACGTGGACATAGTAATCGCGGTCGAGCCCCGGCGGCGCGGCGGGCACCCTGCCCTCCCGCACGGCCTTGAAGCAGGCAAGCTCAGGACCGGGATAAATCCGTGCCGAGCACTCCGCGGCACCCTGCAAGGTGATGACAGCGAGCTCCTCGATCAGGTAGGCGCGGCTCGCCGCGCGCATCCAATTCTCGTCGGCGACCGGCGCGACGCGCTTCGCCTGCCGCGCAAGGAAACCGTCGACGTCGCCGGCGATCGCAGCGCTCAGCACCGGGTCCGATTGCGCCAGGCCGCTATAGGCATCGAACACGGCGCGAAAATCACGGTGCCGCAGCCAGGCATCCCAGCGAACAATCGTATGGGGCCGGCCGCTGTCGCCGAACACCGGCGCGGCTCGCTCGATCCACTGGTCTCCCGCCCGGAGCGATAGCGCCGCGGCCTCTTGCGGCGGAACCCCTTCGCCGATCAGCCGGTGCCGCTGCAATGTGTCGGAGACATCGACCCGGATATGTTCGAAATGCCGCGCCGCCCATTCGACGGTCGCGGCGAATTTGTCGCCCTCGTGATAGGGCTGGCCGACGCTGATCCCCAGCGTGCAGGTCCGGTAGCCGACCCAGGCGGGGCAAGAATTGACGCGCACGCGGTACCGATCCGGTTGCGGCGCCGGTGCCCCGTTGCTGCTGGACGACAGCCTGGCTGACGCCCGCCGCTTGAAATCGATCGCCGTGTGATATTGGCGTTCGAGCCCACGCGGAGCATCGGGGACGAGGCCGCCGGCGACCGCATGGAAGCTTGCGAGCTCCGGTCCCGGATAGATACGCACCCCCGGGTAGCTGCGCGCCTGCAAGGTGATTGCCGCCAACTCTTCGAGCAAATAGCGCCGCGATTGCTCCACCGGCACGCCGAGGCCCTTTGCCGTCTGACGCGCCACGAAAGCCGCGGCATCCTGATCGATGGCCGCGCGCAGCTTGTCATCGGCAAGTACCCGGAACTGTTCGAGGATCGCCGGAAGCTCCGGCTTGGAGAGCCAGTCGTCCCAGCGCGAAATGGTGACCGGCCGACCGCATCCCGCCCACGCCGCGCGGTTGCGCTGGATCCACGCCGTGCCGCGCGCGCGCCAGTCACCTGGCGCGTTGTGGCGTTGCAGCGTATCGGCAACAAGAATGTGCAAGTGCCTGAAATGCCGTGCCGCCCATTCCACAGTGGTCATGAATTTCTCGCCGTCGTGATAGGCTTGGCCGACACTGATCAGCAGCGTTGCCGCGTCAAATCCGGCCCATCCCGGACTATGAAGCGTGACGAGTTTGTAGGAATTGCTCATCGCGCCACCTTCGGCACCTTGCCGTTCAGCCAGATCATCTCGAACAGGCGCCGCTGCGATTCCGCGTGAGCGTCGTGCCGCAGGATTAAAACCTTGGTGCTTTCGCCGCCGAAATGCTGCGCGACGCAATTGGCGAAGACGACCTGCACGGCGTTGTGAAAGAAGCGCTCCGGCACGGCCCGGTAATCCCCGGCAGGGAAGTCGAGCCGCCCGGGATTTTCCGAGCATAGATAGCGGCAGCGAATACCCGCTTCGCGCAGCCTGTGATTAGCGCCGATGACTTCCGGCGGGGAGAGCGCGTCGTCGACGAAGAAAAAGAGCACGTCCCCGCTGTGGCCGCGCATGGTGTGATACACCTCGTCGAGCAGCCGCAGGTAACTGTCCTCGCCCTGGACGACGCGCACCAGCCCGTCATCGAGCTGGACGCCGCAGTCGGGCAGGAATTTCACGCCACGGCGTTCGAATACTTCCCGGATCTTCTGTTCCGTGCCTTCATGCGGCCGGTTAATCGTGCCCCTGCAGATGCGCCGCACCGTATCGGCATTGAGGTCGGCCGCTTCCGCCAGCTCGGCGGTGTTCCAGTCGATCAGTTCGAGCGCGGCGCGGATTTGCCGGGGATCGAGCATTCCCTGCCTCTTGTTTTTTGGTAAGTAGTTACAAGTATTTTGTAGAACTCAGTTTTACAATACTGAATAATACTTTCATGTCAAGAATATTATGCAGTAAATGAGCGAATTATGGCCCCGTTTTAACCCTCAGTTAAGGAACTCCGATTAAATTAAAAGCAATTTCCAAGCAAACCATTTTTAAGGGAGCATACAATGCCTACTGCCATGAAGCTTAAGACTTTTGCCGAGAATGCCGTCAGAGAGCTGCAATTTCTCGAAACGCCGCCGATCATCATCAGCCGCACCTTGCGGCTGATTGAATCCGTGGTCGCTCGTGCCGAGCGCCCTGCACAAGTGCCGGCGAATGACGACCGGCCGGTGCTGCCGCAATGGGGCAATCGAGGCCTCAACGAAAGCGAGATCGGCACCGTGACGGCGCTGATCGCGTTCCAAGCCGATCAGGCCGGGCTCACCCCAAACCTCATCACGCAGGCCGTTGAATGCACCTTCGACGTTGAACAGCTCGCCGAATTGCAGGCCTGGCAGTTCGATGAAGTCGTGCGCTACCTCGTCGGCTTCGGAAGCCAGTCATGATCGCCCCCGCTCAATTACGTGCGGCACGGGCTCTTTTGGATTGGAGCCGAGCCGAATGCGGAACAGCCGCCGGGGTTTCACCGGAGACGATCAAGAACATCGAGATCGAGCGTTTTTTGCCGACCGCCGAAAGCGTCCAGAAGATCCGCGTGACCTTCGCCAACCACGGCGTCGGCTTCTTCGACACCCTCGGCCAGCATAAAGTATGGGGTGTGTTCCTGCGCCAGCCGGCCGAGAATGATAACGACTCGGCCGCCGCCGACCGGCAGGCGAAGCAAGCACTCGCCCTCGCCGGCCGCATGGCCGACGCGATCGCCGCGACAATCCGCGAGCGCGGCCAATGCCGTCCGCGCGATCTCGAAGCCAAGGGTTTTACGCGGCAGGAGATCGCCGACGCTTGGGCCATGGCCTCCGCCTTGGCCGCGGTGCAGGGCCAATGATCGCCACTCTGCGATTTGTGCACGCGGCGCGCGTTCTGACGACCCGGACGCGGCTAAACCGGCGCTGGCGCACCGACATGCCCGGCTCGCTGCGCGGTTCGATCCCGCTGATCCGGTCCATACCCGGCTAAGCCTTCCACTAAGACACGGTAGTTGCGCCCTCGGGGCATCAATCCTGGCGGTGGGACTTAATCGGGCGTCTCCCCCGCCCTGCGGGGGACCGGGCTCTCTCATGTTCGCGGTCAAGGGTAGAGCGCAGCCCTGGCCGTTAGCCCCTGGTTTTGCAGGGGCTGCCGCGGAATGTTATGGTCTGACAAGCGAGGTGAAGAGCCGGGCGCAAGTGCGTCGTCTGATCATTCTCTCATTCGCGGACTGGGTACCGCATTACCATGGTTCGTCGCGGGTTTAGCTCGGTCTACTCGCGGGCGCCGGTCGGAACGGACCTGCCCATAGAGCCCACGAGCGCTACCCAAACGGAGCCCGGCCCTTCGCTGCACTTGCCAAAATGTAAGAGAACACGGTCGGGGATCAGCTGGGAAGCGGGACAACTTGCCCCATTTCCCAGATGAAACAGGCCAGTTCGCGCGCCACGGCCATGCAAGCCACGGGAGCCTTTTTTCCGCGCGCGATCAGTTTGCGGTACCGGGTGCACAGGCGCACCTGCGCCCGCCAAGCAACATCGCGCACCTGTTTGTCGGCCCCCGAATAGGTTTCCGCTTGCCCCCGCGTCACCCGTGCCGGGAAGCGGTAACACCAGGCGCATTGATCGAGAATCCTCCGCACCTCGTTGTTGCCTGCCTTCGTGATGCCGGCGCGCCGGACAGTCCCGCCACTCGAATGCTCCGCCGGCACCAGGCCAAAATAGGCGCTGAGCTTTCCGGGCGATGGAAACCGCCGCAGATCGCCGGTGGCGCACAAGATCGTCGCGGCCGATATCAGGTCTATGCCGCGCATCGTGCGGAGGGCATCGAGGAGCGGCTTCATCGACCATTCCGGAACAACGCGCTCGATCATCGCGATCAACTGCTGGTGTCGCTGCTGGCCATCGCGAACTGCATTGATGTAGTCCTGGAACACGATCTGGTGCGCCGGATGCTCGAACTTCTGGTCCGCCAGCCACGTGAAGTGCGCGCGCGTCCAGTGTTTGAGGCCGGTGTAGATGCGTCCTTGCCGCAGCAGGAACGCAAGCAACTGTCGCTTGGAGGCCTTGAGATGCTGCATGGCGTCGGCGCGCGAACGGACCAGATCACGCATCGCCTCATGCGCGGCATCCGGCACCCATACGGCCGTCACCTCGCCAGCCCGTAGCAGCCGCGCCAACTTCATGGCATCAAGCCGATCTGTCTTGACGCGCTCGCTGGGGCGACTTGGGATCGCACTCGGCGCCACCACGGTACAGGCATGGCCTGCATCGACGATTTGCCGGTAGAGGCCATACCCGCACGGACCGGCTTCATGGCAAAAGTGCAAGCTTCGACCATCGACCGCCAGCCGTTTCAGCAATTTGCTGACATGAACAGGCGTGCTTTCAATGGTGCCGTTGGAGCGTACCTCGCCGTCACGGCCTTCTTCGGCAACAGCGACAGAGATCGTTTCCTTGTGAACATCCAAGCCGACAAAAAGTGTACTCATATGGTCATCTCCTGATCTTGAGGATTGCTCCATCCACCCGGATAGAACTGTCCCTTTATAGATCAGGACTACCCGATAGGCTGATGCTGACCGCGAACATAGGGTCTACTCGCGCCGGCAAGGCCGGCGCTCCCCGGGCCGGGTTCCAGGCCCGTCCCGGCCTGGCGGTGACGATCCCGTGACGCGGGGCGCTGACGCGCCCCAGAGGAAAAGGGCCGTGCCGACTCTGTGACGGGAGAAGGAGGCGAGAGAACGGCTCTTGCTCGCCCGCCGCGGGGCTTTCCCATGACCCAGAACCGTACCGACGTCTACACCCGGATTACCGCCGAGATCATCGCCGCCATCGAGGCCGGCGCCGGCGAGTTCAAGATGCCCTGGCACCATGCCGGAACCTCGATCGCCCGTCCGGCCAACATCTCTTCCGGCAAGGGCTATCGCGGCGTCAACGTCCTCGCGCTCTGGGTCGCCGCGGAAATCGCCCATTACGACAGCGGCATTTGGGGCACCTACCGGCAGTGGCAGGCGCTCGAAGCGCAGGTCCGCAAGGACGAGCGCGGCACGACCGTCGTGCTGTGGAAGCAGGCAAGCCCGGCCGGCGACGATGACCGTGGCGGCGACGACGACAGTCCGGCCCGCCGCATTTTTGCCCGGGCCTTCACGGTCTTCAACGTCGCCCAGGTCGACGGCTATCAGCCCGAGCCGGTCGCGCTGCTGCCGGAGAGCGAGCGCGTCGCTCACGCCGAGGCGTTCATCGGCAATCTCGGGATCACGACGGTCTTCGGCAGCCCGAACGCCTTCTACCGGCCCGCGACCGACACGGTGCACATGCCCGATTTCCGGCATTTCCATGAAGCCGCCGGATTTTACGGAAGCTGGATCCACGAGAACGGCCATGCTTCGGGTGCAAAGCACCGGCTTGATCGCGACCTCAGCGGGCGTTTCGGCTCCGCCTCCTATGCCCTCGAAGAGATATCGGTCGAAATTCTGAGCGGCATGATCCTCGCCGACCTCGCGATCGCCCACCATCCGCGCCCCGACCACGCCGCCTACGTGGCCTCGTGGCTGCGTGTCCTGAAGGATGATCCCCGCGCCATCTTCACCGCCGCCAGCAAGGCCCAGCAGGCTGCCGACTGGATGCACGCCCGGCAGCCCCAAGCGGCGGAGAAGGCGGCATGACCCCCCTCCCCGACCGGGCCTCCTTCGGCTGAGCGGGGCGCTGCGTCGGAGCCTGAGAGAGAGTGAGAGGGCCAAAGGGGGCTTCGTGACGGGTTTCACACGGCGAGAGAAAGCTCGCGCCCGCCCGTCACGGAGTACCCAGCCATGAACGCCACGCCCGCCGTCCGAAAGATCCCCCTCGACCAGCTCGTCCTGTCCCCGACCAATGTCCGCAAGGTGCCGCCTTCGGCGGCCGAAGATGCCGAGCTGAAGGCCAGCATCGGGTCACGCGGGCTGAAGCAGAACCTGGTGGTGCACCGCTCGGCCGGTGATGGTGATATTCACGAGGTCACCGCCGGCGGCCGCCGGCTGAAGGCCCTGCAGGCGCTCGCCGCCGAAGGCGCAATCCCCGCCGATTACAAAGTGCCATGCCTGGTCGAGGCGGCGGATGCCGCGCTCGAAACCTCGCTGATGGAGAACACGATCCGCGCCGCGATGCACCCGGCGGACGAGTTCGTCGCCATGGCCGCGCTGATCGATACGGGCTCGCCGATCGAGGCGGTCGCCGCCCGCTTCGGCGTTCCTGAACAGCGGGTGAAGCAGCGCCTGCGCCTCGGCAAGCTCGCGCCCGAATTGCTCGACGCCTATCGCGACGGCGCCGTCAGCCTCGAGATCATCATGGCCTTCACCCTCGGCGCCGATCACGCCGCGCAGCTCGCGGTGTGGCATCAGGTCAAGGACCAGCACTACCTCTCGGCGCATAGCGTGCGGCGTCTCCTGACCGGCAGCGCCGTGCCGATCGATGGCGATCTCGGCGCCTTTGTTGGCCCCGCCCTGTACGAGGCCGCGGGCGGCAAGGTCACCCGCGACCTCTTCAGCAACGAGGACGAAGGCTTCATGGACGACGCCGCGCTGGTCCGCCGGCTCGCCATCGAGAAGCTGGAGGCGAAGGCCGCCGAATTGCGCGGCCAGTGGGCCTGGGCCACGCCGGTGCTCGATCTCGATTACGGCTTCAGGAGGCAATTCGCGTGCGTCGAGCCGCAGCCGGCCGAACTGCCGCCCGAGATCGCCGCCGAGCTGCAAGCAATCGAGGAACGCCTCGCGGAAATCGAGGAACTCACCGAGGACGAATTGCCCGACGAGGTGATGACCGAAGCGGCCGCGCTCGAGGAACGCCGCGACGTGCTGATCGAAACGACCGAGGCCCTCGCCGCCTATGCGCCGGAAGACCGCGCGATCGCCGGCTGCATCGTCACGATCGGCAATGACGGCGAGTTCCTGATCCATCAGGGCCTCGTCGACCGGTCCGCGCAGCACGCGGGAGGCGATGCCGTCCATTCCGGCGGCGACGGTGATGAACCGGACTCTGCCGGCACGCGCGGTCCCCGCACCCTGACCGGGGCGATGATCAATGGTGGCGGACGCGGGGCGCCGAACGCCCTGTCGACCGCGGAGCAGGCCATCCGCAAGGAATGCGGTTTCAGCCAAATCCTCGTCGACGATCTGAAAGCGCACCGGCTGCAGATCGCCAGGGCGCATCTCGCAGCGGATTTCGGGGTGGCGTTCGACCTGGCGCTCTATTCGCTCTGCGTCGATCTGCTCGATCATGGCTATCGCGAGCGCCCGCTCGATCTGAGGGCAACCGAGACGCCGCTGCGCAGCTCGCTGAATGATCTCGCCGGCACTCCGGCCGATCGCCTCCTCGATGCGCATCGCAGCGCGCTCGATGCCGGCTGGCTGTCGTTGCCGCCCGCGCAAGCGTTAGCGGCGCTCTCGGCATTGCCGCCGGATGCCAAGCAGCGCCTCTTCGCCTGGTGCATCGCCGCCACGCTCAAGGGTCAGCTCCCCGTCGAGGACCGGCCGGATCCGGTGCTGGAATGCGCCGGAGAGCGTCTCGCCATCCCGTTTGCCGATTACTGGCGCCCGACCGCCGCCAATTACTGGGGCCGGGTCAAGAAGGCGCACGGGCTCGCTGTCGCGAAGTCAATCCTCGGCACTCGCTGGGCGCGCGACCACGGCGACGACAAGAAGCCTGTTCTCGCCGCGGCGCTCGAAACCGCATTCGACCCTGTGACCAGCGCCGCTTGCATCGGTCTCGACCAGGCAACGCGGGATAGTGCCGCCGCGTGGCTGCCGCCCGGCATTGCTTACGTCGCCGGCATCACCCCCGACGAGACCGAGACCGCAGCGGACGATGCGGCACCGATCAAAGACGATCAGGGCGTCGAGGAGTCGATCGAGGCTGATGGCGCGGAATCCGCCGACCCCGGATCAGGTCCGGGGCAGGTTCTCCCGGCCTTCCTGACCGAGGACGAGCCGCTTCACGCGGGGCTCAACGGCGCGGCGGCGCCCTGACCGCGCGGCTGCGGCGCAACGGCGGCCGAGAGGGAGAGGACAGCAGGGAGGCGGGTAAGCCCCACGGGAAAGAGAGAGCGTTCCGCCGGGCTCGCTGCCCCGGATCCGCTCCGGGGCAGACCCCCTCCCCTGCTCTCCCGGAGCTTCCTCCCATGTCCCAGACAGATGCCGCCGACCGCTTCGATTTCCGCAAACCCGTCGCCTACGACGCCGAGGCCAAACGCCGCTTTCACCGCCATGCCCGACGCCAGCTTCTCGCGCTCACCGCGGCGCTCGGCCTTGACGGCGCCACTTACGATCTTCGCTCGAACGCAGGCGGTATCGCCGTCTCGGGCGAAGTGACGATCCATGGTGATCGCCTCTACGTGCAGGCGAGCCAGCCGGCGACCCGCGCCGACACCGGCATTCTGTTCCGGACCTGCGAGGGCCGGCGCGATTACACCGGCGGCCGCAACAATTTTGCTTCCCTCGATCTGCTGCACTGCCCGGAAGAGCTCGCCGCCCTGATCCGCCGTCACTGCCTGCCCCGGAGCTGATCCGGGGTCGTGCCCTGAGGCGCAGCGCCGCCGCGCCCGCCGGCTGCACGCAGATGCCATCCCGACACCCCAGGACAAAGGAGGCTCACCATGAGCAACGACAAACTGACCGCCGCCGAACTCGGCCAATTCACCGGCAGCGAGCACTGGTACCGGCACGGGCTGGTGCGCGACATCCTCTATACCGACGGCGCCAAATATGTCGCCGACAAGGGCGGCGCCTATTGGCTCATTGACGAAATCGCTTTCGCGCAGCGCGGCGACAAGCGCGTGGCGGCGGAAGAATTTCAGGTCTGGAAGCTGACCGTCAAACCCGACCGCACCGCCACCCTCGCCTGCGAGGACGGCAACGGCACGACCGTGTTCGAGAAGGCGCTCGACTACACCGACTTCCCCGCCGACGACGTCGAACTCTGGTTCGAGAACAACACGATCTATCTGCCGAGCGAGCGCTGACCGGCAACAAGGGAGCCGTGTCCGCGGTCTCCCTCCTCTTCAAACCAAGAAAACCGATGGAGCCAACCATGCCGACCTACACCGCCGAATTCCGCACCGATGCCGATTATGCGACCCGCGCGTTCAAGGCGCGCTCGCCGCGGGACGCCCTCAAGAAGGCCCGCGCCTTTTACGACGAGCGCGCCGAGGAGTTGATGTTCGAGAGCTATGACGGTGGCCACCCGGTCAACGAGATCGCCGTGCGCGACGCGGACGGCGGCGCGGTCGCGCTCTGGCAGGACGACGATTTGCGGGTGCGTCTCGCAGCCGGCGATATGCTGGAGGCCCTGGAGCTGTGCGTCGACTGTCTCGCCGATCTGGCGAGGCTCGATGACGGCACGCCGTCGATCAGTGCGCTCGACCGGGCGCGCGCGGCGATCGCCAGGGCGAAGCCCGACACCGCCGCCGCGGTTACCGGACCCGCCCGCCCGCTCCCGCCCGATCCGGAACAGACGAACGCCGACCGCGCCGAATGGGCGGCAGCGGCGCTGCGGCATTTCCAATGCACGACCGGCTGCGATTACGAGGACAGCCTCGGCGATCTCCTCTGCGACCTGATCCATTGGAGCGACCGCAGCAATTTCGATTTCGAGGCGGCCCTGCTTCGTGCGCGCGGCCACCATGCCGCGGAAACAGCGACCATCCGTGCCGCGACGCTCAAGTGACAGACTTCGCTGCCGCGCAAGCCGTTGCGCGGTAACGGCAAGCCCGGTGTGCCAGCAAAGAGTGAGAGGGCCGTAGGCGGGAGGTGAAGATCCGGGAAGGGAAAGAGAGCGCTTCGCCGGGTCCCCTCCCCCGCTCTCCGGAGATCCCTCGCATGCTGACCACCTCCCCCGCCGCGGTGCAAACCGCGGCAACGCTCCCGCTGTTCCCGTCCTCTCCTGCCCCCGACAAGATTTCGGGTCTCATCCATGCCGCGACCTTGCTCGCGCAACTGCTCGGCCAGGGCCGCGCGCTCGACAGCCGCGCCCTGCGCTCGGCGATGGAGGCCGCCTTCGGCGCCTCCGATGCCGAGGGCGCCTGGGTGTGGAAGGACGCCTACGAAGCCGGGGAAGCGGCGCAGGTGCTGTTCCTGCGCAAATTCGGCAATGCCATGCGCGCCCGCGCGGGCTCGCGCACCGCGATGCTCGACATGCTCACCCGGCTTGCCGAGCGGCTGCCGTCGCAGACGCGCCGGTCCGAGGAATCCGAGCGCTTCCAGCAATTCTCGACGCCGATCACGCTCGGCTTCGTCGCCGCCGAGGCAGCGGCACTGAATGCTGCCGATCTTGTTCTCGAACCCTCCGCCGGCACCGGGCTGCTGGCGATCTTCGCCGAGCTCGGCAAGGCGCGGTTGGCGTTGAACGAGATCGCCGACACAAGAGCAGGACTTCTCGCGCGCCTGTTCCGCGACGGCACTGTCAGCCGGCACAACGCCGAGCAAATCCACGACCATCTCGATCCAGGGGTCCGTCCCAGCGTCGTGCTGATGAACCCGCCCTTCTCGGCATCGCCGCATGTTGAGGGAAGGTTCGCGGAAGCCACGATCCGCCATCTCGCCGCTTCCCTTGCGCGGCTGGCCGAAGGCGGACGGCTCGTCGCGATCACCGGGCGCAATGTCGGTCCCGATCAGCCGGCCTGGCGCGACAGCTTCATCCGCTTGCAGGAGAAGGGCCGCGTCGTGTTCACGTCGGCGCTGGCCGGCCAGGCCTATGCCCGGCACGGCACGACGATCGACACAAGGCTCACGGTCATCGACCGCATCCCGGCCGAGGATCCGCGCGGCTTTCCGCCGTCGTCCGGGATGGCCGCCAATGCGGCCGAATTGCTCGATTGGGTCGCTCGCCTTGTGCCGCCGCGCGCGGCGGTAATCGGCGCGTCCCCTCCCGGGTCAAGCCCGGGACAGGCTCTGCCCGTTTCCGGCACCACGGTTTCGGCCCGCGCGACCGCGCCGCGGCCGAAGGCCCACGCCCCACAGCTCAATCTCGTCAAGCGGCCGGCGCCGATCCCGGATTTTGTCAAGCTCGCTTACGAGACACGCGCCTGGATGCCCGCGGAAGGCGTTCGCCTGACAGCGAGCCTCTATGAAGGCTATGCGCTGCAGGCGATCCATATCGCCGGCGCCACTCCGCATCCGACGAAGCTCGTCCAATCGGCCGCGATGGCCGCCGTCGCACCGCCTCCGCCCTCCTACCGGCCCCATCTGCCGCCGCGCCTTCTTGCCGCCGGCATCCTGTCGGACGCGCAGCTCGAAAGCGTCGTCTATGCCGGCGAAGCCCAGGCCGGCCATCTCACCGGTTCCTATACCGTCGACGACACCTACGATCTCGTCACGGCGGCGCCGGAGAATGCCGACAACGCCGTGCGCTTCCGGCGCGGCTGGTTTCTCGGCGACGGCACCGGGGCCGGCAAGGGCCGCCAGGTCGCGGCGATCATCCTCGACAACTGGCTGAAAGGCCGATGCCGGGCGGTCTGGATCTCCAAATCCGACAAGCTGATCGAGGATGCCGAGCGCGACTGGACCGCGATCGGCGGCTACCGCTCCGACATCGTGCCGCTGTCGCGCTTCCGCCAGGGCGCCGCGATCGCCCTCGACGAGGGCATCCTCTTCACGACCTACGCCACCCTGCGCACCCAGGCGCGCGGTGAGAAGGCGAGCCGGGTTCAGCAGATCACCGACTGGCTCGGCCGCGGCTTCGACGGCGTCATCGTCTTCGACGAAGCCCACGCGATGGCCAACGCCGCCGGCGACAAGGGCGAGCGTGGCGAGAAGAAGCCCTCACAGCAGGGCCAGGCCGGGCTGCGCCTGCAGCACGCGCTCGCCGACGCGCGCATCCTCTATGTCTCCGCGACCGGCGCCACGACCGTGCAGAACCTCGCCTATGCCGCACGGCTTGGCCTCTGGGGCACCGGCGACTTTCCGTTCGCGACGCGCGCGGACTTCGTGGCGGCGATGGAAGGCGGCGGCATCGCGGCCATGGAAGTTCTGGCCCGCGATCTGAAGGCGCTCGGCCTCTATGCCGCGCGGTCGCTCTCCTTCGAGGGCATCGAATACGAAATCGTCGAGCACCAGCTGACACAAGAGCAGATCCGCATCTACGATTCCTATGCCGATGCCTTCCAGATCATCCACAAGAACCTGAACGCGGCGCTCGAAGCGGCCAACATCACCGGCGCCGATGGCGGCACCTACAACCGCAACGCCAAATCCGCCGCGCGCTCGGCCTTCGAATCCAACAAGCAGCGCTTCTTCAACCATCTGCTGACGGCGATGAAGTGCCCGACGCTGATCGCCGCGATCGCGCGCGACCTCGATGCCGGCCATGCCGCAATCATTCAGGTCGTCTCAACCAACGAGGCCTTGCTCGACCGCCGTCTCGCCGAAATCCCGGCCTCGGAATGGGCCGACCTCTCGATCGACATCACCCCACGCGAATACGTGCTCGATTATCTGAGCCATTCGTTCCCGACCCAGCTCTTCGAGCTGTTCACCGACGACGAGGGTAATCTCCAGTCCCGCCCGGCCTATGATGCCGACGGCAATCCGGTCATCTCGCGCGAAGCGGTCGAACGCCGCGACCGCATGATCGAGCATCTCGCGTCATTGCCGCCGGTGCAGGGCGCGCTCGATCAGATCCTCCACCGCTTCGGCACCGATCTCGTTGCCGAGGTGACAGGACGCTCGCGGCGCATCGTCAAGCGCGACGATCGCCTCTCTGTCGAGACTCGCCCGGCGTCGGCGAATTTCGCCGAGACCTCCGCCTTCATGGATGACGACAAGCGCATCCTCGTCTTCTCCGATGCCGGCGGCACCGGTCGCAGCTATCACGCCGATCTCGGCGTTCGCAACCAGCGCCGGCGGGTTCATTACCTGCTGGAGCCGGGCTGGAAGGCCGACGCGGCGATCCAGGGCCTCGGCCGCTCGAACCGCACCAACCAGAAGCAGCCGCCGGTGTTCCGTCCGGTCGCGACCGACGTCAAGGGCGAGAAGCGGTTCCTGTCGACGATCGCGCGGCGTCTCGACACGCTCGGCGCGATCACCCGCGGCCAGCGCCAGACCGGCGGCCAGGGCCTCTTCCGCGCCGACGACAATCTCGAAAGCGCCTACGCCAAGGCGGCGCTGCGGCAGTTCTACCAGCTGCTCTATGCCGGCAGGATCGACGGCTGCTCGCTGACGGCGTTCGAGGACGCAACCGGTCTCGATCTCTGCGATCAGGACGGCTCGCTGCGCGAGGATTTGCCGCCGATCACGCAGTTCCTCAACCGCATCCTGGCATTGCGGATCGCCTTGCAGAACACGCTCTTCGCCACCTTCGACGAGCTGCTCGAAGCGCGGATCGAAGGAGCGCTCGCCGCCGGCACCTTCGATATCGGCGTCGAGACATTGACCGCCGAGAGTTTCCGTGTCGCCGAGCGGCGCACCGTCTACACCCATGCCGCGACCGGCGCCGAGACACGCTGCTACCGCGTGCTGCGCAAGGACTGCAACCGCCCTCTGCTGCTGGCCGAGGCGCTCGCGCTGGCAA
>Ga0326597_10006988_pt1 | contig 15389 bp, 12 predicted proteins | sample RVTome_12_FD_203789 | JGI IMG/M metagenome (GOLD analysis project Ga0326597, IMG submission 203789) | Soil microbial communities from uranium-contaminated site in the Upper Colorado River Basin, Wyoming, United States - RVT100D185 | ecosystem: Environmental > Terrestrial > Soil > Contaminated >...
GACCGGAATTGCAAAGTTCACGGAGTGCAGAATTTATTCATCACGGGCAGCTCAGTGTTTCCTACCTGTGGATACGCCAATCCGACCTGGACCCTCGTTGCCTTAGCACTTCGGCTAGCGGATCACTTGAGAGAGATCTCTTGAATCTCAGCCACTGTTCTTTTCGGCGTCCACAGCGCGATGGTTTTCACTGAGCTATTTCCAGTCGCCGTACTACAGCGCCGAGATCGGGCAACGGGATCTCTGCTCCTTCCGAAAATGGACTGGTTTCCAGGCCTAAAATGGCTGTTGCCAGGCGTTGATAGTTTGATTCTCGCAGTTCACCTACGATGCGGCGTCGCAGTTGTTGAACCTGACCCATCAGCGAAGCGGGGTGACGGTCAACTCGTTTGCTCACACATACGATCGGGTTGGAAACCGTAATTCAAAAGCAGATAACAGTAGGGGTTAGGGGTCGGGCCCGGATATCGATTCTGCTGAAAAACCCTCCGTTCATCCTTCGAGAGTCTGCTATGTGGATGTCAAGTCACTTACACACGAGTCCTCCTAATTGTCTTATGACTCTTTTCCCTTCCCACCCAAGAGAGACTGCCTGCTATGCGTGGCACGGCACGAAGTCCGTCACACTGACTTGGGATGCGCCCCTCTCTAAGGCACAAGGCCCCGGGATCTCTGTCTCAAGGGTCGAACCGTCAGGAGTTTGTCTCTCCCGGTTCTGGCTCTCGTCGAGTCGTTCCCTGGGGCGATGTCTCCTCTTGGGTCAAAGGAGCCGAATGAACCTTTTCTCTGACTACATACGGTCTTTGTTTCATCAAGACCACGGCAATCCGCACACTGAGTTTTCGCGCCACCGCCACAATGGCGACTCTAGAAGCGAGGTGGCGCGCATGGGTTTTACAGACCGAGGCGAAGAACTCCCTCAACTCACTGTCCTGTCGGATCGCCGACCAGGAAGCTTGGATGAGCTTGCTTCTCAACCGTCCGTCTCCCGTCTGGGTGATCGATCCCCGATCAGTTCGATCTCCGGTGGAGTGCTCGGTGGGTACCAGTCCCAGAAATCCTCCCAGTTGGCGGATGTTTTTAAGCTCGCGCCAATCCCCGATGCGGGCCGGAAGCTGACTGGCCACAATCCGGCCGATCCCAGACACGCTCATCACATATTTCATACACCGGGACAATTCGGGATCGTTCTGACAGAAGCGGCGCATCTGTTGGGTGGTCTTAACAACCCGTTTCTCGTTAAACTCCAAGCTGTCAAGCAACTCATCGAGCTTAAAACGTACCGTGCCAGAACAGAGGAGCTTTCTGAGCTTAGCCTTGACTATGAACGACCACTGGCTGCCGGCGGGAGCTGGGGGAAACTCGATCCCTTCGAGCAGCAACAGCGATTTGATGCGCTGCTTCATCCCCACCATCGCGCTGACAAAGGTGTCGCGCAATTGGGTGAGGTGACGAAGCTCACGATAAACCGGAGAGGGAACATGAATGCTTTTGAGTTGTCCCCCACGCAGATTCTCCGCCAGCCCCACGCTGTCAAGCCGATTGGTTTTCACTCTTTGTCCTGGGGCTTTGGGGATCATCGATGGAGAAGCAATCAAGCACGGGTAATCTTGAGCCACAAGCCCATCATACAATCCGTATCCCGTCGGTCCAGCTTCATAGGCAAAGGCCACTTTCTGATCGGGAAAATGCTTACGTACATGGTTCACCAAATGCTCCACACTATACGGCATACGCAAGGATCGGATATCTCCTTGCTGATTGGTGAAAGTCACCGAGATACTTCTCTTGTCCACATCCAGTCCGCCAAACACATCGTAGTCACGGGGAACAAAGGCTTTGCTGCTCATCTGATGTCCTCCTTCGCTCAATGGCGATTTGATGAATCACTATACTCTCTAATGAGGACTTGTGCTTACACCTAACATCCATCATACAAGTCTCAGGACGAACGGAGGAGCGGTTGAAATCATTGGAGATTTTCCGTTCATGCTGAGCTTAGTCGAAGCATTCATAGGGTTTTTCAGCAGAATCGATATCTGCGTGTCCAGATGAATTGCTGTCTTGATCCATAGGGTGACTCTCATTTGATGAGGGAAGTCCCACGGCGGAAAGAGCCAGAGGCCGCCCAGCTTGGGTAGCAGCATGGAGAGTAATCGAGATGTTGAAGCCTACCGACAAAGTCAGCTTTGGGCTGATGAGCGAGTGACCGGGTTGGAACGTGAGTGAACGCTGAGCAAGCCTCGTTAATGCCAAGAACCGGTGGTCGAACCAGTCAATATGTGGCGAAGGCAGTATGGGCGATCTCACACTGGCCAAAGGGATAGTGCACACCGGCGGGGTAATGGCGGCGACACGGTGACAGGGAGACGATAGAAACTGGAGAAGTCCTGTATGCCCCAGGGAGAAATTTCTGGAGAAGGTCGGTCCTATAACTGCGGACACGGGAAAGGGGCTGAAGGCAACAGGACGGCGGAGTGGCCCGTAGGAGCGAAGAAGGAGAGTAATGTAGCATCAACTTCAACAGGTTAGACTATTGCTATGGCAAAGTTTTTGGGTGGCCGACCGCTAGCCGTTCAATGAAAACGGTTAAGATCAATCCATACCCGGTCCGTTGTTTGCCGCCGTTGATTTTGATTCGTTAGGAAAAGAGATAGCCGACAACTTTAACCAGTCGAAAAGCAACCCAACAACCTGGATAGGGTAGCAAACGTTTTCTGGAAAATCGGAAAGATTGAGGCGATTGTTCCAGGTAGTGAGAGTGAAGAAGAGCACTGCCGAACGTCGTCATGAAAAAACCTTGCTGGCACAACAAGTTTTACAGCATTCTAGTAGGTGGTACAGCATTTGCTCGTCCACGTGCTGGCACCCGACATTCCCCGCCAACTGCACTACTGGATATCTGGCTGCTCGCAGCGAGGTCTCCGTGACCATCCCTATTTCCTTTCGCAAAGGAATTGGAAGTAGCTTTCGGCGTTGGCCGGCTCACTGTGAGGAGAGCCTTAGCCTGGCTCAAGGGGAGAGGGTGCTTTTATATCGACAGAAAAAGGGAGAAGTGAAATGGCGCAGAACCAAAGGCAACTTGGCTTTGTCATTGACCTGAACAAATGCATGGGTTGTCAGACCTGCACAGTCGCCTGCAAGATCTTGTGGACCGACGCTAAAGGCATGGACCAGATGTGGTGGATGAAGGTGAATACCATGCCTGGACGCGGGTATCCCAAAGACTGGGAGCAAATGGGGGGAGGTTACGATGGTGGGGGAAAACTCGTGCTCGGCAAAAAGCCTACTGTAGACGAGTACGGGGTGGTCATGGAGTTCAATTACGAGCAGGTCTTCTACGGGGGCAAAGGATCACAGGTCCACCTGGCACCCCTAGAGAAGCCGGGCTGGGGCCCCAACTGGGACGAGGACATCGGGGCGGGGGAATACCCCAATGGGTACTACTTCTACCTTCCCCGATTCTGCAATCACTGCTGGAAGCCGGCGTGCGCCGAGGCCTGCCCATTCCAAGCCATCGAGAAACGCGCACAAGACGGTGTGGTTTTCATCGAAGATACGAAGTGTGCCCAGTGTGAGGACCACGTCTGCATGGCGGGTTGCCCCTACAAGGAGATCTTCTTTAACGACTTCGCCCATGCCGGCCAGAAATGCAATGGATGTCTCCCCCGCATCGAGCAGGGGGTGGCTCCCGCCTGCGTGCGGCAGTGCCCGGGGCGATGCATATGGGTAGATTTTCTGGACGACGAGCAGTCAACTGTCTACAAATTGGTGAAGCAATGGAAGGTCGCTCTCCCTTTGCACCCGGAGTTCAACACCGGGCCCAACGTATACTATGTTCCCCCTCTGGGCCGGCTTCGGCTAGATGAGAATGGGAACGTTGAGGAAAACAGCTCGCATATACCCCTCGAATATCAGAGATCGCTGTTTGGACCCGGTGTGGAGCAAGCGTTGGACATCATAAAGCAGGAAATGGCCAAGCGCAGAAAGGAGCCCAAGGAACCTTCGGAGCTGCTGGACCTGCTGATCGCCCGACATTGGAAGGAGCTTCTTGGGCCATTCACTGGTGACCCCGGCGAGGTCAAGGCTCTACAGGCGGAGATGGAACGTGAGTAGTGAGACGAGGACGAGCATGGAGTTGGTCTTGGAAAGACAGGACGCGGTAGCAACCGGCGCGCGAAGCAAGCTGCATGCTCTTTTGGCGCAAGGTTTCCGCTATCCCACGGCTGCCCTCTACGCGGCCGTTAGCGGTGGGCAGTTTCTTTTAGAGGTGAAAGCCGCTGCCTCCTGCCTGCCCTATCCGTTTACGGTTGAGGGGACGTTGGGCTCGCAGCTTTCCTGGGAGCGCCAGCAATTCGAAACCCAGTATATTTGGCTGTTTGATGTGGGAGGCCCGAACCCCAATACAGGGGAGTGGGAGGCGCCCTGCTTTCTATACGAAGGCGAGTACGGCGGCGGAAAGCTGAATGTGATGCAGGACGCCATGAGGTTCTACCACCACTTTGGGCTAAATCTCTCCCAGGAGAAGGGGGAACGGGACCGACCAGACCATGTTTCCGCGGAATTCGAGTTTCTGCACCAGTTGACTTTTAAAGAGGCGGAGCTTTGGCAGCAGGGCAAAGCCCCGGAGGCATTACGGCCTTATCGGGAGGCGGAGCGAGACTTTCTGTTGTTTCATCTAGCCGACTTCCTGCCCCAGGTGGCCGGGAAGGTGACACACCGAAATATCTCGTTCTACTCGGACCTTGCCCGCCTGGGGGAGCGCTTCTGCCAGGGCGAACTCGCTTACTTGCAGCGCGTGGCTTAAGGGATCTATGTCTAATCAGGGAGGATCGAGTTGTCGTCGATTTGAACTCCGATTTGAGGGGCGTGGCGTTCATGGGGTGACAACAGACACGTACCATTTGTCGTCAACGCGGGAGGTGTGACATGAAGCGATGGCAAGTCTTGTTCTCAGCGGTAAGCAGCGTGATGGCATTGATGTTAGTTGCCGGTCACCTGACGTCCGCTGAGGCAAAGCCCGCGGGTAAGCTGACGGTTGGCCTATCCTCCATCGGGACCGAAGAGATTTGGCTTCCGTGGGCTGAGTCGGGGCGCGAGGGCTGGAGCGTCGTGGGCGCCCTCTACGAGTCCCTCCTCACCACCCATCGGGAGTCTGGCGCCGTCATACCCATGGTGGCCGAGCGGTGGCAAGTGGAGAAAGGGGGCAAGCAGTGGCGTTTCTTCCTGCGCCGGGGCATTCAGTTCCACGCCGGACACGGTGAACTGACCGCTGACGACGTGAAGTTTTCGATGGAGATGTACCTGGACAAGAACGCCAGAGGTTCAGCTGCGGCCTTGTACAGGCGACTGATCGACCGGATCGAGGTCGTCAACCCACACCAGGTCGTCTTTCACCTGAAGGAGCCGAACGTGACCCTCGACACTCAGCTGACGCTCGGCTGGTTCGGTATCGCTTCCAAGCGGTACGTCGAGACGGTGGGGCAGGGAAAGGCCGCGGCTACACCGGTGGGGACCGGGCCCTTCACTCTGATCGACTACCAGCGCTCCCACTCCGCTACCCTCGAGGCCCTTGACCAGCACTGGCGGCTCGCGTCCGGTTTCAAGACCATCCACCTCCGCCAGGTTCCCGACGAGGCCGCCCGCCTAGCCATGCTCCGCGCGGGTGAGATCGATATTACAGCGGTCTCGTTCAAGTTCAAGCGGGAAGTGGAGGCGGCCCGGCTGCAGTTGCTGCGGATAAAGGGCGCGGCGATCTACCACGTCTACCTGGGCGGCCAAGTGCTCCCTACCCGCAAGACATTCGACGCGCAGGTTCCCTGGGCCGGGAACCCGAACGACCCCGCCAGCCTGGAGCGGGCGCTAAAGGTGCGCCGAGCCCTGAACTTGGCAGTGGACAAGCAGGCCATCATCAACAGCGTCTTCGAGGGCGAGGGAGTCCGCAGCCCTGTCCCTTACTTATCTCCGGGCAGCGAGTTTGTCCCCAACGCGCTGGCACCCTATGCCTATGACCCCGTGCAGGCCAAGCGCCTGCTCGCCGAGGCTGGCTACGCGCAGGGCTTCGCCCGCGAGGTGGAGATGCTGCTGATGCCCTGGCCAGGCCGAGCCGAGATGGTAGACGTGGCCGAGGCGGTGGCGGGCTTCTGGGAGCGACACCTCGGGCTCAAAGTGAAGCGCACCCCCATCGATTTTGCCACCTGGGCGCCCGGCGTTGGTAAGCCTCGAAATATGAGCTGGCGGGCCGGAGCGCACGGATTCATCGGACGCCCGGTGGCCGAGCCGGTAGTCTCGATGGCGACTTGGGCGTTCAGTCCCTCCAGCTACATGACTTTCGCGGAGACAGCAGAGTTCGATGCGCTATATAACAAAATTCTCGCGGAGCCCGATCGGGCCGAGCGCGCGCAGCTTTATCGCGATCTGGCGCAAACGATGTACAAGGGCTACTACTCGCTGCCCATCGCAGCCGTGCCCGCGCTATACGCCTACAACCCGAAGGTCTTGAGTAGTTGGCCGCTACCGCCGGGGGATGCATATGCACATGGTTACGAATATGCTGTCCCGGCCCGGTAATACCGTAGCGCGCAGTTCCGACTCGATGGCAGTGTGTAACGAGTAAAAGGTTCGAATTTGGGACCGGCGCAAGAAAGGCAATAATGGCAACACTGAGCCTTGAGTTGGTGCGACTGTCCGGGGACGGCGCGGGAGCAACCGAAGTCCCCGCTTACGATCTCGTGAAGCTGCGGCAACGCAAATGGGAGTGGGACCGGGTGGTGAAGGCCTCCCACCCCTCGGCCTGTGCGTGGCAGCTCAACTGTAACTACAACGTGTACGTCAAAGATGGTGTGGCGCTTCGGGAGGAGCAGGCCGGCCTCTACCCCGGCTTCAACGATCCCGCCATTCCCGACTACAACCCCCGGGGTTGCCAGAAGGGCTCCTGCTACTGCCACCGCATGTATGACCCAACCCGCATCAAGTTTCCCATGAAGCGGGTCGGGGACCGAGGCGAAGGCAAGTGGCAGCGGGTGAGCTGGGACCAAGCCCTGGCCGAGGTAGCTGATGCCATCATCGATACCCTCACCACCGACGGCCCGGACGCCATTGTCTTGGGCGGAGGGAACCATGTCCTGAGCGCGGCCAGCGATGGCGCTGGTGCGAACGCGTTCTTCATCGCCCTTGGAGTCTCGCTGCCCACCAGCACGACCGAGATTGGCGATGACTTTCAGGGGGTGGGTGTGACCTTCGGGAAGGCGATCATGGGCTGCTCGCCGGACAACTACTTCTACGCCGACTTGCTCCTGCTCTGGGGCGGCAACCCGGCCTACACGAACATCCCCAACTACCACTTCATCACCGAGGCCCGCTACAGCGGCACTAAGGTCATTGCCATCTGCCCGGACTACAGCGCCTCGGCCACCCATGCCGACCTGTGGGTGCCAGTCAATATCGGCACCGACGCCGCCCTGGCCCTGTCGATGTGCCAGGTCATCCTGAAGGAGCGGCTGTATAAGGCCGAGTTCGTGCGGGAGCAGACCGATCTGCCGCTGCTGGTTGACCAGAGGACGGGCAAGTTCTTGCGCGAGAAGGACCTCAAGCGCGACGGGCACGAGGGTGTTTTCTATGTCTACGACACCGCCTCGGGCCGCGTGGTGGAGGCCCCCCGGAAGACTCTGGCCCTGGGTGGGATTGTGCCGGCCTTGGAGGGGACCTACCAGGTGGAGACCCTGCGGGGCCGCCTGGCGGTGCAGCCGGTGATGGAACTGCTACGGCGGCACTTGGATGAGCGCTTCACTCCGGAGCAGGCCAGCGCCATCACCGGGGTCAAGGCCGGGATGATCGAGCAAGTGGCGCGGGAGATTGCTGCTGCCCGAGGAGTGGTTAACACCAGCACTACCCTGTGGGGCAAGTTCTATCATGGGGACCTGATCGAAAGGGCGATTATCCTGGTCTTCGCTCTGTGCGGACACCTGGGCCGCAAGGGTGCCGCGTACTCCGCCCATTGCCAGTTAGCTCTGGACACCTCCCTCGGAGGGATGGAGCGGCGGGGGGACCAGGTCCTCCTCTCCGCGGCCGGGGCAGATCCCCGCTTCGCCGCGTGGCGGGAGGACGGCTTCACCGACGAGATGATCCTCTCTGAATTCGTGCACCAGTCCTTTGAGCAGGGTAGCGTCATTCCGAGCTCAATGATGTACTACTTGCACGGCGGGCTGCTGGAGCTGAGCCAGAAGTACAACAGTTGGGACCCACACTTGAAGCGGCCCGTGGGCGAGTACGTCAAGGAGGCCTTTGCCAAAGGCTGGCAATACCCCGCCCCGGCCCGAGGCAAGGAACCCCGACTGCTGTTCGCCCTGGGAGGTAATTTCCTGAGGCGAGTTCGCGCCAGCGAGGTCCTGGTGAAGCACCTACTGCCCAAACTCCGCCTTCTGGTAGACGTGGACTGGCGCTGGAACTCCAGCGCACTCCATTCCGACCTGGTGCTCCCCGTCTCAAGCTGGTACGAGCGCACTGCCACGCTCATGTTTGGTCGCGGCCCGGTGCCGTTTGCTCACGTCAACGAGCGGGCCGCGGAGCCCCAGCACGAGTCAAAGAGCGAGTGGGCGTTGTTCGTGTTGTTAGCTCGCAAGGTGGAGGAACGAGCCAGGCAACGGGGCATCGCCGGATACGTGGATCGCAACGGTGTAGAACGCCGCTTCGCCGGCCTAGAAGAGAAGATCACGGCCCAAGGAAGTTACACCGAAGACGACGAAGAGGGAGTTGCCCGGGACACCTTCCTCAACGCCAGGAACGTAGAGCAGATGGACTGGCAGGACTTCAAGGAGCGGGGGTTTAGTCGGTTTAACGCGATTGGCACCGCCCTGCGAGGCATCGGCCACGCCACTGAGGTCACGCCTGGCGAGTCGATCGTCCCGCTGACATGGCACGTCGGAGTCCAGAAGCAGCCCTATCCCACCCTTACCCGACGCATCCAATTTTACATCGACCACGAGCTGTACCTGGAGCTGGGCGAGGCCATGCCCACGTACAAGGACCCGCCGAAAGCAGGGGGCAACTACCCCCTTCAGATGACCGGCGGACACGCCCGCTGGAGTCTGCACAGCAATTGGGTGGACGACACCCTGCTGCTGCAACTGCAGCGAGGCGAGCCCGTCATGTTCATGAGCGACGAGGATGCCCGGCGGAGAGGCATCCAGGACGGCGACATGGTAGAGGTCTACAACGACGTAGGCCGCTTCCAGATTCAGTCTGTGGTGACGTCCCGGATGCGGCCCGGCCAGGTGGCCGTGCTGCACGCCTGGGAGAACTACCAGTTCCCCGGCCAGTGCCATTTCAAGAACGTCCAGCCAGCCCCCTTGAACCCGATCGAGCTGGCGGGCGGCTACTTTCAACTCCGACCGATTGCGATTCACAGCCAACCCGGGCAGAGCGACCGAGACACACGTGTAGAGGTACGCCATCTCTAGATCAGAAAGGAGAGTGCCATGCGGACCAAGTTCGGATTGATCATAGCCATCGGCCTGGTTGTCGCGCTGGGAGCCTGGGCGCCAGCCTCAGCAGAGCCCGCGCCAGCGGTGAAGGCACAACCCGCGCCAGCCAAGGCGGCTGCGGTTACGAAGCCCGCGGTGTCGAAGCCCACAGGAAAGCTGACCTATGGTACCCCTATGCTAGCAACCACGGAGAACTGGTTTCCGTGGCTGGAAGGGCGGGTAGGCTTCGCGGTTATGCACGCTTTCTACGAGGCGCTCGTTGCCTTTGACCCACGCACTGGCAACTTTGTGCCCATGCTGGCCGAGCGCTGGCAAGTGGAGGACCGGGGCAAGCGGTGGCGGTTCTTTCTGCGGCGGGGTGTCCAGTTTCACGACGGGTGGGGGGAACTGACCGCTGATGATGTCAAGTATACGGTGGAACGGTACATCACGGACGAAAAAGCCATTGCTGCCTCCAGCGCGGCCTTCAAGACGCTGCTGGAGCGGTTCGAAATCGTCAGCCCGTATGAGTTCGTCCTGCATCTGAAAGAGCCGAGTGTAACCTTGCTCGGCCATCTCACTCCAACATACTTTCTCATCGTCTCGAAGCGGTACATCGAGTCGGCGGGGGACAGAAAAGCCATGACCAAGCCGGTGGGAACCGGCCCGTTCAAGCTGGTCGACCATCAACGCGCCCAATCAGTGACGCTTGAGGCCGTCGTTCCCCATTGGCGAAAGACGCCTGGGTTCCAGATCCTTGAGATTCGCCAGATTCCCGACGACGCGGCACGGCTGGCCATGCTGCGCGCACGGGAGATTGACGTGATGGCCGTTCCATTTAAGTTCAAGCGGGAACTACAGGCGGCCGGCGTCGGCTTCCTGCGCCTGAAAAGCGCGGCCCTGTACCACATCCACCTGGGTGGCCAGGTACTCCCGACTCGCAAGACCTTCGACCCCCAGGTGCCGTGGGTTGGGGACCCGACGGACCCAGTCAGCGTTGAGCGAGCACGCAAGGTGCGACGGGCACTGAACTTAGCAGTGGACAAGCAGGCCATCATAGACTCTGTATTCGAGGGCGAGGGCATCCGCCTTAGCGCCCCGTTTCTTCCCCCTGACAGCGAGTTCGTCCCCCAGGGTCAGACGCCCTACCCCTACGACCCAGCGCAGGCTAGGCGCCTGCTGGCTGAGGCAGGCTACGCGCAGGGCTTCGCGCGAGAGATCGAGATGCACCTGATGCCCTGGCCGGGGCGAGCCGAGATGGTGGACGTGGGCGAGGCGGTAGCGGGATTCTGGGAGCGCAATCTTGGACTCAAGGTGAAGCGCACCCCCATCGATTTTGCCACCTGGGCCCCGCGAGTCAACCTTCCCCGAAACACCGCGTGGCGAAGCGTCGCACAGGGTTACAATCCGCCTCCGCTGGCGGAGCCCGCTATCTCGATGGCGACCTGGCTGCTCAGTACGGGAGCGCGCAACACGGTTGCCGAGACACAGGAACTCGACAAGCTTTACGCCGCTATTATTGCGGAACCTGATCGCGCCAGGCGCGTGCAGCTCTATCGCCAGCTCTGGCAACGGTTCCACGCTGAATACTACGCGGTACCCATCGCAGCCGTGCCCGCGCTGTACGCCTACAACCCCAAGGTGGTGGCCAATTGGCCTATGCCTCCAGGGGATGTATATGCAACTGGATTCGAACACGCGGTCCCGGCTGGGAAGTAGCGGTCCATGAGACACGAGAAGCTACTGAATCCAAAGGTGCTTTCAATGACTCCATCTTTGGCCGACCCTATGCGGTCCTGCGGCCCGATGAAAAAGTGGTCGCCGCTCACGGCAACCAAGAGCATATGCTGCGCAGGGGTGCAGATCCGGGCTGGATTCGGGCGGAGATTATGGAGAAACGATTATGTGGCTCTTCCTTTTTGACCGCGCCGTTCAGGGGCTGTTCGCGCTGTGGTTAGTGGCGTCGAGTGTCTTCCTGCTCGTCCGCCTTTCCGGCGATCCGGTCGCCTTGCTGGCCGGAGAGTACGCGACGCCCGAGTTAGAAGCGGCGATTCGAGCCCGCTTCGGACTCGACCAACCACTGGGGCTCCAGTACCTGATCTACATGCAGCGCCTGTCGCAGGGAGATTTCGGGACCTCGATCATCTCTGGTGAGCCAGCGCTGAGGGAGGTCCTGAGGCGTTGGCCGGCAACGCTGGAGGTCGCGACGATGGGTGTCGTCATCACCCTCGCGTTCGCGTTACCTATCGGCGTCTACGCCGCAGTGCACAGGGGGACTGTCGTTGACTACTTGGCTCGGAGCTTCGCGGTCGTGGGCCAGTCGGTCCCGGCCTTCTGGTTGGGACTCATCTTCATGCTCGTCTTCGCCGTCGAGCTGCGTCTCCTACCAGCCGGGGGCCGTGGTGGCGTGCAACACATAATCTTACCGGCCCTGACGACTGGCTGGTTCGCTATGGCGGGCATCGCCCGTCTGACTCGTTCGAGCATGCTCGAGGTGCTTGGCAGCGAATATGTCAAGCTTGCGCGCGCGAAGGGGTTGTCGAAGCGGACGGTGATCTGGAAGCATGCCTTTCGAAACGCTTTGATTCCGGTCGTGACCTTTACTGCGCTGGTCATCGTGAGTCTGTTTCTCGCTGGCTCCATCGTCGCCGAAACGATTTTTTCCTACCCCGGCGTTGGCAGCTTGGTCATCCAGTCGGTGCGCTTGAGAGACTTTCCCCAGACGCAGGCGGCCGTCCTCTTCCTGAGCTTTCTCTACGTTCTGGTCAACCTGTTGGTCGATGTTTTGTATAGGTACCTCGACCCAAAGATTCGCGTGTGAGGGGAGGCACGAGCATGCCAACAGTAGAGAGTCTGGATAAGCTCCCGTCGATGAGCAAGGTCGACGCGACGCGGTCTATATGGCTCCGTCTTTCGCGCCTGCCTGCAATCCCGCTACTGGCGTTTGGGATAGTCCTTGGCCTGGCCCTTCTAGCTATCACCGCTCCTGTCCTGGCGCCCTATCCACCCACGCAGCACAACCTGGCCGAGCGATTGCGCCCACCTGCCTGGGTAGCCCGTGGCAGCCCAGAGCACCTGCTGGGTACCGACCTTTACGGACGGGATGTGCTCAGTAGAGTTCTCCACGGTGCCCGAGTCTCGCTGAGCGTCGCCGTGGCTACGATCATCGTCGCCGGCTTGATCGGAGGCATTATCGGCCTGGTGGCCGGCTACTTCGGCGGAATCTACGACGCGGTGCTGATGCGCCTCGTCGACGCTTTTTTGGCTGTGCCCGCGGTACTCATCGCCATCGTCATCGCCTCGACCTTTGGTCCGAGCTTTGAGAATGTCGTCTTCGTCATCAGCCTCTTTTACTGGCCGCGCTATGCGCGACAGATTCGCGGCGAAACGCTGTCGATCAAAGAACGCGACTTCGTCCAGCTCGCCCGAGTCGCGGGTTGCTCGCCACTGCAGATCCTGGTCACTCACATCCTGCCAAACCTCGCGCCCTCGTTGACGGTGCTGGCGAGCTTGCAGGTGGGCAGCGCCATTGTCCTGGAAGCCACATTGAGCTTCCTGGGTGTGGGTATCCCGCCACCACAGCCGGCCTGGGGTGTTATGATCGAGGACGGTCGAGGAATGGTGGTCTCGGCTTGGTGGATTTCCTTTTTCCCGGGCCTAGCTATCGCGGTGACAGTGCTCGCATTCAATCTCATGGGCGACTGGGTGCGCGACCGGCTCGACCCGAAACTCCAAGGTCTCTAGCGCCATGGATCGATCCATTTCGTATTGTCTGGACAGCGAGTCTCAAAAGGCATCTCGCGTCACCTCCGAGCCGGTCCTACGGGTCGAGGGGCTGCGGATGTACCTGCGCACGCAGCAGGGGGTCGTCAAAGCGGTAGATGATGTCAGCTTTGATCTCTACCCCGGCGAGACCCTCGGGCTGGTCGGCGAATCCGGCTGTGGCAAGAGCATGACCTGCCTGTCGATCCTTCGACTGATCCCTGACCGGGTGGGCGAGATCGTCGACGGCCAAGTGTTGTTCCAGGGGACAGACCTCCTTCGCCTGAGCGAATCCGAGATGCGTCGGTACCGCGGGCGACACATTGGGATCATCTTGCAGGACCCGATGACCTCGCTCAACCCGGTGCTGAAGGTCGGGGAGCAGGTTGCCGAACCCCTGCGTCTTCATCAGAGGCTGCGCGGCAGCGCGCTGTGGAGCCAAGTAGTGGCGGCGCTCAGGCGTATGCGAATCCCGGGGCCGGAGACCGCGCGAAACAGCTACCCACACCAGTATAGCGGCGGGATGCGCCAGCGCGTTGGTGGGGCCATCGCCTTGGCCCCGACGCCCGAAGTCCTGATCGCGGACGAGCCGACGACGGCGCTCGATGCCACGATCCAGGCCCAGTACCTCGCCCTGCTGAAAGACCTCCAGCAGCAGTCGCAGCTGGCGATCATCTTCGTCACCCATGACTTCGGGATTGTGGCCACGATGTGTGATCGCGTCGCCGTGATGTACGCGGGCAAGCTGGTTGAGATCGCAGGCGTACGCGAGCTATTCTTCAATGAACCCTGGCACCCGTACACGGAGGCGCTGCTCCGCTCCGTTCCGCGACTGGACGAGGACGTTGGCCGACTGTTCGCTATCGAGGGGCAGCCGCCCACCCTGCACGATCTGCCGGCCGGCTGCAGCTTCGCGCCACGGTGTCCCTATGCAAGAGAGTGGTGCGCTCATAAGGCGCCTCCCGTCAAGGTCGGAGCCGGAGGACGGAGCGCAAGATGCTGGAAGCTTTTTGGTTATGGCCAGTAGCATTCCCTTAGTCGACGTTCGAGACCTCAAGAAGCACTTCCCGGTCCAGGGGAAGCTGCTGCGCCGCAGCGCAAAACAGTGGATTCGCGCTGTCGACGGTGTGTCCTTCCTCGTCTACTCCCGCGAGACGTTCAGCCTTGTCGGCGAGTCTGGCTGCGGCAAGACCACCACGGCTAAGATGGTCCTGCGCCTTGAGACGCCTACTGCCGGGTCCATCCTGTTCGATGGCAGGGACCTCGAACGCCTCAGGCCCGAGGAGTTGAAGCTGTATCGTTCCTCGGTACAGGCGGTCTTCCAGGATCCCTGGAGCTCCCTCGACCCGCGCATACGAGCGGGCGCGATCATCGCCGAGCCGCTGGTGGTCAATCACAGACCGTCCCGCAAGGCCGTCGAGGAACGCATAGCCGAGCTACTCCTCCAGGTCGGTCTGAACGCCCAGCACGCCTACCTTTACCCGCACCAGTTCAGCGGCGGGCAGCGGCAGCGAGTGGCCATCGCCCGGGCCTTGAGCATCAGCCCTCGCCTGATCGTCCTGGACGAGCCTGTCTCGGCGCTCGATGTGTCCATCCGCGCCCAGATCCTGAACCTGCTCAAGGACCTGCAAGACCAGCTTGGCTTAAGTTACCTGCTGATCGCACACAATCTCGCCACTGTGCGCTACATGAGTCACCGGGTCGCAGTAATGTATCTGGGCAAGATCGTGGAGACGGCCCAGACAAAGCAACTGTTCTCTCACCCTCAACATCCGTACACCCGGGCTTTAATCTCCGCGTCCCTTGACTCCCGCCCCGATACCGACCATGGGAAGATCGTGCTTCCGGGAGAGGTACCGTCCCCGGTGAATCCGCCGTCGGGCTGCGCCTTTCACCCCCGATGTTCGAATGCGTTGCCGCATTGTTCTGAGACGCCGCCTGTTCTCCAAGAGCAAGAAAGCGGACATTGGGTAGCGTGCCATGTTGCCGAGAACGGGACCGTTGCAACCGCTGGGTCATTTTCTGCGGAGGAGCGAACATGATCGAAGACTCTCTGATTCGGATATGCCTCCCGCAAAGGCGCAAAGACGCCAAGTTCGGAGGGAAAAGACAAATATTCTTACGAAAGATTTTCACGTGTTTTCTCCGACCTTTGCGGCCTTGGCG
>Ga0326597_10006989_pt1 | contig 15388 bp, 10 predicted proteins | sample RVTome_12_FD_203789 | JGI IMG/M metagenome (GOLD analysis project Ga0326597, IMG submission 203789) | Soil microbial communities from uranium-contaminated site in the Upper Colorado River Basin, Wyoming, United States - RVT100D185 | ecosystem: Environmental > Terrestrial > Soil > Contaminated >...
CGGATAGGAGTGGCTCGTGATGCCCGTCGTCGGGCTGCTGAAGTCGAACACCCCGTCGTTCTCGAAATCCCACTCATAAAGCACGATGGTGCCGTCGTCCGAGCCCGATCCGGCGAAGTTGACAGTGAGGGCGTTGGGCCCCTGGGCGGCCGAGCCGATCGCGGTGGGCGTTCCGCCGCCGGTCACGTGCAACTCCTGTTGGATGATCGGATGGTCTACACCCTCGCCGCTAAGGTGCGTCGCCCGGAAACGAGGTCGGAAGACGCCCGCCGTCGGATAAATGCGAGCGGTGTTGGGCGTGGTCGTCGAGGTGAAGTCGGCCCCGAAAACGCCGTTGAAGTCGAAGTCCCACTCGTACTTGACGATCGGGTCGGAGAGGTCCGCGGCGATGCCGTGCAGGAAGACGGTCAGGGGGGCGGTCCCGTTGCTGGGGGACACCGAGGCGACCGTTTCGGTGACGGCCACCTGCAAGGTGGTGCTCTGCTTGCTGCCGTCGCTGAGCTGCACCTCGAACTTGATCGTGTGCAGCCCTTCCTCGAAAAACGTGTTCACCCGCAGGTCGGGCCGAGGATCGTCGATCTCGAACACCCCGTTGTTGTCGTAATCCCAGCGATAGAAGGCCGGCGGCACTTCGGACCAGATCACGTCGGGCCTGAAACTGACCTCAAGGGGCGCGGGACCGCTCCGGGGCGCGGCCTTGGGCTGCAGCGCGAACGGCGTCACCGTAAAGTCGCTCCGCGCCGAGGCCATCGTTCCCTGAATGTCCTCGATGGAAACCTCGACGAAGTGAGGGCCGTCCGCCAGGCGGGCGTCCAGGGCGAGCACCGCGCTGCGGAAGCTCGTGATCGCGTCGGTTGACCGATCCGCCCCGTCCACCACCAGCACCACGGTCGATGGATCGACGTTCAGGCTGGTGGGGCTGTAATCGATGACGATCGTCGGCCTTCGGTCTCCGATCAGCGAGCCGTCCGCGGGACTGACAATCGCCAGGTAGGGCACTTGCACCGTCCCGATCTGCGGAAAGTTCTGCCGCCAGATGAGAAGGTCGGCGTCGTCGATCAGGCCGTTGTTGCTGAGATCCTCGGGGATGAAACCCGGTGCGCCGGATCGGCCGACGGCGTTGCGAATCCGCAACAGGTCGCGCAAATCGACCACGCCGTTGGGTTCCACGTCGCCGAGCGTCGCCGCCCGGGCCCAGGAGGCCGCCGCCAGCAGCGCGTACACCCCGGCCAGTCGAACCCCGCCGGTCGCCCGCGAGCGGCGCGTCTTGTTTCGATGTTTCCGTGTCATCGTCGCGTCACCGTTTCCCGATTGCCGATTGTCAATCGTCGATTGTCGATTGAGGAGCGGTCCGCACAAATCGACAATCGACAATCGACAATTGGCAATTCCCGACGAAAGCGCCTCCGCGTTGCCCCTCGACGGCACGCGAAGCCGAATCCCACCAAGAGCAGCAACGCCGTGGCCGGTTCGGGGGCCAGGCTCAAACCCGGCACCTGCGTAAACGAGCCGCCCGAGAGTAGAATCGTCGCCGCGTCGCCGTTGAATGCACCGTAATACAAGTCCAGCCCGTTGAGGTTCAGCCGCGAATCCGGATCGACGATCGTCAGCGAAGAGACGTAGACCGCGTCGGGCGTCGCCAACCCATCCGCGGGGTTGTCGAAGTCGTCCACCAGGATCACGAACTCGTCCGCGCCGGTCATCGACATCGACAGCAGGCCGAAGTTGTTCGTCAGGCCGCCCACCACCGGACCGAGATTCTGCCCGCCAACCTCGAAACGCAGCGGATCGGCCGCGTTGTTCGAGGCGTTAAGGTTCATGGCCACACTCGACGAGGCGAACTGCGTTCGCTGCGTGCTCGCGTTCACAAAGTCGCCGCCGAGGTTGATCGTCGCGCCGGGCGTGGCCGACAGCTTGCCGCCCGATCCGACGGACAGGTCGCCCGCCACGCCGATCGGATTGCTGGCCAAGTTGAGCGTGCCGTTGTCGGTCAGCGACGACAGGAGATTCAGCGACGCGCCCGCGTTGAACTCCAGCGTACCGCCGACGCTGTTGACCACCGGGCCGTCCGAAGTGAACGTCGATCCGCTGGAGATGGTCACCGTTCCGCCGTTGGTCAGCCCGCCGGAGGAGGCCTGCAACCTTCCGTTGCTGGTCACCGACAGCGTCGAGCCGGCGTTCAGGGTGACGTTGCCCGACAGGCGGGAGTTATTTCCCGTGACCGAACCCGTCCCGCCGTTGCTGAAGGTGAGGTTCCCCAAGGCGACGTTGGCCGCCCCGGAAACTTCGAGCCTGCTGTTCGCTCCGTTGACCTCCGCGCTGCCGCCGAGGTTGCTGACCTGCGCGCTGCTCTGGAAGATGAGGCGGCTGCCCGCGGCGTGATTGGCGGCCCGGATCAAGCCGTTGTTGTTCACATTGGCGCCGAGGAAGTTCAGGTTTCCGCCGTTCGCTTCCATCGTGCCGCTGTTGGTAATCGTCCCGTTGAGCTGCACGAACGTGCCCGTCGCGCTGCCGTTCTGGATCGCCCGAATCACGCCGCCGACGTTGTTGGTGATGTTCTTGTCGATGAACGTGGTGTTGTTGGTGGAATTGGCCCCGCCTTCGATGAGGCCGCTGTTGGTGATCGAGCCCGCCCCACCGATCCGAAACGAGTTGCCCAGCAGCGTGAGTCTCCCGTTGTTCTGAATCGTCAGCGCCCCATTGAACGCCGCCGTGGCGCTGGACGTGATCGCCAGTTGTCCCGTCGTTCCGACCGTCGTCGGTCCGGTGACCGTGGCGTTGCCCGCGTTCATCAGGCCGTTAACCAGCAGCGACGGCGCTCCGAAGGTCGCGGCGCCGTCCAGGGTCACCACCGAATTCACCCCGGCCGAGACCGGCGTGGAAACTTGCAGCGTCGAGCCCGACAACGTGACGTCGCCGCCGTTAGTCAATGCGAGCGACTGCAACTGAGCCGTCGATTGCGAAACGACTTGGAACCGGCTCGCATCGCCGTCCACCGTTGCGCCCCCGCCCAGGTTGTTGACCGTGGCGCGACTCTGAAGGGTCAGCACGCCGCCGTCCTGCGCCCGCATCGTGCCCGCATGATCGACCGTTGAACCGGAGATCGTCAGGTTGGCCGTCGAAGCGGTCATGCTGCCGTTGTTCGTGATGCGCGCCCCGTTGAACTGCAATGTCGTGCCGGTCGCTCCGCCGAAGGAACGCGCCGTCACCGCGCCGTTGTTGAGCAAGTCCTTCGACACCGTGACCGTGTTGTTGTTGTTGAACGCCCCGCCCTCGAGCAGTCCCCCGTTGGTGAACAACCCGCCGCCCGCCAGCGCCGTCGTGTTGCTGTTCACCTGAACGGTAGCGCTCCCCACGTTGTTCACCGTCCCATCGACCCGAAGCTGTGTGCCCGAGTTCGTGACCGAGATCACGCTGCCCGAGGCCGTCGTCGTCACGTTCCCCTGGATCGTCGTGGTGGCGCTCGTCGCGTCAATCCGACCCGTCGCGCCAAGGTGAACGTTCGACAGGATCGTTCCGCCCTGCGCCGCGAGCGAACCGTTGACCGTCACGCCGTCCGCCTGGAGTCTTGCGCTGCTGGCGACCGCGGCCACGCTGCCGGGCGGCACCACGAACGGCGAGAGGATGGCCAGCGTCGTGTTGTTGCCGCTCACGGTCACGTCGCCGCCGTTGGTCAGGTTCAGCGTGTCGAACCCGACCAGCGAGTTGGTGACGATCTCCAATCGGCTGGCGTCGCCGTCGATGGTCGTCGCGCTGCCCGACGACCCGCCGACGAAGGAGTTCGACACCAGCAGCCGCCCGCCGTTGATCGCCGACCACGATCCGCCCAGGTTGTCCACGAACACGCCCGACAAACTCAGCGTTGCGGCGTCGGCCCGGAGCAGGCCGCGGTTGACGATGTTGCCGCTGAGCTGGAACGTGGTGTTCGTCGCCCCGCCGTTGCTGAACGCCCGCACCAACCCCGAAGCGTTGTTGACCAGTTCATTGCCCATGAACGTCGTGTTGTTGTTGCTCGGGGCGCCGCCTTCGATGGTCCCGTTGTTGGTGATCCTGCCCGTGCCGCCCACACTCGCGCTGTTGCCCACGATCCGCAGCAGTCCGATCCCGCCCGCGCCGTCGTTGGTGATGCTCACGTCGCCGTTGAGGAACCCGGCGCCGCTGTTGGCCGTTACTCTGCCGGTCGGCGTTACCGTTACCGGAGCGTCGACGACCCCGTTGCTTTGGAGGGTCAACGCGCCGCCGAGCATCATCCCCGAGGCCACGAACCGGCCCGAACTCGTGACGCTCAAGGTCGAGCCGATCGGAACGGGCACGTTGTTCGTGGCCGTCACGACCGAACCATTGCCCGTCACCGATCCGCTGCCGCCGTTGGAGAAGCTGAGCGTACCCAGACCTACATTCGCCGCGGCCGACACTTCCAGCGCGCTCTGCGCCCCGTCGATCGACGTGGTTCCGCCGGCGTTGGTGATCCGTGTGCCGTTCAAGAAAATCAGTTTGCTGCCCGCGGCATCGTCCACCGCCCGCAGAGTGCCGCCGTTCTGGCCCGTCGCGCCCCAGAAGTACAGATTGGCGCCGACCGCCTCCATCATCCCGTTGTTGGTCACGTTCCCGCGAATCTGGAAAAACGTGTTCGTCGGTGTGCCGTTGCGGAACGCCCGGACCACGCCGTCGGCGTTATTGACCAGGGAGAGATCAAAGAACGTGCTGCTGCTGTTGTTCGGGGAGCCGCCTTCGATCAACCCGCTGTTGGTCACGATGCCGGAGCCGAACAGGTGCGCGCTGTTCTGCACCAGCGAAATCCGCCCGAAGTTCGGACCCGATCGTGGAACCGACACGTTGCCGTTGATGATGCCCTGTCCGGAGTCCGCAATGATCCGCGCTGACGTGCCCATCGTAATCGGCGCATCCACACGCCCGGAGCCGCGGAGCGTCAATTGGCCGTTCATGGTCATGCCCGGAGCCACGAACCGACTGCTGTTTTGAATGAAAAACGACGAGGCCGCACTGAAGGGCACGTTGTTCGTCGCGGTCACGATGGTCCCGCCGTCGGACATGAATCCGCCGGCGCCGTTGGTGAAGCTCAGCGTGCCGAGTTGAACGTCGGCCGCCCCCGACACTTCCAGGGCGCTCGCCGCTCCGTCGAGCGTTGTCGTTCCGCCGACGTTGGTCACCCGCGTGCCGCCCAGATAGATCAGTTTGCTGCCCGCAGGGTCGTTCACGGCCCGCATCGTACCGCTGTTGGTTACGGTCGCGCCCGTGTAGTAGAGATTGCCCCCGACCGCCTCCATCATCCCGCTGTTGGTCACGCTCCCGCGAATCTGGAAGAACGTGTTCGTCGGCGTGCCGTTTTGGAACGCACGGACGATTCCGTTGGGGTTGTTGGTGAGCGCCAAATCAAAAAAGGTACTGTTGCCTGTATTCGGCGCCCCGCCTTCGATCAGCCCGCTGTTGGTCACGACGCCGGAGCCGAGAAGATGAGCACTGTTCTGAACCAACGAAATCCGACCGAAGTTCGGCCCCGAACGCGGCACCGACACGTTGCCGTTGAGGATGCCTTGCCCGGAGTCCGCGACGATCCGCGACGAGGTTCCCATGGTGATCGGTGCGTCCACGCGCCCGGACCCTCGTAAGGTAAGCGTGCCGTCGAGGGTGATGCCGGCGGCGGTGAATCGGCCGCTGTTCTGCACCAAGAATGAGGAAGCCGAACCGAACGCCACCGTATTCGTCGCCGTCACGGTCGTACCGTTATCGGAAATGAACCCGCCCGCGCCGTTCGTGAACGTCAGCGTGCCGAGCGCCAGGTTCGCCGCGCCGGAAACTTCCAACGCACTCAGCGGTCCGTTGACCTGCGTCAGCCCGTTCGTGTTGGTCACCGTCGTCCCGCCGAGGAATATCAGCTTGCTCGGCACATCCGTCTCGACCGCGCGGAGCGTGCCGCTGTTGGCCTCGGTCGCCCCGCTGAAGTAGAGATTCGCTCCGTTCGCCTCCATCAACCCCGCGTTGGTAACGGGGCCGCGAATCTGAAAGTACGTGTTCGTCGGCGTGCCGTTGCGGAACGCCCGGACCACGCCGCTTGCGTTGTTGGTCAGCGCCAGGTCGAAATACGTGCTGTTGCCCGTGTTCGGCGCCCCGCCCTCGATCAGGCCGCTGTTGGTTACCGAGCCGGCCCCCGCGATCTGAGCGCCGTTCTGAACGAGCGAGATGCGCCCCACGTTGCCGCCGACGTTCTGAACCGTGACGCCGCCGTCGAGAAAGGCGATGCTGGAATCCACGGTCAGTCGGCCGTCGGGGCGAATCAGAATCGGCGCGTCCACCCGCGCCGAGTTCCGCACGAACATCTGGCCCCGCAGATCGAGCGACAAGGGACTGAACCGAGAACTGTTTTGCACGGTCAGATTCGAAGCGGGACCGAGCGTGACCGCATTCGTCGCGGAAACGACGGTCCCGTTGTCGCTGATGAGGCCGCCGCCGCCGTTCGTGAAACTCAGGGTGCCCAGGTTGAGAACGGACGCCCCCGACACCTCGAGCGAACTGAGCGCTCCGTCGATCGTCGTCGTGCCGCCCGCGTTCGTGACCCGAGCCCCGTTCAGGAAGATCAGCTTGCTGCCCGATGGATGATCCACCGCGCGGAGCGTGCCGCTGTTCGTGACGTCCGCCCCGGCAAAATAGAGATTCGCGCCGCCGGCCTCCATCATGCCCGCGTTGGTGATGACGTTATTGAATTGTAGGAAGGTGTTGGTGGCTGCGCCGTTTGGAAACGCGCGGACGACGCCGTTCGCCGTATTCGTCAACTTCAGGTCGAAGAACGTGCTGTTGCTCGTGTTGAGCGCCCCGCCCTCGATCAACCCGTTGTTGGTGACGGCGCCGCTGCCGCTGAATCGCGATGAGTTCCCACGAAGCGACATAACCGAGCCGGGTGCAATCGTCGTGGCCCCGCCGATGTTGAGGCTCGTGCTGCCCGCGTCGATCTGTACCGTGCGGTCGCCGACCCAGCCGAAGTCGCCCGTGATCGTGTTGACGCCGTTCGGAATCGACAATGCGGACGTCGTGTCCAGCGTCAAGTTTCCATCGAACGTTCCCGCGCGGAAGGAAACGTTTCCCTGGGCCAGAAGATTCGACGTGGTCAACCAACCGCCGCTGACCAGATCGACCAGCGAGCCCTGAGCCGTCTCCGTCATATTCGGCATCGACAGCGACGACCCCGCTCCCGAGACGGTCAACGTCGCGTTGCCGCGCAGCGTGGGCAGTCCCGCGGCGTTCAGCGAGGTGCCGCCCGTAACGGTGAAGCTCCCGCCGTCCGCCGCCCAGCCGGCCAGGTTCAGCGTCGTCGGCGTGACTTCGGCTTGATAGTTGTTGAACGTCAATGACCCGCCCGTGCCGGTCCAGGCCACGTTCATCTGACCGATCGTCGAGGAAACGTTTGTGAAGCTCACCGAGCCGCTGTTGCGAATGTCGAGGGCGAGTTGCCCCGCCTCCTCGAACTCGGCGTTGCTGATGTTGAAGACGCCGCCGTCGGAACGGATCGTCCCGTTCGTGTCGCGGACCAGCCCGGAGAGGTTGAAGGTCGCTGTTCCGCCCGCCTCCGACTGGGCGAGCAGCAGGCCGCCGGTGTTCTCGAGTAGGCCATTGTAGCCCAGCGTCGCGACGCCGGTGAGCCGATCGGTGACCGCCAACGTGCTCGTTGCGTCCAGCGTCGTCCGCGTCTGCGTCATGGTCGTGTTGCCGTTTCGCACGTTCAGGGTGGAGTGGTCCGCGATGGCGACGTTGCCGCCGAAGATATCCATGCCGTTGTTGAAACGCACCTCGCCCTGGTTCGCCCGGATCGTGCCGAAGTTCTGAATCAACCCGCTGCTCGATTCGAACCCCAGCCGGCCCGCGTTGGCGCTCATCACCCCGCCGGGCAGGTTCGTGACGAGCCGATTGTTGCCCACGATGTTGACCACGCCCGAGGCGTTGGCCGACACCGCCCCGCGATTGGTGAAGTTCTGCGAGATGTCCAGCGACGCACCGCCGACGCTCTCGATCACGCCGGTCGCGTCGTTGGTGACCTGCGTCCCGTTGAACTGCGACCGACTGCCGGCCGACGCTCGAACCACGCCCGTGTTACGCCAATCGGCCACGTTGACGATGAGATTGCCGGAACGCGCCCATAGGTTCCCCGCGTTCAGGAATTCAGCCGTGTCGATGGTTAGCGTCCGTAGCGGCGTGTCCGCGTCGATCAGGCCGTTGTTGACCAAGGAACCGGCCCCGGTGATCCGCCCGAACCCGCCGTGGATGCGGTGGCTCGGGCCGTTGGTCAACGTGCTGAACGCGGCTACTTGTAGCGCGGGCTGTTTGGCCGGCGTCATGGCGTTAGAAAAGAAATACAGCTCCCCGCCGCCCGACAGATTCAGCGAGGCCGTCGCCGTCATCCCCGATGTTCCGCCCGCGACGGACCCATCGCCCAGCCAAACAGTGCCCTGGTTGGTCACGTCTTTGTTGAGTTGCAGCACGCCCGACTGGGCCCATAAAAAGCCGCTGTTCGTGACTCGACCGAACAGACCCGACGTGCCCGCGTGATTGACGAGAAGCTGGCCCGTATTGGTCAGACCGCCCGGCAGGGCCGTGGTCAGCGTGAAACCGTCGAGAAAACGGAGGATGCCGTTGTTTTGGACCGTGTCGACGGTGGCCGAAAGGTTGAGCGACACGTCGTGCGCCGCCCCCCCGATGGTCACGTCATACGTCGTGCCGCCGTTGTTGGGCACCACGTTGGGATTCCATTTGATCGGGTCGTTCCAGTTGCCCGTCCCGCCGGCCCATTGCGCCGGCGCGCCCGCTTCGGCGTGTGGCAGCGCCAACGCAGATGCCATCAACACCGCGCATCGCGTCACGCGTCGTCCGATGCGCGGCCCGCGAAGACTGAAACGCGGTCGCAACGTCCTCATCGCTTCATCTCCTCCCGAACAGAGCGGTCGCATCCGCGACCCTACGACGGCGGACCGAACTCCGTCTGATACTCCGCTATATCCCGAAGGTCCACGTCGTCGTCACTATCGAACTTGAACACCTGACAGCCGGTGCTGACCGGTCCCCGGTCGGGGCCGGTGATGCAGGCCGGAAGTTGCTTGTGGTCCGTGAGCGTGATGAACCCGTCGCCGTTGAAGTCGCCCGGGCCGCCGCCGATGACGGTGAACGCGACGACGCCCGTTCCCACACCCGCCACGTCGAAAAGCGACCCGGACGGATTCGTTGTCGTGTGTGATGCGCTCACGTCCGTGAGGTTGAGTTGCACGCTCCCCAGCCCGCGAGGCCTGAGCGTAATCCGCTCGATCAACACGCCGTTGCCCGGTGGAAGACCGTCCGACGCGCTGCCCGGCGCCGCGCCGAAATCTCGATCGTAGAGAACCTCGCGCGACGGCGTCGTGCGGAGATTGATCGGGAGATCATCGTCAAACGGGCTCTGCGACGTGCGGGAGATATAGGTCAGACCGTTCGGTTCCGCGGGCTTCGCAGAACGGTCGATCAACTTGAGATCGACCGAACCGGTGGCCGCGAGCTGGAACGACACCGCCGACAGCCGCATGTTCAACGTCCCGCGGACCTCGATCGTGACCTTGGCCCCGGACTTGACGGTGTTCGATCCGGGATTGGCGAGCGACAGGCTGACGTTCGTCTCGCCGAACAACGACGCCGACGTCCCCATCGACAGAACGAGGGCCGCAGCAATCAGGCGTGATATCTGCATTCCCCACCACCTCCGATCGGCGGGTCGGTCCGAATAGGGCGCTCATCGATTGCTCCGTCAACCCCATTCGCGAACTGCCGGCCGATTAGGGGGATAGTATAGCAGGAACGCGGCGGGTTCGTCAATGACATGCGGCCGTGCCAGCGGCGCAAAATGCACTGTCGCTTGATCCGGTTCGTTCGAACAATCGTTAGACAATCTCGACGCCATCCTTGGTCCAGACCATCGGCTGTCCCACTTCCGTGACGCGCAGCCGTTCCTTCAACGCAGCCGGCAGGGCTTCCCGGAACGCGTCCACCGACTGGGCGAGCATCGGAAAAGTCTTGTAGTGAGCGGGAATGATCGCCGTCGGCTGGAGCATCTGCGCCGCCAGGGCCGCGCCCTTCGCCCCCATGGTGAAGCGGTCCCCGATCGGCAGGAGGCACACTTTCGGAGCGAACAGCTTCGCGATGAGCGTCATGTCGCCGAACACGTCCGTGTCGCCCGCGTGGTAGAGCGTGGCCAGGTCGTCAACGTGGACGACGAAACCATTGGGCATGCCGCCGTACATGAGGCCGGTTGGCGTCTCGACGCCCGACGAGTGAAACGCTTTGGTGAGGGTGATGGTGACGCCGTCGATGGCCATTGTGCCGCCGGTGTTCATGCCCTCGAACCGGCCGGCGCCGATCATCTTCTGCATGACCGAGCAAAGGTCATAGTTGCCGAACACGACGGGGTCATGCCGCTTCACCAGCGCCGGTACATCCCCAACGTGATCGAAGTGCCCGTGGGTCATCAGGATCATGTCACAGCGCGGCACTAGCTTGAGCGCGGCGGGGCAGGCCGGGTTCTCCGCGAGCCAGGGGTCGATGAAGATGACCCGCCCGTCCGGTAACGTGAGCCGGAACGTCGAGTGGCCGAACCAGGTGATGGTGGCGTGCATCGTGAGACCTCCTTTGTCGGGCCACGCGCGTCGGGCGAGGTCGCGGTCATCCGGCGGGTTTTGTAATCTGCGCACTTCGGCTCGGTTGCGGCTCAGAACACTCCGGAAGGCCGCTACGTGGGCGTTCTCGCTTGCCTCCGTGATTGCCTAGGGCGGTAGCGTGGGTCGACGACTTCAAGGCGGCGCATCGCCTCGGGATCGTAAAGGCGTTCTCCGCAATCGGGGCACACGTCGAGCTCGACCCGAACTCTCTTCCCGCTGGAAACGGTGACGCGTACAGGCTTGCGGCGGATTCGTTTCGAACTGCACGTCGGACACGTGGAGATCGTCGGTCGATCGCTGGACAATCGGGAAGGCCTCTTGGCCCACGCCTTCTGGACCTGACGCACGGCGTCGAGGTCGTAGTATCGCTGCCCGCATCGCGGACAAACGTCAGCTTCGACCTTGCGAATGATTTTGCCGCTTAGAAGCGTAACGTCTACTTGGCGCCGTCTCACGCGGCGCGAACCGCATACGATGCAGGTCCGCAGCGTGCCGGGCTCAATCCCCGATCGTCGCGATCTTGGACGATACCAGGATGTAGAAGACGTCGCCTTCCGCTTGGTGGACGATCGCACCCTTCGTGTAGATGAATGTGCCGCCGTAGCTGAGGCTTTTGATGACGTAGAGTTTCTCATGCGATGATCGTCGCGAACGACTTCTTGAGCGAATCACTTTGTCGACTCGCTGCGCATTGACCAGCGACTCAATGACTTCATCTTCTCGCAATCCGTCGAGTTCCAACTCGAACAGCGCCTTCTCGGTGAACTCGACGCGCCCGAAAAGCGCCAGACGTTTGATCTGCAGCAGAACATCCATGTCTCGTTTCGACGCCCGACTCGCCCGGCATGCGGCCGCCTGACCCTCACCCTACCCTCTCCATTGCAGGGAGAAGGGGTTATCTGGCCCTCGCGGTCATGCCCTTGATCTTCGACAGAATCTCCTTATGCTCGGGGAACCGTCCTACCTCCTGCTTGTTCCAGATTTGCTTTCCGTCGACGTGTACGTCGAACACGCCGCCGGAGCCCTCGATCATCTTCGAATCGACTCCGAACGCCTTCTTGATCGCCTCCGCCAGACCGGCGGCCTTGGGGAGGTAGTTTCACTGTACGCAATACTTGATGCTCACCTGCATGATCTTCGTTCCTCCGTTCTGGAATGGGTCTGCCGAAGCACCTCCAACAGGCCGGACGGCCGTCTCACACGGTCACGCTACGACGAGGAGTCTTTCCGCTTCGCGCCCTTTCCGTCGGCCACCTCGATTCCGGTAATCATCAAGATATCGAGTATGTGAAAAGAATCGTCCGGCATACCGACGAAAACCGTACGCCCCCCCGAATAAGCGAGAAACTCGGCGTGATCCACCGGAAGGGACCGCCCGTCCGCCAGATGCAACCGCAATGGCTGGAATGGCCGGGCCTGGTGCAGTTTTCGCAACTGATCCACGGTCATGGCTGGTGCTCGTTCGGGCAGCCACCATCGAAGCGCTTCGCCAAAGGCTCGTAGACCTTCGCGATCGCGTCGCGATCGTCGCAAGACGCATATACCACCAGGAAGGTCTTGTCGCCATCGGCGCTAGGCATGACGATACCCTGAATATGGCCGCCTGGACGTACAGGGACGTTGTTCGCAAGCTCCGCCGGGCCGGTTTCCTTTTTGACCGGAGCGCCGCGGGCAGTCATGAGATCTGGTACAACCCGACCACGCGCCGTCGCACGACCGTTCCCTGTCACTCCGGCGACCTCCCGGCGGGGATCCTTCGTGCCATCATCCGCCAGGCCGGTCTGACGTCCCAGGAGTTCGCGGCTCTTTAGCGGCTCACGGCGCGTGCTACAAAACGACGCTTACCGGCACGGTTGTGGCAAGCCACCGGCGCGGCTTGCGTCGAAGCGCCGGTGGCGTTTCGCCCTGTTCGATACAGCTTTCGATAATCTTGCGTGTCACGTCGCGGGCAATCTCCACCGTTTCCGCGATCGTTCTGCCCTGGGCGACAAGGCCCTGCACCTGACGACTGGTCGCCACGAAACCACCCTCGTCAAGCCGTTCGATGTCCAGATCGAGTAGGTACTCGTCAGTCGGAAGGGGTCGTCGCGAACCTCGGGTCTTAGCCATGGCGTTAACTCCGAGCCTACGCCAGATTCATCGTCATCAGGAATTCCGCGTTGCTGCGGACCTTCTCCAACTGACCGCGGAGCAACTGGATCGATTCGACCACGTTCATGTCCGAGAGGACACGGCGCAGGCGATAGACCAGTTCCAATTCCTTCGGATCGAGCAGCAACTCCTCGCGGCGCGTGCCGGACCCGGCGATGTCGATTGCCGGCCAGACGCGACGCTCGACCAGACGACGGTCAAGGTGCAGCTCGCTGTTGCCCGTGCCCTTGAACTCCTCGAAGATGACCTCGTCCATCTTCGATCCCGTGTCCACCAGCGCGGTTCCGATGATCGTCAGCGACCCGCCCTCCTCCATGTGCCGAGCGGCGCCGAAAAAGCGCTTCGGCGGTTGCAGGGCGTTGGAGTCGATACCGCCGGAGAGAATCTTCCCCGAGTGCGGGGCCTCGGTGTTGTAGGCCCGGGCGAGCCGCGTGATCGAGTCGAGCAGGATCACCACGTCGCGCCCGTACTCGACCAGGCGCTTGGCCTTGTCGCAGACCATCTCCGCCACCTGCACGTGCCGCGAGGCCGGTTCGTCGAAGGTCGAGCTGATGACCTCGGCCGTGGTGTGCCGCTGCATCTCGGTGACCTCCTCCGGTCGCTCGTCGATCAGCAAGACGAAGACGTAGGCGTCCGGGTGGTTCGCGGAGATGGCGTTGGCCATCTTCTGCAAGAGGATCGTCTTGCCGGTTCGCGGCGGGGCGACAATGAGCATGCGTTGGCCGAAGCCGATCGGCGTCACCATGTCAACGATGCGCATGTTCAACTCGTCCGGCGTTGTTTCAAGGATTAACCGCCGGTCGGGGTGCATGGCCGTCAGGTCCTCGAAGTTCGTCTTCTCGGTGACGGCGTTGGGATCCTCGAAGTTGATGGCCTCGACGCGGAGTAGCGCAAAGTACCGCTCGGATTCCTTCGGGGGACGGATCTGCCCGGCGACGATGTGCCCGGTGCGCAGCCCGAAGCGCCGAATCTGCGACGGACTGATGTAGATGTCGTCCGGGCAAGGCAGGTAGTGGTATTCGGGGCTGCGCAGGAAGCCGAAGCCGTCCGGCAGAATCTCAAGGACGCCCTCGCCGTACATCAGTCCGTTGCGGTTGATGCGGTCTTTGAGGATCTTGAAGATCAGGTCCTGCTTCTTGAGGCCGGTGTACTCCTGCAAGCCCTCCTTCCGCGCGACCTCGTGGAGATCCTGAACGCTCATCCGCTGTAGCTCGGTGATGTGGATGTCGCCCCGCTTGATCTCCTCGTACTTGGCGTGCGTTTCGGCGTCGAGGGGGCTCGAAAAGTCTGCCGGCGGCGCAGGCGCCGGCGCAGACGCGGGCGCTGGGGCGACGTTGTGCGATTCAACGTCGTCCTCCTCCTCCTCCTCCGCCACATGCGCGAGCGTTTGGACCTCGTCCGTTGCGGACGTCGTGGGTCGTTTCTTGGGGCTGCGCACCTTGCCTGTGGTGGCCTTAGCCATGGACACTTCCTCCTAATTGGAATGTGGGCCTTTGCCCGGTTCGAATGGTTTTGCTGGTTGGTCGCTCGAAAACTTATCGTTCACGGAAACGCCGTCTATCGGGGAAGTCGCGTCGCCAGCCTAGGCAGGCGACGCCAGCACCGAGGAGAACACCCGCTCAACCTGCGTCCGCAGTTCCTCGACGTCGAGATGGTTGACCACTACATGATCGGCATCCGCGCGCTTCTTGTCCAGCGGTTTCAACAGATTTTCCCGCCGACGCAACTCCGCCTCGCTCCATCCCCGCGCCGCCGACACGCGAGCCAGGCGGAACTCGAAGGCCGCTTCCACAAAGACGACCGTGTCGCACGCGGCGTTCAACCCCGCCTCAAACAACTTCGGTGTGTCGAGCACGATAGCCCTGACCGCCGGATCCTGTTCGTAGACCGCCATCAACTCGAGGCGGCGCCGCTCGATCCGCGGATACACCAGCCCTTCGAGCTTGGCGAGTTCGTCCGGGTCACGGAAGACGATTCGCGCCAGGGCCGCTCGATCCGCCCGCCCGTCCGGAGAACGAACCTTGTCCCCCCACCAGGAACATAAGGTCGCCACCACATCCGGGTCGCCCAACTGTTCGTGGTTCAGCCGGTCGGAGTCGATCACGGCGGCGCCGAGCGACTCGAAGATTCGAGCGACGGTCGACTTACCCGACCCGATGCCCCCGGTCAGACCGATGATCGGCTTGGTGCGTGTTCGTTGCGATCGAGACAATTCGTCCCGCCGAAGCAGGCCCCGAAAACAAACGGATCGTGTTGATCCCGCCCCCCCAGAACCGCAGGCGTCAGACGGAACCCACGCCTGGTCGCGCCTTGATTTCCGCCCTCGGCGCCCCGGAATCTCGTCGAGAAACCCCCAACGTAGCCATCCGTGGCTAACCGATCTGCCTAACGTCCAGCGTGGTGAACTTCACGAGACACTAAGAGAAGCGGAGTCTACGCGGCGGAAAGACAGACCGCAACAGGACGCTCGTTCCTGCCGCACCCGCATACTATACGCCACCGCCGCCCGCTTGTCACGCAGGATTCCGCGGATTTTTTTTCGGGGCTGG
>Ga0326597_10006990_pt1 | contig 15387 bp, 11 predicted proteins | sample RVTome_12_FD_203789 | JGI IMG/M metagenome (GOLD analysis project Ga0326597, IMG submission 203789) | Soil microbial communities from uranium-contaminated site in the Upper Colorado River Basin, Wyoming, United States - RVT100D185 | ecosystem: Environmental > Terrestrial > Soil > Contaminated >...
TCCTTCGGTCACGCCAACTTGGCGCGAACCTCGTCGGCGACCGCCTGCGGCACCTGCTCGTAATGGTCGAAATGCATCGTGTACTGGGCCCGCCCCTGGCTCATCGAACGCAGCGTGTTGACGTAGCCGAACATGTTGGCGAGCGGCACCATGGCGGCGATCACGCGCGCGTTGCCGCGGCTGTCCATGCCGGTGACCTGGCCGCGCCGGCTGTTGAGATCGCCGATGATGTCGCCCATGTATTCCTCGGGCGTCACCGCCTCGACCCGCATCAGCGGCTCGAGCAGCTTCGGCCCCGCCTTCGCGATTCCTTCGCGGAAGCAGGCGCGCGCGGCGATATCGAAGGTGAGGACGTTCGAGTCGACGTCGTGGGCGGCGCCGTCGATCAAGGTCGCCTTGAAGTCGATCATCGGAAATCCGGCGATGACTCCGGTGTCGCGCGCCAGGTTCAGGCCCTTCTCGACCCCCGGAATGTATTCCCGCGGCACCGAACCGCCGACCACGCCATTCTCGAAGACGAACCCGCTGCCCGGCGGCAGCGGTTCGAAGCGGATCTTGACGCGGGCGTACTGCCCGGCGCCGCCCGTCTGCTTCTTGTGGGTGTAGTCCTGAACGACGGTCTTGGTGATCGTCTCGCGATAGGCGACCTGCGGCGCGCCGACATTCGCCTCGACCTTGAATTCGCGCTTCATGCGGTCGACGATGATCTCGAGATGCAGTTCGCCCATCCCCTTGATCACCGTCTGGCCGCTCTCGGGGTCGCTGCTGACGCGGAACGACGGGTCCTCTTGCGCCAGGCGGCCGAGCGCCATGCCCATGCGCTCCTGATCGACCTTGGTCTTCGGCTCGACCGCGACCTCGATCACCGGGTCCGGGAAGTCCATGCGCTCGAGCACGACCGGGTGCGCCGAGTCGCTCAGCGTGTCGCCGGTGGTCGTGTTCTTGAGACCGGCGATGGCGACGATGTCGCCGGCAAATGCTTCCTTGATGTCCTCGCGATGGTTGGCGTGCATTTGCAGCATCCGCCCGACGCGCTCGCGCTGGTCCTTCACCGTATTCAGGACCTGCATCCCGGTCTGCAACGTGCCGGAATAGATGCGCACGAAGGTGAGCGAGCCGACGAACGGGTCGGTCATGATCTTGAAGGCCAGCGCCGCAAACGGCGCTTCGTCAACGCTTCGGCGCGAGGTCGGCTCGTCGGTGCCCATCTTGACGCCGTACACGTCGGGGACGTCGGCCGGCGACGGCAGGTAGTCGACCACGGCGTCGAGCAGCGGCTGCACCCCCTTGTTCTTGAAGGCGCTGCCGCACAGCACCGGCACGAAGGCGCCGGTCACGGTGCCCTTGCGGATGCATCGTATCAATGTCGCGGCGTCCGGCTCGTGGCCGTCGAGATAGGCCTCGACCGCCGCGTCGTCCTGCTCGACCGCCAGATCGACCAGCTTCGCGCGGTACTTCGCCGACTCGGCCGCCATCGCCGCCGGAATGTCGCCGACCGTGAATTCGGCGCCGAGCGTCTCGTCCTTCCAGACGAGTCCCTTCATGGCGATCAGGTCGACGACGCCGACGAATTCGCTCTCCGCGCCGATCGGAAGCTGGGTGACCAGGGGAATCGCGCCCAAGCGCGTGGAGATCATCTCGACGCAACGCTCGAAGTTGGCGCCGATGCGGTCCATCTTGTTGATGAAGCAAACGCGCGGGACCTCGTACTTGTCGGCCTGGCGCCACACGGTTTCCGACTGCGGCTCGACGCCGGCGACGCTGTCGAACACGGCGACCGCGCCGTCGAGCACGCGCAAGGACCGCTCGACTTCGATCGTGAAGTCGACATGGCCCGGCGTATCGATGATGTTGATCCGGTGGTCGCGCCAAAAGCAGGTGGTCGCCGCCGAGGTGATGGTGATGCCGCGTTCCTGCTCCTGCTCCATCCAGTCCATGGTGGCCGTGCCGTCATGGACCTCGCCGATCTTGTACGAACGGCCGGTGTAGAATAGCACGCGCTCGGTCGTCGTCGTCTTGCCGGCATCGATGTGCGCCATGATGCCGATGTTGCGATAAAGTTCGAGGGGGGTTGCGCGTGACATGACCAATTGACCTGGGCAGACCCGGTTACCAGCGGTAGTGCGAGAAGGCCTTGTTGGCCTCGGCCATGCGGTGCGTGTCTTCGCGCTTTTTCACCGCGGCGCCGCGGTTGTTGCCCGCGTCAAGCAGTTCCGCGGACAAGCGATCGACCATGGTCGATTCGGAGCGGCCGCGCGCCATGCCGATGAGCCAGCGGATCGCCAGCGCCTGGGCGCGGTCGGTCCGCACCTCGACCGGCACCTGGTAGGTGGCGCCGCCGACGCGCCGGGAGCGCACCTCGAGCTGCGGGCGCACATTTTCGAGCGCGTCGTGGAACACCCGCAAGGGATCCTGCCCCGACTTCTTCTGGATCTGGTCGAAGGCGTCGTACACGATGTGCTCGGCGACCGACTTCTTGCCGGCGTACATCAGCGAATTGATGAACTTCGTCAGCACGAGGTCGCCGAATTTGGCGTCCGGCATGACTTCGCGTTTCTCGGCTGAATGGCGGCGGGACATCGGGGGCGTTCCTTAATAACGGCTCTTGTCGTTACGTCGACGTTACTTCGGGCGCTTCGCGCCATATTTCGAGCGGCGCTGCCGGCGGTCCTTGATGCCCTGCGTATCCAGGCTGCCGCGAATGATGTGGTAGCGCACGCCGGGCAGGTCCTTGACGCGGCCGCCGCGGATCATGACGACCGAGTGTTCCTGCAAATTGTGGCCTTCGCCGGGAATGTAGCTGATCACCTCGAACCCGTTCGTCAGGCGCACGCGCGCGACCTTGCGCAGCGCCGAGTTGGGTTTCTTCGGCGTCGTCGTGTAGACCCGGGTGCACACGCCGCGCTTCTGCGGACAGGACTGCAACGCCGGCACCTTGTTGCGCGCGCCCGGCAACCGGCGCGGCTTGCGAACGAGCTGGTTGATCGTCGGCATGAACTCACGTCCTCACGGCTGCGCATACGGCGCGATGCAAACGACCGCGACGAAGCAAAAGAGCTTGCTCCGAGCGGTCTCCAAAGCGCCGTCGACCGGCGTATGTCCTTAGTCGCGTTAACGAATTGGGGCTGCGTCTGGACTGCTTGTCCACCACCAGCCCCTCAAAGGCCGGCGCATCCTAGTAATGTGCCCCCCCGCCGTCAAGCAAAACAATCCCGAATTCGCGAACGATTCCCGCAGCCAAGCCGCCGTCGCGCTGTCGCGACTGCGGCTTGGGCGGGTTACGGCTATGCCACCTCGGATTCCTTCTTGCCCTCGGCCGGCAACGCCTTGGCCTGGGCGGCGGCAATCACCCGGTCCCGTTCGACGGCCAACGCCCGGAAACGGTTCATCACACTGCCGGTCCCGGCCGGAATCAGCCGTCCGACGATGACATTCTCCTTGAGGCCGACCAGGCCGTCGACACGACCCGATACCGCCGCCTCGGTCAGCACGCGCGTCGTTTCCTGGAACGAAGCGGCCGAGATGAACGAGCGCGTCTGCAGGCTGGCCTTGGTAATGCCCTGCAGCACCGGCTGTCCGGCCGCCGGACGGCCGCCCTCGTCGACGGCCTTGGCGTTGACCTCGTCCAACTCCATCCGATCGATCTGCTCGCCGATCAGGAACGTGGTATCGCCGGCGTCGTCAATCTCGGTTTTCTGCAGCATCTGGCGGACGATGACCTCGATGTGCTTGTCGTTGATCTTGACGCCCTGCAGGCGATAGACCTCCTGGATCTCGTTGGTCAGATAGCTGGCCAGCGCCTGGACGCCCATGACGCGCAGGATGTCGTGCGGCACCGGGTTGCCGTCCATCAGCAAGTCGCCACGCTGCACGAAATCGCCTTCCTGGACGCTGATGTGCTTGCCCTTCGGGATGAGGTATTCGACGGACGGCAGCGACGCGTCCTCGGGCACCACCACGATGCGCCGCTTCGCCTTGTAGTCCTTGCCGAATTCGACCCGGCCGTCGATCTCGCTGATGATCGCGTAGTCCTTTGGCTTGCGCGCCTCGAACAGTTCCGCGACGCGCGGCAGGCCGCCGGTGATGTCGCGCGTCTTCGACGACTCGCGCGGGATGCGGGCCAGCACGTCGCCGGCTTTGACATGGGCGCCGTTCTCGACGCTAAGGATGGCATCGACCGACATGAAATAGCGCGCCTCCAGGCCGTTGGGCAATTTGACCACGCGGCCCTTTTCGTCGCGCAGCGTGATCCGCGGCCGCAACTCGCCGCCGCGCGACTGCTGCTTCCAGTCGATGACCACGCGGCTGGAGATGCCGGTCGTTTCATCCGTCACCTCGCGCATCGACACGCCCTCGATCAGGTCGAGGAAGTTGGCGATACCTTCGCGTTCGGTGATGATGGGCAGCGTGTAGGGGTCCCATTCGGCGATCCGCTGGCCCTTGGTCACGGTGGCGCCGTTCTCGACCAGCAGCTTGGCGCCGTAGGCGATGCGGTGGCGCGCCCGTTCCCGCCCGGCGTCGTCGGTCAACACCAGCTCGCAATTGCGGCCCATGACGACCGCCACGCCTTCGCTGTTGACGACGACGTTGCGGTTCTTGATCGTCACCGTCGCGTCGAACAAGGCCTCCACGCTCGACTGTTCGGCGCCGCGTTGGACGGCGCCGCCGATATGGAACGTGCGCATGGTGAGCTGCGTACCCGGCTCGCCGATCGACTGGGCCGCGATGACGCCCACCGCCTCGCCGATGTTCACCGCCGTGCCGCGCGCCAGATCGCGGCCGTAGCAGCGCGCGCACACGCCGGTATGAGATTCGCAGGTCAGCACCGAGCGGATGGCGATGGCGTCGATGCCGGCGCGCTCCACGACCTCGATCCGCTCCTCGTCGATCAGCTCGCCGGCCTTGACGATGACCTTGCCCGACAGCGGATCGACGACGCCGACCGCGGCATTGCGGCCGAGAATGCGCTCGGAGAGCGGCGCGATGATCTCGCCGCCCTCGACCACGGCGCGCACGGTCAATCCTTGCTTGGTGCCGCAGTCGTCCTGCGTGATGATGCAGTCCTGCGCCACGTCGACCAGTCGGCGCGTGAGATAGCCCGAGTTGGCCGTCTTCAGCGCCGTGTCGGCGAGTCCCTTGCGCGCGCCGTGGGTGGAGTTGAAGTACTCCAGCACGGTAAGGCCTTCCTTGAAGTTCGAGATGATCGGCGTCTCGATGATCTCGCCCGACGGCTTGGCCATCAGGCCGCGCATGCCGGCAAGCTGCTTGATCTGCGCGGCGGAGCCGCGGGCGCCGGAATGCGCCATCATGTACACCGAGTTGATCTGGGCGCCCGAGGCCTTCTCGGACATCACCTTGACCATCTCGTCGGCGACGTGCTCGGTGCAGTTCGACCAGACGTCAACGACCTTGTTGTATTTCTCGCCCTGGGTGATCAGGCCGTCGAGGTACTGCTGTTCGTACTCCTTGACCTTCTGCTGCGCGTCGGCGACCAGCTTCTCCTTGGCGCGAGGGACGATCAGGTCGTCCTTGCCGAAGGAGATGCCGGCCTTGCACGCGTAGCCGAAGCCCATGCCCATCAGGCGGTCGGCGAAAATCACCGTCTCCTTCTGACCGCAGTGGCGGTAGACGACGTCGATGACGTTGGTGATCTCCTTCTTGGTCAGCAGCTGATTGGTCATGCCGAACGGGACGTTGGGGTGGCGTGGCAGGATTTCCGACAGCAGCATGCGGCCCGGCGTGGTCTCGATCACCCGCGTGACCGGCTTGTTGTCGGCGTCGACCGTGCGGTACCGCGACTTGATCGGCGTGTGCAGGGTCACGGCCCCGGCCTCCAGCGCCTGTTGGATCTCGCCGATGTTGGTGAAGGCCATGCGTTCGCCCGTGACCGGCGTGCCTTCCATGGTCAGATAATAGAGGCCGAGCACGATGTCCTGGCTGGGCACGATGATCGGCTTGCCGTTGGCCGGGCTGAGGATGTTGTTGGTCGACATCATCAGGACGCGCGCCTCGAGCTGCGCTTCCAGCGACAACGGCACATGCACCGCCATCTGATCGCCGTCGAAATCGGCGTTGAAGGCGGTGCAGACCAGCGGATGGAGCTGGATAGCCTTGCCCTCGATCAACACCGGCTCGAACGCCTGAATGCCGAGGCGGTGCAGCGTCGGGGCGCGGTTGAGCAACACCGGGTGCTCGCGGATCACCTCTTCCAGGATGTCCCACACCTCGGGCCGTTCCTTTTCGACCATGCGCTTGGCCGCCTTGATCGTGTTGGCCATGCCGTAGAGTTCGAGCTTCGAATAGATGAACGGCTTGAACAGCTCGAGCGCCATCTTCTTCGGCAGGCCGCACTGGTGCAGCTTGAGCTCGGGACCGACCACGATCACCGACCGGCCGGAATAGTCGACGCGTTTGCCGAGCAGGTTCTGGCGGAACCGCCCCTGCTTGCCCTTCAGCATGTCGGAGAGCGACTTCAGCGGCCGCTTGTTGGCGCCGGTGATGACGCGGCCGCGCCGGCCGTTGTCGAACAGCGCGTCCACCGCCTCCTGGAGCATGCGCTTTTCGTTGCGCACGATGATGTCCGGGGCGCGCAACTCGATCAGCCGCTTCAACCGATTGTTGCGGTTGATGACGCGGCGGTACAGGTCGTTGAGATCGGAGGTCGCGAACCGGCCGCCGTCGAGCGGCACCAGGGGCCGGAGCTCGGGCGGGATGACCGGGACCACGGTCAGGATCATCCATTCCGGCCGGCTGCCCGATTCGATGAACGACTCGACCAGCTTCAGCCGCTTGACAAGCTTCTTGCGCTTCGCCTCGGAGGCGGTTTCGCGCAGCTCGATCCGCATCCGATCGCGCTCGGCCTCGATGTCGAGCGCGCTGAGCAAGGCGCGCATCGCCTCGGCGCCGATGCCGGCCTGGAAGGAGTCGACGCCGAACTCGTCCTGGGCGCTGAGGTACTGGTCCTCGGACAACACCTGGTGCAGCTTCAGCGGTGTCAGGCCCGGCTCGATGACGACGAAGTTCTCGAAATAGAGGACGCGCTCGAGATCCTTGAGCGTCATATCGAGCAGCAGGCCGATGCGGCTCGGCAGCGACTTGAGGAACCAGATATGCGCCACCGGCGAGGCCAGCTCGATGTGGCCCATGCGTTCGCGGCGCACCTTGGACAGCGTGACCTCGACGCCGCACTTCTCGCAGATGATGCCGCGATACTTCATCCGCTTGTACTTGCCGCACAGGCATTCGTAGTCCTTGATCGGACCGAAGATGCGGGCGCAGAACAGACCGTCCCGCTCCGGCTTGAAAGTGCGGTAATTGATGGTCTCCGGCTTCTTGATCTCGCCGAACGACCACGACCGGATGCGCTCCGGGCTGGCGATCGAGATGCGGATCTCGTCGAAGCTCTGCGGCCCGGCGGTCTGGCCGAATAGACTTACCAACTCGTTCATGACTGCTCCCGATGCACTGGTCCGGCCGGCGTCACGGCGGTTCAGTAATTGCGCTGGTTCAGCTCGACGTTGAGGCCGAGCGACCGCAGTTCCTTGACCAGCACGTTGAACGACTCCGGAATGCCCGCCTCGAAGTTGTCGTCGCCGCGCACGATCGCCTCGTAGGTCTTGGTGCGGCCGGACACGTCGTCCGATTTCACCGTCAGCATCTCCTGCAGGGTGTAGGCGGCGCCGTAGGCCTCGAGCGCCCACACCTCCATCTCGCCGAAGCGCTGCCCGCCGAACTGCGCCTTGCCGCCCAGCGGCTGCTGGGTGACGAGGCTGTACGGGCCGATCGACCGGGCATGGATCTTGTCGTCCACCAGGTGGTGCAGCTTCAGCATGTAGATGTAGCCGACCGTAACGTTGCGTTCGAAGCGTTCGCCGGTGCGGCCGTCGATCAGGGTGACCTGACCCGAGCGGTCGAGCCCGGCCAGGTCCAGCATGGCGTCGATGTCTTCCTCGCGGGCGCCGTCGAACACGGGCGAGGACACCGGCACGCCGTCGCTCAGGTTGGCGGCCAGTTCGAGCAGCTCGTTGTCGTCGAGACCGGCGATGTCGGCCTTGTACACCTTGTCGCCGTAGATCGCCTTGATCTGCCGGCGCAGGTCGGCGACCTTGCCGTTGCGGGTCACTTTATCGAGCAACTCGCGGACCTGATGGCCGAGGGTGGCGCAGGCCCAGCCGAGATGCGTCTCGAGGATCTGCCCGACGTTCATGCGCGACGGCACGCCCAGCGGGTTGAGCACGATGTCGACCGGCGTGCCGTCCTGGAGATAGGGCATGTCCTCGATCGGCATGATCTTCGAGATCACGCCCTTGTTGCCGTGCCGGCCGGCCATCTTGTCGCCCGGTTGCAGCTTTCGCTTCACCGCCACGAACACCTTGACCATCTTCATCACGCCGGGCGGCAGCTCGTCGCCGCGCTGCAGCTTGTCGACCTTGTTGTCGAAGCGCGCCTCGAGCGCCGTGATGCTCTCCTGGAACTGCCGTTTCAGGGCCTCGATGTCGGCCATGCGCTTGTCGTTCTTCACGGTGATCTGGCGCCACTGGCCGGGCGTGAATTCGCTCAAGACCCGTTCGGTAATGCGGGTTTCCGGCTTCAGGGCCTTTGGCCCGCCGACCGAGATATGGTTCAGCAACAGCTCCTTGAGGCGGCCGTAATAGCTGCGCTCGAGGATCGCCTTCTCGTCGTCGCGGTCCTTGGCCAGGCGTTCGATCTCGGCGCGCTCGATGGCGAGCGCGCGCTCGTCCTTTTCGACGCCGCGGCGCGCGAACACGCGCACCTCGACGACCGTTCCGGAGACGCCCGGCGGCAGGCGCATCGAGGTATCGCGCACGTCCGACGCCTTTTCGCCGAAGATCGCGCGCAGCAGTTTTTCCTCCGGCGTCATCGGCGATTCGCCCTTCGGCGTCACCTTGCCGACAAGAATGTCGGACGGCTTCACATCGGCGCCGATATAGACGATGCCGGCCTCGTCGAGGTTCTTCAGCCCCTCCTCGCCGACGTTCGGGATATCGCGGGTGATCTCCTCCTGCCCGAGCTTGGTATCGCGGGCCATCACCTCGAATTCCTCGATGTGGATCGACGTGAAGACGTCGTCGCGCACGATGCGCTCCGAGATCAGGATCGAATCTTCGAAGTTGTATCCCTGCCAGGGCATGAAGGCGACGAGCACGTTGCGTCCGAGCGCCAGCTCGCCGAGGCGCGTCGACGGCCCGTCGGCGACGATATCGCCGGCGTCGACGTGGTCGCCAACCCGGACCAGCGGACGCTGGGTGATGCAGGTGCTTTGGTTCGACCGCTGGAATTTCAGCAGGTTGTAGATGTCGACCCCGGGGGCGTCGGACTTCGTCTCTTCGGTCGCGCGGATGACGATGCGGGTGGCGTCGACCTGATCGACGATCCCGCTGCGCCGGGCGGCGATGGCGACGCCCGAATCGCGGGCCACCGTGTCCTCCATGCCCGTCCCGACCAACGGCGCCTCGGTGCGCAGCAGCGGCACCGCCTGGCGCTGCATGTTCGATCCCATCAGCGCGCGGTTGGCGTCGTCGTTCTCGAGGAACGGGATCAGCGCCGCCGCCACCGAGACGAGCTGCTTCGGCGACACGTCCATGAAATTGATGTCCTCGGGCCGCGCCATGACGAAGTCGCCGCCGCGCCGGCAACTGATCAGGTCGGAGACGAACCGGCCCTTGGCGTCGAGCTCGGCGTTGGCCTGGGCGATCGTGAATTTGCCTTCGTCCATCGCCGAGAGATAGCGCACGTCGGTCGTCACCTGGCCCTTCTCGGCCCTGCGATACGGGCTCTCGATGAAGCCGTATTGGTTGACCCGGGCAAAGGTCGCCAGACTGTTGATCAGGCCGATGTTCGGGCCCTCCGGGGTTTCGATCGGGCAGATCCGGCCATAATGCGTCGGGTGCACGTCGCGCACCTCGAAGCCGGCCCGCTCGCGCGTCAGCCCGCCCGGCCCCAGCGCCGACAGCCGCCGCTTGTGCGTGATCTCGGACAGCGGATTGGTCTGGTCCATGAACTGCGAAAGCTGCGACGACCCGAAAAATTCGCGCACCGCCGCCGCGGCCGGTTTGGCGTTGATCAGATCGTGCGGCATCACCGAATCGATTTCGACCGAGCTCATGCGCTCGCGGATCGCCCGCTCCATGCGCAACAGGCCGATACGGTACTGATTCTCCAGCAGTTCGCCGACGGAGCGCACCCGGCGATTGCCGAGATGGTCGATGTCGTCGATTTCGCCGCGGCCGTCCTTGAGTTCGACCAACAGCTTGACGATCGCCAGGATGTCCTGCTTGCGCAGCACGCGAACCGTATCCGGCGCGCTCAGGTTCAGACGCGAGTTCATCTTGACCCGGCCGACCGCCGACAGGTCGTAGCGATCGGTATCGAAGAACAGGCCCTTGAACAGCGCCTCGGCGGTTTCCAGCGTCGGCGGCTCGCCCGGCCGCATCACCCGGTAGATGTCGATCAGCGCTTCCTCGCGCGAGGTGTTCTTGTCGCTTGCCAGCGTGTTGCGGATGTAGGGCCCCACGGTGACATGGTCGATCGCCAGGGTCGGGATGCTCGTGATCTTGGCCGCCGTCAGTTCCTCGACCGATTCCTCGGTCAGTTCGTCGCCGGCTTCCGCCAGGATCTCGCCGGTCTGCTCGTTGATCACGTCGACGGCGACATAATGCCCGACCAGCTCGTCGGCGCCCACGAGTTGTTCCTTCAGGCCGCCGTCCTGCAGCTTGCGCGCCAGCCGCGGGGTCATCTTGGTGCCGGCCTCGGCCGCCACCTTGCCGGTCTTGGCGTCGATCAGGTCGCTGACCAACTTGGCGCCGCGCAGGCGCGACGGATTGAACGCGGTCTGCCAGCCCTTCTTGGACAGCGTGAAGACCACCTTGTCGTAGAAGAAGTCGAGGATCTCCTCGCTCGACATGCCGCTCAGGCGGCGCTCCTCCTCGGTCAGCGAGCCGCCCTCGGCGAGCCGCGCGTCCATCTTCTGGCCCCACAGAGCGAACAGCAGCGTCGTCGCCGGCAACTTGCGGCGGCGGTCGATGCGGACATGAAGCACGTCCTTCGCATCGAACTCGAAGTCGAGCCATGAGCCGCGGTACGGGATGACCCGGGCGGCGAACAGGTACTTGCCCGAGGAGTGCGTCTTGCCCTTGTCGTGATCGAAGAAGACGCCGGGCGAGCGATGCATCTGGCTGACGATGACGCGTTCGGTGCCATTGACGATGAAGGTGCCGTTGATCGTCATCAGCGGCATGTCGCCCATGTAGACGTCCTGCTCCTTGATGTCGCGGATGGAGCGGGCGCCGGTGTCTTCCTCGATGTCCCAGACGACGAGACGCAACGTGACCTTGAGCGGCGCCGCGAAGGTCATGCCGCGCTGCTGGCACTCCTCGACGTCGTATTTCGGCTCCTCGAGCTCGTACTTGACGAACTGCAGCTCGGCCCGATCGGAGAAGTCCTTGATCGGGAATACCGACCGGAAGACCTCCTGCAGACCGACGCTCTGGCGCTGCGCCGAGGCCACCCCGACCTGCAGGAAATGATCGTAGGAGGTCTTCTGCACCTCGATCAGGTTGGGCATCACGGCGATCTCCGGAATGCGCCCGAAGTCCTTGCGAATCCGCTTGCGACCGGTAATGGATTTTGTCATCGTTTCCTCGTCTTCTCGTCCCGGCGGCCCGTGCCGCTGGGATTGTCGCCGGCGTCGGATGCCGGTGGCCGCCGCCGCGCCACCGCGCGGGCAAGCGCAGCGCCGACAGATCGGCAGCCGCCAGGGCAGCGTCTCCGTGAAGACGCCGCCCTGCGGATCGGTTTGGCCGTCGAACGCAATGAACTACTTGAGTTCGACCTTCGCACCCGCATCTTCAAGCTTTTTCTTGAGCTCCTCGGCCTCGGCCTTGTTGACGCCCTCCTTGACCGCCTTGGGCGCCGCCTCGACGAGGTCCTTCGCTTCCTTCAGTCCGAGCCCGGTAATGGCCCGGACCTCCTTGATCACGTTGATCTTCTTTTCGCCGGCGGCGAGCAGGACGACGGCAAACTCCTCCTGTTCCGCCCGCGTCTCGGCGACGGCGGCCACGGCGGCCGCAGCAGCCGGGGCCGCGGCGGATACGCCCCAGGCTTCCTCGAGTTTCTTGCTCAGCTCGGCCGCCTCGATGACGGTCAGCTTCGACAGCTCGTCAACCAACTTCTGTAACTCGGCCATCTCTTTGGATCTCCTTGGCTTGAACCATGGTCATTGGCATCGGCATCGGCTTAGGCGGCAGCGCCCTTGTCCGCGCGCGCCTTGAGGACGCGGGCCAATTGGCCCGCCGGCGCCTGCAACACGGTGGCGACACGCGTCGCCGGGGTCTGAAGCAGGCCGACGAGTTTCGCCCGCAACTCGTTGAGCGACGGCAGGATGGCCAGCGCCTTGACCCCGTCGGCGCCCAACATTTGATCGCCCATCGCACCGCCCACGATCGTCAGCTTCGCGTTGGCGTTGGCGTAGGCGACGGCCACCTTGGCGGCGGCCACCGGGTCGGCCGAATAGGCGATCGCCGTCGGCCCGGTGAACAAGGGCGCCAGCACCGCGAATTTGGTGCCGGCGAGCGCAAGCCGCGTGAGCCGATTCTTCGTCACCTTGAAGGCGGCGCCGCCGTTCCGCATCTGCCGCCGCAGATCCGTCATCTCGGCGACGGTGAGGCCGGCATGATGAGTGACGATCACCAGCCCCGTGGCGGCGAAAGTCTGGTGCAGCGAGGCCACCAGCCCCGTTTTTTGCGATCGGTCCACGTCTCGTCTCCGATGCCCTTGGGTCGGTCGGTTCCCTCGCTCGAGGGACTCAACCGGCCCGGTTACGCACGAGACCTGCCGGGCAGGCCCGGTCGGTCCGGTTCGCCTGTCCCAGAGAGGTTCAAGCCGCCGTCCGCGACGACCCAACGGGCCGGCGCTGGAAAACGGTTGCCCTCCTGTCTATTGCGGGCGGCACCGCCCTTAAGCCGCTCGGCCGTTGGGCCGCGGCGGCACCCGCAGTTTCGGACAGGTTGGCGGCGTCGTCCCGAAGGACCAAGCCGCCTCCCGCCGCTCGATCCGAGCGGCGGAATTCGTTCATTCCATCGTCGCCGGCCGGCTCAGCCGCCGCTCAGCGTCGCCACGTCCAGTTTCACGCCCGGACCCATCGTCGAGCTCAGCGACACCTTGCGCATGTAGGTGCCTTTCGCCCCGCTCGGCTTGGCGCGCGCGATCGCGCCGACGAACGCCCGGATGTTTCCGGCCAGGGCCTGCGCGTCGAAGCTCGCCTTGCCGATGCCGGCGTGGATGATGCCGGCCTTTTCGGCGCGAAATTCGACCTGACCGCCCTTCGCCGCCTTGACCGCCTCGGCCACGTCGTTGGTCACGGTCCCGAGCTTCGGGTTCGGCATCAGCCCGCGCGGCCCGAGCACCTTGCCGAGGCGGCCGACCACGGCCATCATGTCCGGCGTCGCGATGCAGCGGTCGAAGTCGATCTGGCCTGCCTGCACCTTCTCCGCCAGATCCTCGGCGCCGACCAGATCGGCGCCGGCCGCCGTCGCCTGCGCCGCCTTGTCGCCCTTGGCGAACACCGCCACGCGCAGGCGCTTGCCGGTGCCGTGCGGCAACAGCACGACGCCGCGCACGTTCTGGTCGGCGTGGCGCGGATCGATGCCCAGATTCAGGGCGATTTCGATGGTTTCATCGAACTTCGCGACCGCGCGCTCCTTGATCATCTTGACGGCGTCGTCGAGGCCATAGAACGCGTTCCGGTCGATCGCCGCGTAGGCCTGCTTGAGGCGCTTGCCCTTCCCAGCCATCTTGCTACTCCACCACTTCCAGGCCCATCGAGCGCGCCGAGCCCTTGATCATTTCGGCGGCGCCGTCGATGTCGTTGGCGTTGAGGTCGGCCATCTTCTGCCGCGCGATGTCGCGCAGCTGCGCCATCGTCACCGTGCCGGCAACGGCGCGGCCGGGAGTCTGCGACCCCTTTTCGAGGCCGGCCGCCTTGCGCAGGAAATAGCTCGTCGGCGGCGTCTTCGTAATGAAGTTGAACGACCGGTCGGCAAAGCAGGTGATCACCACCGGGATCGGCATGCCCTGCTCCAGGCTCTGTGTCGCCGCGTTGAATTGCTTGCAGAATTCCATGATATTGAGGCCGCGTTGTCCGAGCGCCGGCCCGACCGGCGGCGACGGGTTGGCCTTGCCGGCAGGTATCTGCAGCTTGATGTAACCCGTGATCTTCTTCGCCATCGTTCGACCTCACTGCGATGCCCGGTTCGGCCGCGCGCCGCCGCCGCTATGCCCGATGCGGCGACCGCCGCGCCTCAAACCTTCTCGACCTGCGAGTACTCCAGCTCCACCGGGGTGGCGCGCCCGAAGATCGAGACCGCGACCTTGAGCCGACCCTTCTCCTCGTCCACGTCCTCGACCAGCCCGTTGAACGATGTGAACGGGCCGTCGGATACGCGCACCTGCTCGCCGATCTCGAAGATGATCGACCGCTTCGGGCGCTCGATGCCTTCCTGGACCTGATGCAGAATACGGTCGGCCTCGGCGTCCGAGATCGGCGTCGGCCGGCCCTTGCCGCCGAGGAACCCGGTCACCTTCGGCGTGTTCTTCACCAGGTGCCAGGTTTCGTCGCTCATATCCATCTTGACCAGCACGTAGCCGGGAAAGAACTTCCGCTCGGTCTGGATCTTGGCGCCACGACGCAACTCTACGACCTCCTCGACCGGGACCAGCACTTCGGCGATCCGATCGGCCACGCCCTTCTGCTGCGCCTGCTCGCGGATCGACTGGGCGACCTTGCGTTCGAAGCCCGAATAGACGTGCACGACGTACCAACGGTGCGCCATCGCCTCAGCCTCCGAGGCCGAGGACCAGCCGGACGCCGAGCGCCAGGACCTGGTCCACCAGCAAGAAGAATATGGCTGCGACGATCACCATGACGAACACCATCGCCGACGTCACCATGGTCTCCTTGCGCGTCGGCCAGGTCACCTTGCTGACTTCCTGGCGTACCTGCTGCGCGAATTGTGCGGGGGTCGTCTTTGCCATGTCCTTGACCCGAGGTCCTTCCTCGGCAATCCGAATTGTCAATCGTCGCCAAAGTGGCAGGAGTGGAGGGACTCGAACCCCCAACCCCCGGTTTTGGAGACCGGTGCTCTAGCCAGTTGAGCTACACTCCTAGCGCGCTCGCGATCGGGCGGCCCGTTCCGCCATTGGTTTTGCGCCGATGCGCCCGCCGCGCTGCCACCATTTCCGATTCGCCGCTATTCGATGATCGAGGCGACGACGCCGGCGCCAACCGTGCGGCCGCCCTCGCGGATGGCGAAGCGCAGGCCTTCGTCCATCGCGATCGGCGCAATCAGCTGGATCTCCATCGTGATGTTG
>Ga0326597_10006991_pt1 | contig 15387 bp, 15 predicted proteins | sample RVTome_12_FD_203789 | JGI IMG/M metagenome (GOLD analysis project Ga0326597, IMG submission 203789) | Soil microbial communities from uranium-contaminated site in the Upper Colorado River Basin, Wyoming, United States - RVT100D185 | ecosystem: Environmental > Terrestrial > Soil > Contaminated >...
GAGCCTTCGCCTCGCCAAGCGCATAACCGCCGTCCCCGGCGACACGATCTCAGACGGCCAAACGCTGGCGAAAGGCGAGTACTGGCTAGAGGGAGACAACCTGGATGCCAGCACCGACAGCCGCGGGTTCGGCCTCGTCACCCGCCGCGACCTCCTCGGCCGGGCCTGGCTAATCTACAGCCCCGCCGAACGCTGGCAAATCATCAACTAGCCACGCTTGGGGCAAAATGTAGCGGAGTGCCTTCAGGCCTCCAAAACGGCGCCACGGAATCGCCCCAACGCACCGCACAATCTGTCATCCAGCGCGCCGACCACCCGCGAATCGAGTCACAACACAAATCTGCGCAGGACCCGGCGGGGACAAGCGCAAAGGCGGCGCTAACAACGTCGGGCAAACCACGACCACACCCGAACCCACCGAACCACGCTCGCCGCAACTCAACCCGGTTCTAGGTTCTAGGTTCTAAGTTCTAAACTCCCCGCATAGTAATCGATATGCGGAGGAAACAGCGACTCAAGCTCCGCGCGCACCGGGTCCCCATCCGGCAAGAACCGCGAGAAATCCCCCGTCGGCTTCTTCACGTCGCGCCCACCCAGCAGGCGCTCGTGCTTGATCTTCTCCTGCAGCAGCATCAACCCCTGCAGCAGCGATTCAGGCCGCGGCGGGCACCCCGGCACGTAAACATCCACCGGTATCACCAGGTTCACTCCGGGCAGCGTGCTGTAACCGTAGGCAAACGGCCCGCCGATCGTCGCGCAACTCCCCATCGAGATTACATAACGTGGCTCAGCCATCTGCAGGAAAATCCGCCGCACCGGCACCGCCATCTTCCACGTCACCGTCCCCGCCACGATCATCAGGTCTGCCTGCCGCGGCGACGGACGGAACAGCTCCGCCCCGAAGCGCGAGATGTCGTAGCGCGGCATCGCCGTCGCGATCATCTCGATCGCGCAGCACGCCAGCCCGAACGCCGCCGGCCACAGTGAAGACCGCCGGGCCCAGTTAACGACGCCTTCCAGCGACGTCAGCATGATGTTCTGCTTGAGCGACTCTTCGACCGACGACTCAGCCGTATCGGTGACCCGGATCAGCGGCGTGTCTGCCATGGTTCGAGAATACTATCACAAGCGCCCTGTGTCATTCCGGCGTTGAGAAGCGGCGAATTCGGCTCCTCGCGCGAGCCTTTCCCTGCAAACATTTCGTAAGCCGTCGGTAACTGTGCACTACATAACCTTGCAATCGCTAAGCTAGGCCGCTAGTATTCAACCCGACTGGTAGGGGGCCGACTACTTTGAATACTCAGGCAGACTCCGTCCGCGCGACGGTCAAGAGAATCATCGACTCCATAAAGCCACTCAAGGAAGGCTTCACCGCGCTTGGGGATGACGACCCCTTGTTCGGCAACGCCTCCGACAGGCCATCACCCGTTGAGCTCGACTCCCTCGATGCCCTCGACCTCACCATGTGCCTCGGCGACGAATTCGGCCTCGACAACGACGAATTCGAGCGCCTCATCGACTCCGACGAGGGCCTCAAGAGCCTCCGCACCGTAAACGACATCACCGAATTGATCCTCTCGCTGTCCCGGTCAGGCAGCGAAGGAACATCAATCGCCGCACCAATCTCTGAGCGAAAGGAGGTAAAGGCATGATCCGATTTCTGTTGAGCCTTGTATTCCCTGGTCAGGCTCGAATCCAGGAAGTAGAACAGTTGCATTTCCCGGTCTGTTGTCGCATCCCGGGTTTCTAGCGAAAACGCCCAGACAGTAGACTCAATGGCGTAGCGTCGGGGCCGGATCCGGCCCCCGACGCTACGCGCTCTCTGGCATCCCCCCAAAATGTTTGCACACGCTAACTTCGACCAGATCACAACTGCAGATGCTGCCCTGTCGAATGCCCGCGTCTTCCGCGCGCTTAAGCACCTGCCGCCGAGTGCCGTCCGTCGCACTATTCTCGCCGCAACCTTCCTCGAAACGTGGCTGCGCTGGCCGCTGGCCACGCTCAAACTCGGCGACAGCATCGACGCGACGCTGGCCGCCGTTGACCGAGATGGCAGTCGTTTCGGTCTCGACGCAGGCGTTAAGCGACAGATCAAGCGACGCCTCCTCTACGACCAACTGCCCGACGCAATAGCGTTCATGAGCGCCTTGGACGACAACACATCACGCGCCCGCGCCATGACCGTAACAGATACCGAGATCCTCGATCACCAGTGCGAATCAGGCCCGGGAGCCATCGTTGCAGGCTTCCGCACTGGTCCCTACTCCGCATTCCCATGGGCGCTTGCCGCTGCCTCCGGCGATCGCCCCGTGACAATGATCGTGAGCTATGAGGGTCTCGCAGAGATCGGCCGGAAGCTCGGCCAGACCTTCATCCCGACCCTCAACAAGCGGGTCACCTTCGTCTCGTCGCAGGACCCGACGGTCCTCGCCCACTCGTTGGCGGTGCTGAAGACTGGCGGAATCGTCGCTACCCTCCTCGAACTCTCGCCCGTCGAGTTCGCCCGCAAAACAACCGTCGACTTCCTCGACTGGCGTATAGACGTACCCTACGGCCTCTCCTACCTCTCCGCTGCCACATCTCGCCCGGTGGTCCCCGCGGCGATAACGCAGCGCAAAGGCACCCGGTTTCGCCTTCGCTTCCACGAGCCCATCCCTGCGCCCGCTCGCAACCCTGAGTCCATGCAGGCTCAGACGCAACTCCTCTACTCCCAACTCGACCGCCACGTGCGCCGCTTTCCTGCCCAGTGGCCCGGCTGGCTCATCCTCGATTCCAACATGGGAATCCAGCTGCCCATAGCAGGGGGCCAGCCGTTAGCAGCGCCCTTCTAGAAGTCGACGCGCTCGTCAAGCGCTACGGCAGCACGACAGTTCTTCACGGCGTCTCCTTCGCCGTAGCGGCTGGCCAGGTCTTTGGCCTGCTCGGCCCCAATGGCGCGGGCAAGACCACAGCCATCTCCATCATCTCGACCCTCCTCCGGCCCGACGGCGGTAGCGTCACCGTCGATGGGAACAACGTCGCCACGCACCCCCATCGGGTTCGCCGGCTCATCGGACTCGTCCCGCAAGAGACCGGCCTCTATCCGATCCTCAACGCCCGCGAGAACGTCGAGTACTTCGGCGCCATCCAGGGTTTGCACGGCGCCGACCTCCGCCGCCGAGTGGATGAAGCGATCGAGTTCGCCGGCCTCCAGGAGTTCGCCACGAAGCCTAGCGTCGCAAAGTTCTCCGGCGGGATGCGGCGCCGCCTCAACCTCGCCACAGGCCTCGTTCATCGCCCGCGGCTCCTCCTCCTCGACGAGCCCACTTCAGGGGTTGACCCGCAGAGCCGCAGTCTGATCCTCGAAAACATTCGCCGCCTCGCCCGCGAGTCCGATATCGCCGTCCTCTACACGACCCACTACATGGAAGAAGCAGAAAGCCTCTGCGATGTCGTCGCGATCATGGACCACGGCCGAGTTCTAGCTTCCGGCGAAGTGAAGGCGCTCGTAAAGGCATCCTCAGGCACCACGATTGACGTTACGCTCACCCAACCTGTACCAGGCTTCGCCGTCGCGCTGTTGTCGACTCCAGGTGTCACGGAGGTCGTCGCGCAAGACGAACTCCGCTACGCCGTTCAGGCTGTGGATCAAGAACGAGGCCTCGGCGCTCTTGTCGGGGTCGCGGGTCAACACCACGCCATGTTCGAGGCGCTGCGGATCGTCCCGCCCAGCCTCGAGCAGGTCTTCCTCAATCTCACCGGACACGCGGTCCGCGACGAGACCGAACGATGACGGCATTCTGGGTCATGTTCCTCAAAGAGATGAGAGGGGCTTACCGCAACCCGCTTGCTTTCGGTTTCCTGCTGCTGATGCCATTCGTCCTCATCGCGATCATCAGCCAGGCGTTCGGTCCTCTCTATGACGGCCGGCAGACGTTTGAGGTTCCCCTCGTTGACCTTGACCGCACGACGCAGTCCGAAGCCCTCATCTCCGAGCTCGACCGTCTCGAAGGCATCACAATCATCGAGCTTGATTGGAGGAGGGCGGACCTCACGACCGGCGACGCAGATAACATCCTGGACAACGATGACTACTTCTCGCTACTCGTGATACCCACCGGCTACGGACAGGCTGTCACTGGTGACGGCTTAATCACAGTGTCGCTCTACTCCGACCCCCAGCAGGAAGCCTACGCCGGACTCGTCCACGATCAGGTGCAGGGCCAGCTCGAAGTTCAGGACCTTCTGCGAGTCTTTGACCGAGCCCTGGCTGCTCAGGTTGGATCCGAGAATGCGTCCACCATCGTCGAGGAAGAGGTCGCCCCACGAGCGCGAAGCCCCGAGGCTGGGGTCTTGCGCCTCGAGACCGACAAGCGGAAGGTTACCCCTGCCAATTTCGAGCAAACGGTCCCGGGTTTCGCTCTGATGTTTACCTTCTGGCTCGGGGTTTTTGTCGCCGGTGGCATCTACGCTGAAAAGCGCCAGTACAACACCTGGCGGAGGAACATGGCCGCCCCCGTTCACCGGTCGCTAATCATCGGCAGCCGCGTCCTCGCTTACGTTCTGATCGGCACGGCGCAGGTCCTCGTGTTGTTCTTCCTCGGTTGGCTCATCTTCGGTTTATCCCTTGGGGATCATCCGTACGCGCTCCTGCCGATCTTCCTCGCAATGGCTCTCGTCACAACAGCCTTCGGCATCTTGATGACCGCGCTCATCAAGGACTTCGTCGCTCTCAACAGCATAATGAACCTGGTCGTCCTCCTGGCGGCCGCCGTTGGTGGCGCCCTCGTCCCCCTCTTCCTCCTGCCCGACTGGCTGCGAACGATATCCCCGGCCGTCCCCCACTACTGGGCCATGGACGGCGTCCAGGGCGTCATGCTTCTCGACGAAGGCCTCGTCGACACCCTGCCCAACGTGGCCGCGCTTCTGGGCTTCGCCGCCCTCTTCTTCGCCCTCGGCCTCTGGCGCTTCCGCTTCGTCGACTAGCCTCTACCCGGAGAGCGCTGGGTTTGCCTCTCTCAGTCCCGGCAAGTTCGTGAACGTCGGAAGCCCCACCTCTCGCGCCAGCGCAATCTGCTGTTTGTCATGAGACATGAGCACTAGCCCGTACTCAATCGTACTCGCGATCACCCACAGATCGCCGTCCGAAGCATCTGAGCCCGGCCGTTGGTGCGCCTTCAGTCGTCGTCGAACTCGAGATCCCATGGCATAGTGCAGATCCGCTTCCTCCGAGTGATCGAGGAAGACCGTCGATTCCACCAGCACACCAAGTCGTTCCTGGCGCTTCGGTGCGAAGTCAATTGGACAGCGCCTCAGCTCTGACCTGGAATGACGCAGCGCATGGCCCGGAACCGATTGCGGCGAGATACACTCTGCCGTCGTCGCTAGCTTTGGTGATCCTTGTTAGTACTGAGGTGTCGAGACAGAAGAAGTTAGCCACGCGTGCTAGTCGGAAGGCCTGCTCTTAATGTCCTCAAGGTACTCCTCGAACTCATCGATGTCCTTCTGAGTCGGGAACGCAGCCGTCGCTAATGCGCCGTAGTCAACCTTCTTGCCCCAGAGGCCCTGTTTCTGCGCGAGCTCCTCAAAGCTCTTCGGAGGAGGGATCGGCGTCAGGCCGCGGTGGTAGTGCCTCGCTTCCTTCGTTCGCGTCGGCTTCGTAACCATGACGCCACCAATTATACGCCGGCCTCGCGCAGCGCTTCCTCCAGCGTGTGCCACGCCAGCGTCGCGCACTTGATCCGCACCGGGAACTTGCGCACGCCCGACAGCGCTTCGAGGTCGCCCAGCGCCTCCGGGTCCACCCCGTCCTCACCGCGCATCATCGCCGTGAAGTCGCCGATCAGCACCCGCGCGTCCTCCACGCTCTTGCCTGCCACGGCCTCCGTCAGCATCGACGCCGACGACTGGCTGATCGAGCAGCCCGACCCCGAGTACGCGATATCGGCCAGCCGATCGCCCTCCACCAACACCTCGACCGTTACCTCGTCTCCGCACAGCGGGTTCAAGCCTTCGTGGCACGCGGTCGGCGCGCTCAGGTGCCCGTTGTGCCGGGGGTGCCGGTAGTGGTCGATGATGATGTCCCGGTAAAGGTCGTCCAGATCGGCCTCTTGCCGGCGGTATTCGTCGCTCATTTGAAGAAGTCCCGCGCCGCCTTCAGCGCCTCAACCAGTACATCGACTTCCTCCAGCGTGTTGTAAACGTAGAAGCTCGCCCGCGCCGTGCCCGTGATCCCAAGGCAGCGCATAAGCGGTTGCGTGCAGTGGTGCCCCGCGCGGATCGCCACCCCGTGCCGGTCCAGCACCGTGCCGATGTCGTGCGGGTGCAGTTCGCCAAAGTTAAACGACACCACGCCGCCTCGCTTCTCGACATCGTCAGGTCCGTACAGCGTTAGGTCCTCGAACGTCCGCAGCCTGTCCAGCGCGTACGCCGTAATCTCCACCTCGTGCCGTCTCACATTCTCCATCCCCAGCGCCTCAAGGTAGTCAATCGCCACGCCGAAGGCAATCGCGTCGCCGATGTTCGGCGTTCCGGCCTCGAACTTCCACGGCAGGTCGTTCCATGTCGCGCTCTCAAACGTCACCTTGCGGATCATCTCGCCCCCGCCTAGGAACGGCGGCATCGCCTCCAGCAACTCCTTGCGCCCGTACAGGATCCCGATGCCCGTCGGCCCCAGCATCTTGTGCGACGAAAACGCGTAAAAATCTGCGCCGATGGCTTGCACGTCGACCGGCAGGTGCGGCGCCCCCTGTGCCCCGTCAAGCAGCAGCATCACGCCCCGTCTCCGCGCTTCCGCAGCGACCTCCTCCACCGGGTTGATCGTCCCCAGCGAGTTCGACACGTGCGGCATCGCCATCATCTTCGTCCGCGGCCCGAACAGCGCGTCCGGGGTCGGCAGGTCCAGCGTTCCGTCCGGCAAGACCTCCACGTAGCGGATGTGTGCGCCCTTCTCCTCTGCCAGCAACTGCCACGGGATCAGGTTCGAGTGGTGCTCCATCTGCGTCAGCACGATCTCGTCGCCCTCGCCGATGTTCGTCCGCCCCCACGAGTACGCGACCAGGTTGATCGCTTCCGTCGTGTTGCGCGTGAAGATCACCGTCTCCGGCGACGGTGCGTTGATGAACCGGCGCACTTTCTCGCGCGCCTCTTCGTACGCCGCCGTGGCTTGCTCGCCCAGCGCGTGCACCGCCCGGTGAATGTTCGAGTTGTATTCCTCGTAGTAAGTCGTGATCGCGTCGATCACCTGCCGCGGCTTCTGGCTCGTCGCAGCGTTGTCCAGGTACACGAGCTTCTTCCCGTAAACCTCGCGGCCGAGTATCGGAAAGTCCTTGCGGATTGCGTTGACGTCGTAGGTCATCGCGCGACGCCTTCCGCCGTGATGGCAGGGCGCAGGTGCTCGATGTGTTCTTCGTCGTGGTGATAGGAAGAGAGGCATTCGGCCAGGCTTAGCGGTGCGGGGTTGGTGCGGCTGGCGATGACCTGAACCGCCTGGTGCCCGTCCGACAGGCGGGCCAGCAACTGCTGTGTCTCTTCGCCATCCCGCAGCACCTGGGCGATGAGCTGATCCACGGTGAGCGATGCGCCGCGCCGCAGTCCCCCGGCGACCCGCTCTTCCCGGCCGTTGTTCCAGGTGCGGAAATCAGTATCTCCGCCGTCAAGCACGGTCCGGATCATGTTCTTTATCGAAACATCCCCTTCGGCGAGGTGGGAGAGAACATCGCGGTAAGTCCAGCCTTCGACGGGGCTCAGCCTCTCCCACGCGTCGCCAGGGACTTTGCCCGCCATCTCGGCAACCTCGCGTCTCGTCGTCCAGAAGCGGTCGGCGATGGGCTGGACCCACGAAGCGAAATCGGTGCTCACCCGGCGCCCCCGGCCCGGAATCGTGGCAGCGCCTCCAGCGTGTGCTGCTCCAGCCACGCCCGCAGGCTCTGGACCGCTACCGTATCGGTGATCTGGCTGGCGAACCCGCGCACGATAAGCTGCATCGCCGTGAATTCGTCGATCCCGCGGCTCTGGAGGTAGAACAGCGCCTCGTCGGTAATGGCGCCGGCCGTCGCGCCGTGCCCGGCCTTAACGTCGTCAGCGTATATCTCCAGCGCCGGCTTGCTGTCCACCTCCGCCTCGTGCGAAAGCAGCAGGTTCTTGTCCTCCTGGTGTGAGTCCGTCTTGTCGGCGCCCGGCCGCACGAATACCGTCCCCCCGAACACCGCGCTCGAGCGGCCGTCGAGGATGCCCTTGTAGATCAACCGGCTCGTGTTGTGCGGCTTCGCGTGGTCGATGCTGATCATGTTGTCGATGTGCTGGTCGCCTGATGTGATGTACAGCCCTCGCAGGTCCGCGTACGAACCCGTGTCGCCGAACAGCGTCTCCATGTCGAGTCGCGCCAGCCCGCCGCCGGTTTCGTAAACCAGGCCGCCGTAATGCGTGTCTCGGCCCTGGCTGACCCGCACCTGGCCCACCTGGTACGCCGCGTCGTTCTCCAGCAACAGCCGGTAGTGGTCGACCCGCGCGCCGTCCTCCAGCACGATCTCGGTAACCGCGTCCGTGAAGTGGTTGCCGTCGGTAAGGCTCACGTACGTCTCGATCAGTGTGAGTTCGCTCGTCGGTCCCGCCACGACCAGCGTCCGCGGGTACGTCATCGAGCCCGCCGTCGTCGTCGCGTACATCAGGTGCACCGGCGTCCTCGTGGCGTTGTCGGCCAGTACGAAAGCCCCGTCGGCGAAGAGCGCCGCGTTCAGCGCCGCGAAAGCTCCGTCGCTGGCCCGTGCGTACTGGCCGAGGTGCTTCTGCACGATCGCTTCGTGTTTCTGGATCGCCTTCGACAGCGGCATCACAGTCACGCCTTCAGTCGCTGTGGCCGAGAGCGCCTCCACGAAGTGCCCGTCGACAAACACGACGCGGGTCATCCCCGAGTCGAACGGCAATCGCTCGTTGATCGCCGCCAACGCGGCATCGCCGGCGCCGCGCGGGTACTCGAACGCGGCTTCCGCAATCGGCTTGATGTTCGTGTACTTCCACTCTTCGTTCCCGCGGCGTTCCACCGGAAAACCAAGGAGTTGGAAGCGTTTGAACCCGCCCGCACGCAACTCGGCGAGCCACGCCGGTTCGTCGTTACGCGCCGGTCTCAGCGCGCTAAAGAGGGCCTCGTACCGGGGGTATTTCGTGAGTGTTTGCGTCATCGTACGTAGGGGCGCTGCTTGCCGCGCCCTAGGCGGGCTGTCCCACTTCGTCCCGAAGCCAGTCATAACCGCGCGATTCCAGCTCCAGCGCCAGCTCGCGCCCGCCGGAACGGACGATGCGCCCGCCGATCAGCACGTGCACGACGTCCGGCGTGATGTAGTTCAGAATCCGCTGGTAGTGCGTCACCAGCACGATCGCCTTGTTCGGTCCGCGGAACCGGTTCACGCCCTCCGAAACGATCTTCAGCGCGTCGATGTCCAGCCCCGAGTCCGTTTCGTCCAGCAGCGCCAGCTTCGGTTCGAGAACCGCCAGTTGCAGCACTTCGTTCCGCTTCTTCTCGCCGCCGGAAAAACCTTCGTTCACGTTGCGTTTCAACATATCGGCTTCGAAGCCCAGTTCCTGCGCCTTCGCCTCCAGCAGCTTGTTGAAGTCGCGAATCGCGATCTTCGCCTCGCCGCGAGACTCCCGGATGGCATCAAGCGCCGTCCGCAGGAACTCCCGGTTGCGGATGCCGGGCAGCTCGATCGGGTACTGCAGCGCCAGGAACACTCCCGCGCGCGCCCGCTCGTCCGCCGGCATCGCCAGCACGCTCCGCCCCTCGAACAGCACCTCACCGCCCGTGACGGTATATCCCGGACGGCCCGCGATCACGTTCGCCAGCGTGCTTTTACCCGAGCCGTTGGGCCCCATGATCGCGTGCACCTCGCCCGCGTTAACGGTAAGGTCCAGCCCCTGCAAAATCTCGTTGTCGTCAACAGAAACGCGCAGCCCCCTCACTTCAAGCAGGGGAGGGGCCCCACCTTGTTCCCTGTTCCCTGTTCCCTGTTCCACTACCCCACCGTCCCTTCAAGCGAGACCTTCAGCAACTGCGAAGCCTCCATCGCAAACTCGAACGGCAACTCCGCAAAGACCCCCTTGCAGAAGCCGTTGATGATCATGTACTGCGCGTCCTCTTCCGGCACTCCGCGCGACATCAGGTAGAAGAGCTGGTCCTCGCTCACCCGTGACGTCGTCGCCTCGTGCTCCAGGTGCGCGCTCGGGTTCTTCACCTCGATGTAAGGCACCGTGTGCGCGCCGCAGTTCGGGCCGATCAGCAGCGAGTCGCACCGCGTGAAATTGCGCGCGCCTTCCGCCGATGGATTGATCCGCACGAGACCACGGTACGTCCCCTGGCCCTTGCCGGCGGAGATACCCTTCGCAATGATCGTGCTCTTCGTGTTCTTGCCGATGTGGATCATCTTCGTGCCCGTGTCGGCCTGCTGGTGGTTGTTGACCAGCGCCACCGAGTAGAACTCACCCACCGAGTTGTCGCCCTGCAGGATACAGCTCGGGTACTTCCACGTGATCGCGGAGCCCGTCTCCACCTGCGTCCAGCTGATCTTCGAATTCTTCCCCAGGCACTTGCCGCGCTTCGTCACGAAGTTGTACACCCCGCCCACGCCGTCCTTGTCCCCGGGATACCAGTTCTGCAGAGTCGAGTACTTGATCTCGGCGTCGTCCAGCGCGATCAGCTCGACCACCGCCGCGTGCAACTGGTTCGTCTTGCGCATCGGCGCCGTGCAGCCCTCGAGATAACTAACGTAGCTACCCTTGTCCGCAACGATCAGCGTGCGTTCGAACTGCCCCGTGCCTTCCGAGTTGATCCTGAAGTACGTCATCAGCTCCATCGGGCAGCGAACCCCCGGCGGCACGTAGCAGAACGTCCCGTCCGAGAACACGGCCGAATTGAGCGTGGCGAAGAAGTTGTCCGTGTACGGCACCACCGAACCCAGGTACTTCCGCACGATCTCCGGGTGCTTCTGGATCGCCTCCGAGATCGGGCAGAAGATGACGCCCGCCTCTTCCAGTTGCTTCTGGAACGTCGTCGCCACCGAAACGCTGTCGAACACCGCGTCCACCGCCACGCCCGTCAGCTTCTTCTGCTCCTCCAGCGGGATGCCCAGCTTGTTGAACGCCTCCACCAGCTCCGGGTCCACCTCGTCCAGGCTCTTCGGGCCGTCTTCCTGCGACTTCGGCGCGGCGTAGTAATAGAGGTCCTGGTAATCGATATCCGGGAAGCTGACCTTGGCCCATCTCGGCGCCTTGTACTCCAGCTTCAGCCAGTAGCGGTACGCCTTCAGCCGCCACTCCGTCATCCACTCCGGCTCGCCCTTCTTGGACGAGATCAGCCGCACAATCCCCTCGTTGATCCCCTTCGGGATCGTGTCCATCTCGATGTCGGTAACGAACCCCCACTTGTAATCGGAATCGAGGTCCGACGTCCGGGAGATCGTCTGGGGTTGTTTTTGCGCTACCATGCGTTCTTTCTCGTTGCACCACGCCCCAACCTGCTGAGGCGGAGCCGTTTCCGAAGGATTAACAAATAATCGACTGTCTTAATCTGCATTCATTCTAGCACGCAGCCCCCAGGCATTCAATCAGGCTTCATCCGAAGGGCAGTACCTTACACGGGTCCCGATACGGGCGACGTGAACTGCGACGGCAACGCCGACGCCCTCCACCTCATCGCCTTCCGCGCCGGCTTCCTGGATGTTCCCCCCGGTGTCGTCTGTACCCCCATTGGCGGCGGCATCACGTAGCGTCCTGCTGATAGTCCCGCCCGCTATTGCGGCAAACCCACACTTCTCACGCCGGTCCGGAAGCGCCGGTCTCGCGGAGTATCTCCCAGGTAGCGGAATCAGCGGGCACCCACTCGTTCCAGTGGATGCCGTTGAAGATGTCAGCCAGCACCAGGCGCCCTCGGAACGCCATCACCCCGCCGGCATGTCGCCAGCGCAGCTTGTAGCTGTGCCGGATGCGGTTCGGCGTTGCGGGCGCCGATTGCCATAGCGCGGCCAGCCGCTGAACCCGCGCCGGGTTCCCCCGCAGCAGGCGCTCCAGCGGCCCGCGCAGCCAGGGCGCGGGATGGGCAAGATCGCCGCTCGCCCACTCCCGGTCGCCCTTGGCCAGGCCGCACATGACCGTCACGACCTCGTCCCAGTTCTCAACGCGCGAGGCGAAGTCCTCTTCCGTGATACTGCTCAGGATGTTGCGTTCGCCGAACCCCGGGCGGTCGCGGACCATATCCACGCCGACTACCAGTTGCGCGGGCTGGTTGGCGTACAGCACGTCGAAGCCCTGGTTCGTAACGAAGGCGGGCCATGGCAGCGCCTCCGCCTCAGCCTGTAACTCGCCCAGCGTGAACGGCACGTAGTCCTGGTGGAGGACACCCTGCCAGTCCACTGCGTATCCGGCCCCCATCAGGATCGGATTCGCCTCCTCCCGAGGGATCCCGAGCGCCGCGATCACCGAAAGCAGATTCGCGTGGGTCGGGAGGCGCTGGCCGTACTCGTAGGAGCGGATCGTTGGCAACGAAAGGCCCGAACGCTCGGCAAGCTGCGCCTGCGTGAGGCCCTGCTGCTTGCGCCAGTTGCGCAGGGCGTCCCGCCAGTCGAAGGTGTCGTCCTCGAAGTACGGATGGTGGATTCTGCCCGACACACCCAAATGATACCGGTTGTATTACCCGAAGTGTTGTCGCGCCCTGCCGCGGGCGAAAAGAATATCACCGAGACAACTGTGGCCATGCAGCAAGTGGAGTCACCCCGGTGAGGAACCGCCTCCTGCTGACGCTGCTCGCGCTCTTCATGTCAGGCGTCGCTTTACTGCCCTCCCGGGCGCCCGCTGGCGGCGGCCCGGTCATCGCCGTCACCACGACTGCCGACAACAACAACCCGGACGGCCTCTGCTCCCTCCGCGAAGCCGTGACGGCCACTCGCACCAATACCCAGGTCGATTCTTGCGCCCAGGGCAGTTCCGTCGACATGGACTTCATCGAGCTCGCCGGCACCCAGCTCGGGACTACGTACACCCTCACCGTCGACGGTTCCACGGAGTTCAACGGCGACCTCGATACAGGCGGCGCTTCCGCCGGCCCCCTGACCATACGCGAGAGCGACGGCCGCAACCTCGCCATCGTCAACGCCAACGATATCGACCGCGCCTTCGATATCGCCGCCGGCGGCAACGTGACCATCTCCAACGTGACGATCACCAACGGCACGGCCTCGCCGAACGAAAGCGGCGGCGCCATCAGGAACGCAGGCACTTTGGTGCTCAGCAACGTCGACATGACGAACAGCGTCAGTTCCGGCGTCTCCAGCGGTGGGGGTATCTACAACTCAGGAACCCTGACAGTACAGGCCGGTTCGACGATCTCGGGAAACACGGCTATGAATGGCGCCGGGCTGTCCAACGATGGCGGCGTCGCGACGATCATAACCTCCACATTCTCGGAGAACCACGCGTCGTCCGATGGTGGCGCAATCTTCAACGATGCGGGAACGGTGACGGTCGATAACAGCGATATCGAGTTCAACCTCGCCGACAGCAACGGTGCAGGCATCAACAACGAATCGGACGGCGCGACTGTCATCGTCACTAGCAGCCGGATTACAGACAACCAGATTACGGACAGCTGCTGCAACGGTGGCGGCATCGCCAGCGAGTTCGGCGCAACGACGCTGACGATTACGGATTCACTCGTTGCCAGGAACGTCGCCGGCAGCAACGGTGGGGGCGTTTACACCTCCGGCTCTATTCAGCTGAGCGTGACGAACTCCACCATCGATGACAACACCGCCGGCGGCCAGGGCGGTGGGCTGCGTCTTGGCTCTGCCGGTGGCGCCGTCAACATCACCGGCTCCACGATCTCGAACAATAGCGCTGCGAGAGGCGGCGGAATCGAAAACACCGGCCTTACGCTAACGATTGACAACAGCACCATTCTGAGCAACACCGTGTCGGACCTAGGGGGCGGAATCGAGAACGGGGCTCCCGGCGCCCTCACCATCACCGGTTCGACCATCTCCCTCAACGTCAGCAACGGACCCGGCGGCGCGCAGGGGTGGGGAGCGGGCATCTTCACCTCCGGCCCTACGCACATTGAGGGTTCAACCATCTCCAGTAACACCGCAAGCCACCTGGGCGGCGCTATCAAGACACAGGGCACGGCCTCATTCCCAACGCTGGACCTGGCCAATGTGACCATCACCGCCAACAGCGCTGCCGAAGGCGCCGCCCTATTCGTCAACGACGAGGGCATGGCGGCCACCCTTGTGAACGTCACCATCAACGACAACACCGATGGCATCGTGAACTGGGGGATCGTGAACCTCAAGAACACGATCATCGCCAACAACGTCGGCGTGAACTGCGACGGCCCCAACCCGCTCGTGTCGCAGGGCCACAACTTGGAAGACGCCGACGACTGCACCCTCAGCGGTGCCGGCGACCTCGCCAACACCAACCCCGGCCTCGGCCCCCTCGCCAACAACGGCGGCATCACATCGACGCACGCACTCCTGGCCGGCAGCCCCGCCATCGACGCCGGGACCAACACCGGCTGCCCCGCCACCGACCAGCGCGGAACGGCCCGGCCCGTCGACGGAGACAACAGCGGTGTGGCGACCTGCGACATCGGCGCCTACGAGGCAGCGGCCGGCACCAATCCCAGCCCCACCCCTTCGCCATCGCCATCGCCAACAACGTCACTCTCACCCACCGTCAGCCCGACCCCCACGGCCACGCCGCCCGGCCAGACCCCGAGCCCGACGCCAACCCCTACGCCAGTCGGCCAGACCCCGTCACCCAGTCCCACGCAGACCGCACCCCCGACGGCCGCCACACCAACCCCTACCCCCACGGCAACCGCTTCCGCGACTCCCGTCGAGACCCCGTCGGGGGATCTCGTTCAGGGCAACATCAACTGCGTGGGCGGTCTCAACCTCGATGACTTCCTCTTGCTGCTAGAATTCGCCGCGCTCCTTAACGGCGGCATCACACAGGGCGACGACTGCCCCGATCTCGACGACGCCGTCCCGGCCGCCGGCTTCCCCTGGGGCGACCTCAACTGCGACGGCAACGTCGACGCCCTCGACGCGCTGATTCTGCTGGCGTTCCAGGCGGGGTTCGAACTCGAACCCGCCGACAACGACTGCACCTCGGTCGGTGACGCCTTAACCTGACCGGCGTAGACGAAATTGGGAAACCTCTGCTAGTCTCTCACCACCGATGCATGCTGACCTAGTTCCGAACCGGATCGCGCGGGTCGCCGTGTTCGCCGCGGCCCTGGTCATCCTTGGCAGCCTGGTGGCCGTCGGCGAGCCTCGGCCCGCCACAGCCGGGGGCTGCGAGAACACCGCCATCACCACCTGGCCGGTCGCCAGCGGAGGCAACGGGCATAGATACCAG
>Ga0326597_10006992_pt1 | contig 15386 bp, 12 predicted proteins | sample RVTome_12_FD_203789 | JGI IMG/M metagenome (GOLD analysis project Ga0326597, IMG submission 203789) | Soil microbial communities from uranium-contaminated site in the Upper Colorado River Basin, Wyoming, United States - RVT100D185 | ecosystem: Environmental > Terrestrial > Soil > Contaminated >...
CAAGGTCGCTGAAACGATTTCCCGAGATTGATCGATGTTCAATGCAACCAACACGGAGTGAGCAAAAATGACGAAGGGGAAGCTAGCAGCGAGGTATATCGTCGGGTTAGCGGCATCTTTATTCATCGCCTTTTCTGTTTTCTCGACCCAACTAACGGTCGTCGGGCCCGCGCATGCCGCACAGGGTGCGCCGGTACCTCTACTGGAAACGGGGCGTCCCGTTGACTGGTGGTTCGTATTCAAATTCAACGCCACCTCTTTTCCAGGCTGTGGCGGTGCATTTACCGATAACAGATCATGCCCATTTGGAGGCGAAGTCCAGAAGTACCGATTCAGCCAACAGTTTGTGTATGCCACGAACGAAAACAAGAAACTCGAAAAAGGAAGCGGCTGTACTGGCGCGACGACAAAGGACCCGCTAGGCGCCACGTTCGAGCAAGTATTTAACAAGTCCTACTTCTACGTAATATGGAACGATCAGTTCTACGACGACCCTGAAATCGAGGGATGCACCAAATCATGCGGCGCTCCCTGGGGTCATTCGAAGGGCATGCTTGCCTGGAATAAGGAAGGCGAGGGTTTTGTGCTTCAGGTCACAACGCCGTCGTGGCCTGCCGCCGGCAGCAAGAAATTCCCGCGCGAGACGAACGGCAACACGCTCGGTTGCATCGATACGAATAACGTCACGTTCAGTCAGCATTTTTTCGCGTTGCGACTGACCAAGAGTGATCTCGTAAAGGTTCTCAAGGCGCTCGGCAACGCCAGCATAGTCACCGATCCCGAGAATAAGCAGATAGTGAACAATGGAGGTCCGGCAGATATTCAGAAGCTGGTGAAAGGCTTCGGAGTCAGATCAAAAAATACTCTAGTTACCAAAGACAAACTCTCCACGGGAGTTGAGCTCATCTCAAAACCGTCGGCACTCCATGTGCCTCCCTGGCAGATGATTTCCGCGGAGCTGGGCGGCGTCGCGTTACGAACTGCCACGTGGTGGGCCTCGCCCAAGATACCGTCAACAACAGCATCCACCCAAATTTCCTGCTGGACCGACAAGCTCGCGAAGCCGGGCCCGGTCGAGATTGCGACAACGGGACAATGGAACGGAAAAACCTTCGGTCTCAAGGGCGGTTCCAACCACGCAAAAATTGGAGTGTCCATTTCCGGAGGTGGCCACTATGCGATCTTCGGCGACCTGAACCAACAGGGGGCTGCGTCAGGAACCAGTTGCAAGAGAAGCCAGAATGGCCGGGGCGGTCTGTTTTTTGTCATTCAGGATGAAACGCTCGCGGGAAGCATTGGGAACTTAATCAAAGGCGAAACCGCCTCGACGGAAGATCCACAGTAATACTGCGTGGTTCGCCTCCACAGACGCCTGTTTACGTGGGAATCGTCACGAGGATTGAAGTGTGGAGCAACGGCGGGTGGCGAGAGTTATGAAAAAATGAATGCCAAGCTACGAGATTACCTCACCGCTATAGGCTCATGGGTTGCCCTACTTCTCGGGATCGGCTACCTGGCCATTTTCTTTCTTACCAGGACCAAGGGTGACTTTGCAGTTGGGATAGCATTGATATCTCTATCCTTGGCGATCAAGGCTTATGGAAAGGTAGGGAAATAAAATCCGCTGGCTCAGTCGCCAACATCATACGTGGCCAACGGTTATGTATCTTGCGCTGGTCCCCAAGCGTAGGTTCGACGGCTGCTTTCGAACCATTGCAGACCTTCAAGCCAGATTAGGAAGCAGCGGCACTTCCCCTGTTATTGCAGGACCAGCCTCAAACCCACCCACGATCCCTTGCAGGGTTTGGCGGATCGTTTAATACTGTATAAATCGCGGGCAGCGCTATTTGAGTGCCTGTTGAAAAGTACTTATTACCACTTTTGCCCGCCAAGTTAGATGACACGTGGCCAAGTTATACGTCACGATGTGACATCTAAATTAAGTTAGCCGTTAGGATCTCAGACATTGATGGGGAGGGAACACAGATGAAGCCGATGAAGATTCGAGTGGTTCGCTTCGTTGCAACCTTCGCCGTTTTGGTTGCGCTCGTAGTTTACCTGAGTGACTTGGCTGTCGCTAACGGATCGGTGCGCGAAATTGAATTCTCGACCAGCCTCACCGAGGCCACTGGAATCGTCCGAATCGTCGTGGCGGTGTTTGGTGGGTTGATCAGTATTCTCGGAATTTTCGTGGCAATTAAGGGCGTTGCTGGAACGGCTGACGTATCTGGTTCGGTGTCCAAATACGGCAAGATTTCGATGAAGCGCGTAAGTCAGGGAGTCGTGATAACGCTGATCGGAGCCGCAGTCTTGATTGGTGCTCTTTACTTTCTCCCTGAGAAGAAGACCGAGCGCGAACTGACAGGCAAGGAAATAACGATTGAACGAGAGTCTGGAAAGTCAAGAGAGGTCCTGAAGAAATGAAGACGGCTAACCCGCGCATTAACACGGACGTGCAAAAAGCGACGCTTCGCTTGCAGTTTGCACGCCGGTTATGCGCATTCCGTTGAACGACCGTTTTTGGGCGATGTGAACAGCTGCTCCTGGCCGATACCAGACGTCGCTTGGATAGTCCGCTCCCGAACCAAAACGGACGGTAGTATCTAGCCAGTCTGTTGGGCAGCAAGTTGTGTAGGAAGTTGATATTAGTACAGCGCGTTCCCCACGTCATCCTCCTGAAGTTCAATCTCTGTGATATCGTCCACCAGAACTTTTGCGTCTTGTGTGAAGTTCTCTTGAAACCAATCTTCGACTGAAATAACTAAGTGTCCGTGCACTAGAGCCGTCGAATTTGCCTGCGCCTCGAAGAAATGGCGCTCCTCAGGATTTGAAAATTGGACGCTAATATATTCAGGAAGGCCATACGAATCTGCATAGTACACATCGAAGTCTAGTAATACCTCTGACTTACAGGAAAAAGGCACTCGTAGTACGCCGGGCCCATAGTCCTCAGCTTCAATCCACGTGATGTCAATGTCTTCGGGATCACTAATCATTGACACAATTGCATCAGTGTTGTCCGAGGGTATGGATGAGTGGTAAACCTCCATACCAGCGAGCTTATTTATGAAGGAGTTTACAAACGTAGCATCTAGTATTTCCCTTTCGGCGGCCTGTAAAGCTGCTGATACCTCTGGTAGCGCATTACGCCAATTGACTTCCGGTGGAACCGCAGCGATTGCCTGTTCAATCATCTCCGACTCCACGAAGTCTTCTAACGTGTCGTAGCAAGTAACATCCTTCACCAAGGATAAGTACTTCGATAGGTTTTTGTCTGATGTCACGACCACAACAGGATCGTTTGAACCATCGTTAACAATATCCACTATTGCTTCGTAAGCAAAGGCATCAGGAAAGTCCTTTCTTGTCTTGATTCCGCTGAATGGGGGCTCACCTCCAAAGTAAGAGTTTGTGACCCGCTTACCGTGGTCATCCGCAACCGAAATTACTTCCGCTTTGAGTTGGTCAACCAATCTTTGAAGTGTCTGTGTCGATAACTTATCGGTCTCGTCGGATAGCGCGTCTAGTGTGATCAAAACAGAATTTAAGGTGCTTACCTGAGCGTGTATCTCAAGATGTCCCCCACCGAGTAAACCATTAATCGCTTCTTGGGCTTTCTGCAGCTGCTTCTTCAACTGCTCCAGCCGTTGGGTACGCCACTCTTCTGTGAAAATACTGGGCAGTACAACCTGCACGATGCCCTCTTTAACTAGCCCGCAAGTTCGACGGAACGCCGCAGAGGGGGACGAAAAGTTTGTCGGAAGACGATTCGTGTCTATCACTAGGCGAATCATGGCGATATTCGGCTGGGGGGCACGGTTTTAACTCTGATAGGAAATGGGCTAATGCACGTATTCTCCAACAGGGTTAGAGCTTAGTGTTTCTAGCCATGGATTGACAAGTGATGAGTTCCTATAGGCTCGCGTTAGCATGAGTTGTCTGAATGTCCGCTTGTGGCCGGAAAGCGACGCTAGATAGCTCCCTATTGAATCAAACACCTAAACCCTTTCAGTCAAGCTAGGGTCATTATTGCCAGGTTGGTTCACCTTCAAGCCGATCGGATAGGCTTCGAGATCTTTTTCAGGGCAAGGCTTGAGCAGTGACAATAAGGTTGCCTTGTCCTGCTGCGGGTCCAGCCAGGGCTCGAAACACTCGGGCGTAATAATCACCGGCATCCGATCATGTATAGGCGCTATCAGTTTGTTTGCGCCTGTCACGACAATAGTACAAGAGTCAATCTTCAAATCTTCCAGTTCCCAGTGCTCCCATAGCCCAGCGAAAGCAAACGGTGCGCCGTCCTTGCGGTGGATGAAATAGGGCTGCTTTCGGGGCTTGCCCAGCTGCCACTCATAAAAACCATCGGTCGGGATCAGGCAACGACGATGCTTGAACGCATCGCGGTACGCGGGTTTGTCGGCGACGGTCTCGGCACGCGCATTGATCATGTTATATCCGGTTTTCGGCTCTTTGGCCCAGTGGGGAATAAGCCCCCAACGCAAGAGCGAAAGCTCGCGCCAGCCCATCTCCGAGCGACGGCAAGCGACAATCTGCTGCGACGGAACGATGTTGTAACTCGGGCGCAGAATAATCCCGGCCGACGCTTTAAACAGATCGGCGTAACGCTCAATAGCAGTTTGCGTAAAGCGTCCGCACATAAAAGACGTTACGAGGGGGTACAGAAAACCACATCACCATCATCGCGTAGAATTCTCGGTAATTCCACACTTCGCACTTTGTCATCTGATGGTACAGAAAACAGTCTTTTTTTGAATACCTTTTGCCCGTCGAATGGGTCGTACTCGACCCATATCACCCTCCGAGGGTGCGGCTTTTTCTTGAACTTGCCAGCCCACCGATGCAAGCGCCGGGATATCTCTGCGGTTCTCTGCGCGCGCGGAGGCAGCTTTGGCTTTGGTTTGTCGTTCATATCAGTTTGGATAAGGTAGCGGGGCACAAAGACAACCTGAATTTACACCCTAGGCCTGATGCAGAGCCATGGGTGCAAAAACCCCTCAACGAACACTAGCTAAACCCTCGGCAAATCTATCCTACCCCTTGAAATTTGTCTCATGGTGGTACAGAAAACACTTTCCCAACTGTCCGCTTCCGACCCATTGCGGACGTTCATGCAAGACGGAAACCGTGGTACGTCCTCTATAATTTATTATTGTTCCAGGTGAAAGGGATTAACCTAAGCCTTGCAAAACTCTCGTAGTTCCTCATTATTCGGTTGAACGTTGTTCGCACCATGGCGCACGTACAGTTTGCCGTTCTGTATGTCACGATATGGCTTGGCATTTCCTTCTGGCACCTTAATCACAACCAGCGTCCGATCGGCAATAGAAACGGGAGCTGAGGTTGCGTCTACGCTTGGCACTACGCGAGCTTTGATCGATTGCAACAGCTCATTTGTATATCGAGTCAAAGCAATTGGAATTTCTACCTGCTCATGACGTGCTTTCTTCTTGATCTCTCCATCAACGCCTACAATTTCACAGTTGTCGCGGATTCCGACCAAAACCATGCCACCACCGGTGTTAGCAAATGCGATCACCGTTTCGATGAGTTCGTTAATTTTTTGGTGTTTTGGCTCAATAAAAGATTTAAATTCTGTAAAACCATCTTCTCCTGATCTCAATGCATTTTGTATGGCGACGATAGTTGATCCGGGCGCGTCGCCTTGCCCAATAACCCTGCTGATTCCTTCCCACCACATTCGAGTTTCGCGATGGTAGTCGTAGAGCGATTCATCTGATCCGATAAGAAATGCTTCGAACTTTTCGATGTTCTCAGGTATTTCTAGCTTTACGCAGCTAATTGCCTTTGCATCGTTTGGTACATCAGCGTCAAACGGATAAAAACCATCTTTGCAGACCCATCCACCTCTAATCTTTAGATCGCCTAGGAGCGAGTTCTCTGCCCGTACCTCAATCTCAATATTATTCCCTGAATGCCGGATACCCTTAAACTCGGCACGACATTCGGGAACAAACAAAATAAATCCACCGTTACGTATATCGCTGTCGCTAAACATTTCTATCTGAATCCACTTACGAATCGCAGTTAGGATGTCAGGGAAATATGGAAGGTGATAGTTGAGAACAATTTCCTGGTTTGAGATCGGCAGAGATTGTTGCCAAATTGCTCGATAGCTGAAACCCGGATTCCGCCCATAATTATTGTTGCTTGCAAGGAAGGCCCTTTCCCATCGGACACTTTCTCCAAATTGAATCGTCATTTCTGGCAACTCGAACTTTCGTTCATTGAGTTGTTTCAAAAGACACTCGATTGAAAACCACATTTCCCGAAGCTCGATGTTGGAATAGAGAAGATCGTCGGTACCGGTTGGTTTCTGTGCTTTGAGAAAGATTTGAATCAGCGTTATGGGGCTGTACCAGTCCCTCTCACCTCTAACTCGAACGTAACGGACCCTCACACTATCGTAATAGCGTTCATTTGCGCCTAGCGTCTGAATAATAGATGCAATTGCGTTATCGCAGACGAGATTATATGTCCGATTGACTCCGCTCATGCTTGATTCAGCTTTGCTAATGATTTCGTTTAGCTTTACGTGGTTTTTGATCGGTGCCTACCAAAGCCAACACGTTGTTTACAAATTCCTTGCCATAGTTTTTGCCAGCCAGCGCGGTAATCACGTATTGGAATAAGAGCAATACGCTGTAACTTATGACGAGCGCGCGAGTTGATCCCACGGTGACTAAAACAATGGGTAGCACGACGAATAAGAGCGCGCTGAAGCTCGCCAATTCCCGTGTTAACAGATACTGTCGATGTGCTTGTAATACCGAAGGGCGATCTGCGTATTGTTGTGAAAGCTTGAACCACAAACGGTTTTGATCTTCGGGGTTCCGCGGCAGCGGTCCAAGGACCCGTTGAAGTTCAGCTTTGCCGATTCGTGCATCTTTGGGGTCGAGCTCAGTAAACGCACGACATCCGGGTAAGGGATGTCGCCAGCGCCAGAAAACAAGCATCGACTTCAAATGGGTCGGAATCAAGCCCTCAAGAATGATCACTAAAAGGAAAGCGCAGATCGCGAACACGCCTTTCTCCAATAAAGCGGCTTTTAGCGATATCTCGAGCACATCGAATTCAATCACTCCAACGGAGGCCAAACTCCAGAAGATGGCGAGATGGAGCACGACAAACGCCACAAGCCACCGTCTGTTTTGGCTCTTAAGATCCTTGCCACCGCCTTTCTGGTTTCCCTCTGAGTCTCCCATTTACCAGTTCTCCGGATATACGACATATCCACGTGGTCCTGTTGGTGACAAGATTAGCATTACCATCGGACGGGGCGTATCACGGTTATCGCGTGCGATTTGCCTCGCGAGCGTACGGTCTGTCCCTGAAATCTGTGGGCTCGATGTTGGGTGGCTATGCCAAGAACCGACCACTATTAACGTGTCCCCACACGCCTGGCGCAACTGCTTTTCGACAGCTGTCTGACCGGCTGGCGGAAGCACCAGCGATGTCGTGGTCGACTGCAGTGCAGTGGCAGCAAATGCCGAGGTGACTGTAATGACGCGTGAAGATGCTTCATAACGCCCATAAAGATACCCACCGGCCTCTCGCGGACTATTGAGGCGCATTGCAGCAGTGGCGTCATCCAACGCCTTAGGATGGAGACGCAATTCCCATTTTTCCTCACGGTCGGTGGCGGGATCGAGTACCATCACTGTAAATGGCGGAACAGCTATCCATGTCCAGCCGGCGGGATGACCATTTTCTGATAGAAGATTGACCCCAATCCCGCTTATTTTGATGTCGTCACAGAGGCACGCATTTATTACCGGCATGAAGCTCGCTGCATGGAGGGCCACGTGGCTATCAGGCATGACCATGGTCGGAGAGGCGCAGCCAAACCCCGTCAACACGCCTCTTAAATGATGTTCGCGCGAGAGCCACGCAGCCAACACCGGGTTATTTTGGGCCTCCAGGTAAAGCATCGCTTCGAGGTCATCGGCCCGTGGCGATCTGCCTTCGCCTTCCGCGTACAATAGACCCAGTCGACCTTGGTCCGCGATCTCCACTCTAATCATCGAACGTTTCTGATCATTGCCGCATAAGCGAATCAGAGCTCGGCGATCAGCCGTTGCATCAATGATCCAAGTAGGTTTAATTCCGATAACTTCTCTTAGTTCGCTGGTGTTGAGTTTATCAATTAACGTCGGTCTTGCTCTGACCGAGAAGCGCTCCGCACCTGGTTCGGTACCCAGAATGTGTTCGTATGAACGCTTAAGTTCCTTCGCCTTGTTCAGTCCAAGCGACTGACGGCCTAACTCATGGCGAGCCAAGTTGTGCGGCGCCATCGTATCTGAATCGATAAGTACAAGGGATTTCGTACCTTCCCGTGTCAGATAGCTGCCGATCTTCGAGCCGAGCGCGCCGCACCCTACTATCGCGCAGGGTTCTGGAGGTCTTTTCAGGCCTGACATCACGGCCAGCGTTTCAGCGGTGGGTGTTGGCACTACCTTAAGCTGATATACCTTTTCAAACCGCCACGCATTGTCTACGTTGGCCAATTTTACAAAATATGCCGAGAGCTCAAGCCGACGCGGTTCGCCGGACGCGAGACCGGGAATATCGGGAATCAATTTATCGGGTCGCCAGGTTCCTAACACCACACAGGCGTGCAACTGAAAAAGTGATGGCAACTTTGGAACAAGGGTTTGCAGATAATGTCGCAGCAGTTCGGCACACCTTGCTAATTTGCTTCTCTCGAAAAGATCATCCTCGTTATGAACAGCGAGAATGTCACGCTGCCCAATCGGTTCTTCACGTGGACCACATGCAAAAAACCACGTCGCTTCGTATCGTTTTTCCTCGTCCTTGTTTTCATGTCTTTTGGGGCGTTGTGTGACGACGTCGGGCATCACCAAAGCAGGAGTATGAAGATCCATGCACATCGACACGATCTTGCTATTGCGCTCAATGAACACCAGATCGGCTAAACCAATCAAAGAACACAAATCTTTTATCGCGCCCGTATACGCTTGTTCTTGAAACCAGGCGGCATCCAGACTCGCCAAGCCAATACCTGATACCGGTGTCGGCTCCCACCCGTCGTGTTGAAGCTGTCCTGCCGCGGCGTCGGTCATCCATTTCGTCAACTCTTCAATTACCGCGGCTATCCCGCCCTGATCGTAAAGCATCTGAGTTCCGTCTCGGGCAATACATATCGACACGGGAGAATCACGTTCTACCAAATTGAGATGAGGGAGATCCGCTGGAAAATCGGCACGGTCGGAATAGATGCGCGGTGCGTCTAGACCGATAGACGATGTCCGGTAAACAAATGCTATTGGTTCAACCGGTTGAATCCGTGAATCGATCATGCATGCGGGCTGATGTCGTCTTAGCTCAACGAAAACGATGGTTTCCTCATCTGCGGTGTGCGGCGGCGAACGCCTATATGCACGGATCGATCCAGCGACAACCGGATCGGTTGCCTCAAGCGCTGCAACCTCAATCCGAAACGATAGTGGCCACGCGCTGCGAACGAGCGACTGGATATCCGCTTTGGACGAATACGGTACCCGCGACACTAATTCTTATCCGTAACGGCCCGGCTTCGAAACCGCGCCACCAAGGATGGAAACCTTTTCTATCACCTTGGCAGGCACATTGCACCGTAGCCCGCTCGCCGTGAGTTCAAATACGACGGTGGCAGGTTTTTCGTTATTGTGGGTCTCAGGGTTGATAAAACGGGCGTCAGGATCGTTAGGCGATCCTTTACGCAAGATATCGAGGTATTTTTGCTTTGCCTCCCAACTCGGCGGATTATCGTCGTTGCGCTTGATTGGTTTGCTGCTCGAAACAACGAATCCATCTCCCTGAACTTGACCAAGCGCATCAAGCGCATTCTGTGAGTACACGTATTCATCGGTTTCTTCGTTCTTGCGAGCCATCACACCGCGCGAACAATGGTGCGGCGCCAGAAAGATATGCCAACCCAACATAGCAGGGGTTTTCTTATAATCCCCCCAGAGCCGATCCCATACTTCTACGGTCGCATCGCCACCTAACAGCAAATCGGCGCGTTGGCCCCCTTCGAGAAGACTCCAGCGAATGACAAGACTGCTGTCGTTCGACGATGGCGGTGGAATATCCTCATCTTCGTCATCTGGCGGCGGAATGTCAGCTTCTTCCTCGGTCGGCGCTAGTAGCTGCCAAGTGAGTTTATTGCCGAGAGAGCCCTGAGTTTCAGTTCCATCCATTGACAGCACCTTAAGGCGATTGCCATCCTTGTCACCTGCCGACGTATCCCGCAAATCAGAACGTCGCCTTATCTCATCAATCACCGGTTTGGAATCGTCCGTAGTGTAGTTCGGATCGATGGAGTACGGACTGACCCACATCTCTTTAACGAGAATCAGCGCCTCGTCTTCGTCGGGATTGGCGTCATAGTCATCGGGAGACCCAAGATGCAAGAGCTGGCCAAATCCGGTGAGATGGTCTTTATCGGGATGGGTGAGCACGAAAACGTCGAGCTCGTGCCGTCCGTTCGTTCTTTTGCATGCTTGCCGAAGCTCGGGCGCAAAATCGTAGGCCTCGCCATCCTCCTCGTCGCATTCGACGCGGTAATGGAAGTCGGTCAGGACGGTATATCCGCCCACCTCAATTAACGTGGTATCGCCGTTGTTTACGGGGAAAAACTTAATTTTCGTCGTCTGACTCATCTGAACCTCTTTACATTCAACAGACTGCGTTGGATCGTCTAGCACCCATATTGAGAACCGGAGTACGATTCTTAGCAAGGAGCCTTCTACTTAATTACTGCACCACGTACCTGACCTTGCGGACATGATGAAATAAATTTCTTTGAATGTCCGGAAACCACTAGAGGGGGTGCATAATGCAGGGAGATGCAGGTGAGCGGAAAAACCGAAGAAAAACGCCATTCCGTCGAGGAGACCGAAGCGGCGCTGATTGAACTGCTTCCGGCGCAAAAATACAAACTCAACGCCTTGGCGCGTGTCCGAGCGGCGGGGATACCGGGGTTCAGTGGCGACGATTTACTCCAAGACGTCTTAGCGCGCGTGTTAAAGGGTTCCCGCCCTTGGCCAGAAGGTGTGGACATCATCGCATTTATGGATCAGACGATGCGCAGCGTCGCTTCGCAGCGCCGGCGTACTCACCGGCGGCGTAAGGAAAAAATCGACATCATGACGGCGTCCGCCGTGCAGACGGGTGACGACGCCGATGATCCCTCGGATGTGATTGAGCAAGCAGCCAGCGACGATTTGGGGGCAGATCAGATGTTGATTGCCAAACAGACCCTCCGGCAGGTGGAAGCCTTGTTCCCCGAAGAGAAATATCTGGGCGTCCTTTTGTGGCGCGCGGAGGGCCACACGCCCGACGAAATTAAGCAGGAATTCAGCATGGACCAAACCGACTACGAGAGTGCCTCCAAACTCATTTCTCGGCGTCTCCTCAGATTCACGAATGGTCAAAAGGAGTAACGACGATGTCCACTCAAAGAACCGATATCGACAGACTTGAATCGCTACTCGACTTGGCAGCCGAGTCTATTCTTTCGGCTTCCGATGACGAGATGCTGAACGTGTTCTCCGAAGCCGAAATTGATCCATCTCAAGTGGAATACAATGTGGATCGTCTCATTTCTGGTGCGATAAAGAATCGACGCAAGAACTACCTTGCGACGGCCAAGACCGCTTACGAGTCATTAAAGAAATGGGTAGCGACGTTAGTCTCTCAAACCCAGCTTCCGGAAGACTCGGATGCACGTCACGCCTTGGAGCGAATGATCGCGCAACCGTCGGATTCATGGAAGTCGGTTACGTTGGCTTTCCGGAACAAAACGGCTATGTCAGACGATGACGCTGCAGGTATCCTGGAAGACCTGACTGTGCTAAACCGTCTTGGTGGTGATCGCAATCGCAATTGGGCGTGGACATTTCATTCATGGTCTGCCGACCAACTTTTGCATCAACTTGACATCACCGAACCTCGGGAGATTGACGTGGAAGCGATCGCATATTATTGCGGTGCTATTGTGACGTACCGTGCATTACAGAATTCCGCGGCGCGCATTATTGGAACTGAAGACCGGGCAATTATTTCCGTTGATTCCTCGTCTTCACGCGGCCGTCAGCGTTTTTCTGTTGCTCATGAGTTGGGTCATTGGATGTTGCATCACGGCAAAGTGGCGTATTTGTGCGACGATCGTGACCTCTCTAGCCCATGGGAATTCCGGCAAGACCCGGAATCTCGAGCGAATGAATTCGCTGCCGAACTTCTTTTGCCGCGTTCTTTATTTAAAGCGACTACAGAGAATCGAGACGTCACTTTTAAAACTGTCAGCGAGCTTGCTGATATATTCCAAACTAGTTTGACGGCCACTGCGATTCGACTGGTACAACTTGCATCCTCCCCAGCGATGGTTATTTGTTATGGGCAAGAGGGAAGACGTTGGTATGCCCGAGGACCGAACATTTCGGCTTCTATTTTTCCAAAAATGGAGCTCGGTCACGAAACAGCAGCGTTTGAATTATTGTTTGGGAACACACGTCAGTCTCGACCTTTGCCTAGCAAAGCAAAGGAGTGGATTACTCATCGCTATGCTTATCAAACTACGGTTGTGGAGGATTCGATCAAGATTGGGAACGATAGCGTGCTTACGCTGATTTGGTGGAAAGATAGGTCGCAGCTTTCCCGGTTAGAAGAATAATAGTAATCGGGGATGTACCACCGTTTCGCACAATGCACGAATGTCCGCATTTGGCCGAAAGGAGCCATTCCCACCACGTTTCAATACTGAAGAGCCAATTTCTGGGGGAGTTCGCCCTCAGGAGGATATGCGCTTCTGGTTTATTGCGTTGATGCGCCGAATGGACTTGCTTCCTTCGTCCAAGCAAGCGCAAATGGTCGCGAACCCTGGGGTTTGCGCATGTCCAAGGATACCGCCAAGCAGCTTGCATCCCTCACCCGACGCACCCGTGCGGAACTGCTGGCCCTGTGGAAGAAGTGGTTCCGCCGGCCCCCACCGGCGCACACACCCAAAGATCTCCTGGTGTGTGCCCTCGCCTATCGTCTCCAAGAGCAGATCCATGGTGCCTTGAGCAGGGCGATGCGCCGGCGACTACGCCGGCTCGCCACTGATACTTCGGTGAACGGCGTCCACGCGCCCCCCGCGGCGCCTCGTATCAAGCCGGGCACGCGCTTGGTCCGGGAGTGGCGCGGCGAGACCCACGCGGTGACAGTGATGGAAAAGGGTTTCACCTATCGGGGCGCACACTTTAAGAGTCTTTCCGAGATCGCGCGCCGGATCACGCGCACCCGTTGGTCCGGCCCCCTCTTCTTTGGACTAAAGCCAGCACGTGTCGATAAACCGGAGCGTGTCCATGCCGGCTGAGCGCAAACCTCTCCTGCGGTGTGCCATCTACACGCGCAAGTCCTCGGACGAAGGGCTGGAACAGAGCTTCAACTCGCTCGACGCCCAGCGTGAGGCCTGTGTGTCCTATATCTACAGCCAGCGCCACGAGGGCTGGCGCGTCCTTAACACCCACTACGATGACGGTGGTTACTCCGGGGGTACCCTGGAGCGGCCGGCCCTGTCGCAGTTGCTCAAGGACATCGCGGCGCAGGCGGTCGATGTCGTGGTGGTCTACAAGGTCGATCGGCTGACCCGGGCGCTGTCCGATTTTGCCAAGATCGTGGAGATCTTCGATGCCCATAAGGTGCCGTTCGTGTCGGTGACCCAGCATTTCAACACCACGACCTCCATGGGGCGATTGACGTTGAATGTCTTGTTGTCGTTTGCCCAGTTCGAACGCGAGGTCACCGGGGAACGGATCCGGGACAAGATCGCCGCCTCCAAAAAGAAAGGCATGTGGATGGGCGGCTGTGTGCCCTTGGGCTATGACCTGAAGGACCGAAAGCTCCTGATCAACCCCGCGGAGGCAAAAGTCGTGCGCCGGATCTTCCAGCGCTACGCCGCCCTGGGCTGTGTCACGAAACTCAAACACGAACTCGATAGCGCCAGCATCGTGAGCAAGATCAGGACCAACAAGACCGGGTGGCGCTATGGTGGCAAGCCCTACTCGCGCGGGGCGCTGTACGCCATCCTTCACAGCCGCCATTACCTGGGGGAGATCACCCACCGCGGTCAGTCTTATAACGGGGAACACCAGGCGATCGTCCCGAAAACCCTGTGGGAGACGGTACAAGCTAAGCTGCTGCTCCATGGCCCAAGGCGCCGTCCGGGTGGCAAGACCCAAGAGCCGAGCTTATTGGCTGGTCTCCTCTATGACGACCAAGGCCATCGACTCACGCCCACCCACACGGTCAAGCACGGCAAGCGCTACCGCTACTACCTCTCGCAGGCGGTGATTAAGGGCCAGCCACGAGAAGTCGGTCAGGCCCGACGGGTGCCGGCCGAGGAGCTGGAGGCGCTGGTCTTACAGCGACTGCATACCCTATTAATCAGCACACAGGAGATACTCGATGCCCTGGTCCGGCCCAAGGAGGATATCGCGATTCAGAAAGCCCTGATGACCGTCGCCAAGGAACGGCTCGCCCGATGGGACAAAATGACACCGACCGAAGTACATGCCTGGCTGCAGGCCACGGTCTCGCGCATCACGATCCGTGAAAACGCCTTGGAGATTCTTGTCAGCAAGCCGGGCCTGCGGGCGACGCTTCTTGGCCGGGGCACCACTCCAGCACCAGAACAGAAACATACGGCCGATCAGAAGAACAAGAATAATACGCTGCGCCTCACGGTCGCGACCCACCTCAAGCGTTGCGGCGGCGAGGTGCGATTAATCATCCCGGCTGGTTCGGGAGCGACACCACCTCTGCGACCCAATGCGCCGCTGATTAAGGCCATTGCCCGTGCCCACCACTGGCATGAGCAATTGATGTCTGGAGAAGTCCGCTCGCTGACATTCCTTGCGAAGGAGCTGGGTGTCACGGATCGTTACGTCAGCCGCATCCTGCGTTGTGCGTTTCTGGCACCGGATATCGTGGAGGCGATCCTAGAGGGACGGCAGCCCCCTGGGTTCACGCTCGATAAGCTGCGGGCAAATGTACCGATCGACTGGGAAGAACAGCGACGGGTGTTAGGATTTTCAGAGCTTTCCGATAAGTCATAATTGAAAGTCATAAGCGGAGCATGATTGGTGAATTCAAAACATGCTATTTCAAATTCAGCCTTTGATTATCAGTTCGAGGTGGCTTGCGGATAACTAGCGGAAGCTTGAGGTACGAAGGTATGCCATCAGCTTGGGAAGCTCTCATTCTACCATTGAACTACACCCGCTTTGAGGGTGGATTCTACGGGGAGGCAATTTGGTATCGCAACTTTTTGGCGCACGACTAGGTTCAGTAACCGTGCCGGGTTC